>Ga0310695_10006758_pt1 | contig 18738 bp, 6 predicted proteins | sample RumenRJG_04DNA_FD_203882 | JGI IMG/M metagenome (GOLD analysis project Ga0310695, IMG submission 203882) | Bovine rumen microbial communities from Lethbridge, Alberta, Canada - RJG_04 (v2) (version 2) | ecosystem: Host-associated > Mammals > Digestive system > Stomach > Rumen | place: Canada...
AAGATAAAAAAGAAGGATATGGAATAATGAAATATAATAATGGAGAAGAATATAAAGGATTTTGGAAAAATGATTTAAAAGATGGAGAAGGTGAATATAATTATAATAATGGAGATTATTATAAAGGATTATGGATAAATGATAAAAGAGAAGGTAAAGGAATAATGAAATATAAAAATGAAAATGAATATGATGGAAATTGGAAAAATGATTTAAAAGATGGATATGGAAAAATGAATTATTTTAATAGAGATGAATATATTGGATATTGGAAAGAAGATAAAAAAGAAGGATATGGAATAATGAAATATAATAATGGAGAAGAATATAAAGGATTTTGGAAAAATGATTTAAAAGATGGAGAAGGTGAATATAATTATAATAATGGAGATTATTATAAAGGTAAATTTAAAAATAATTTAAGAAATGGAAATGGAATATTAATATATTCATCAGGTAAAATATATGATGGTGAATGGGAAAATAATAAAAAAAATGGAAAAGGAAAAATAACATATAAATATACAAATGAAATATTTGAAGGATATTTTAAAAATGATAAAAAAGAAGGAGAAGGAATTATTAAATTTAATAATGAAGAAGAAATAAAAATAAATTATAAAAATAATGAAATAAATGGTGAAAGTATTTATTATTATAAAAATGGTGATATATTTAAAGGATTAATAGATAAAAATTATAATCCAATTGAAGGAATAATGAAATATAATAATGGAGATGAATATGAAGGAAAATTAGATAATAAATTATTTAAGCAAGGTGAAGGTAAAATGAAATATAAAAATGGTGAAATATATTATGGTAAATGGGAAAATAATATGAGAAATGGAAATGGAATATTATGTTTAAATCAATTTGATTATGAAAAAATTAATAATTATAAGGAAATAATAAATAAAAATATATGTGAAATACTTCATTTAATGTTAATAAATGATGTATATATAGGAAATTTTAATAAAGAGAAGAAAGAAGGAAAAGGTATTTTATTTATAATAAATAGTAATAATATATTTAACAAGAATATATTATATGATGGTAATTTTAAAGAAAATAAAAGATTTGGGAAAGGTCGTATTTATTTTAATAAAATAAGTTATTTTGAAGCTGAATGGTTAGATGATGATAAAATAAATGAAAATAAAAATACAATTTTTCATTATAATGATAAATATATTAATAGGAATTTAAAATTCAATTTATTCAATTGGATTAGTATTATTAAAAATAAATTATATGGAAATCAACAAAAGAAACATTCTATAAAATCAATAATTAGATAAAATAATTGTAAAATATTAGATTCGTATAACATTTTAATTATAATAAAAAAAATTAAAAATATATTATTTAGTCTCAATAAAATTATTTAAATTGTTAATTATTAAATCAAAGAATACATTAAATTAATATTTTTTAAGAGATTGAATAAATATCATAATATTTTAATATGTAATTATAAATGAAAAAATAATCAAATAATAAACTTAAAATTTATAACGTCCCATGATTATTAAATATTATAAAAATAAAAAATAATAATAAATTATCTCATATAATAAAAAAAAATCATTAAAAAAATGATAAAAATATTAAAATCTAAAATTACAAAATGAAAAAAATTAATAACAAGATGTTTTGGATTAGACTTTTCTATTTCTTTTTAAAATGTAAAAAATCCAATTTCTTTATTTTCATCATTAATCTCATTGTTGACCTCTTTCTCTTTTCCCAAATTTACATTTTTAATTTCTTTATTATTATCACTTCCAATATCATTATCATTTTTTTTATTATCCTTAATTAAATATTTTTCTTAGTATATTCAAATGAAATTTCCTTAATAATTTTTCAATAATTTCATTATACATAGCAGAAATTTCAAAATAAATAGCATTATTTTTTTTTGCATATTCATTTCCCATTTCAAAAGTGATAATAGCATCTTCATATAAATCATTTTTATTTGCGACAACTCCTAAAATAATATTGTCTTTTCCTACAATTTAATTTATTTGTACTAAAAATTCATTTAAGACATCAAAACTTTTTTGATTTGTAATATCATATATTTTTGAATTTTTAAAAATTTTATTTGTTATTGTTATTTTATTATCCTAATATATCCCATATTTCTAATTTTAATTTTGTTTTTGTTTTTTTATCGATTTCTATTGCTTTTATTCTTTTATCTTGGCAAATATTGCTATATATTCTTCCTAAAATGTACCTTCTGTAAATTTAATTATTATTGCTGTTTTTCCTACTTGAGTGTGGTCTATTAATATTAATTTTATTTTTTTCATTTTTTATGTTTTTTAAATATTTTTTCATATTTTTTTTATTTATTTATAACCTTTTAAAAAAAGTTATTTGAATTGTTATTCTCAATTTATTATTTTATCATTTGTTCTAACAATAATTATAAAAGATATTTTTTATTATTTTTATATTATATCTTATTTTATAATTGCCTTTTAAGTTTTTTATAAAGAAAAAAAAATTATTTTTATTGATAATTTAATTATTTTATATATAAAAAACTATTTTCAATATATATCTCAAAATAGAAAATAAATAAAAAATATTTATTTATAATAATTAAATCTCATAAATAAAAAATGAAAACAGAAAAGTTAATAATAGTAGGAGATTCAAAAGTGGGAAAAACAGTGATAATATCTCAATATATAAACCACACATTCCCAATTGAATATATTAATTCAATATCTTGCAAATATAAAAAAGAATTAGAAATAAATGAAAAAGTAATCAATTTAGAAATTTGGGATTTCCCTAGTTCAGATATTTATAGAATAAATCGTAAGTTTATGAAAAATTCAAAAATTGCATTATTAATTTTTGATATAACAAATGTAAATTCATTACAAAAGTTAAATTATTGGTATAAAGAAGTATGTGAAAATAATATAAAAGAAAAAATATTTTTCGTTGTTGTTGGAAATAAAATTGATTTAATTAATGAAAGAAAAGTTAATTATAATGAAGGAGAAAATTATGCAAAGTCAATTAAAGCTTTATATTTTGAAATTACTGCAAAAACAAATGATTCAATTGAGAAAATGTTTAATGATATTATAATTAATTATTTATCATCAAATAATGAATTAATAATAACAAAAGAAGAAATAAAAGTAAAACCTCATTTAAGTGATTCAAAAATAAATATTTTAAAATCAAAAAAAGATGAGGTTATCTCATCAGAAATTGAAGAAAAGAAAAAAATAAAATATGACAATGGCGATTTTTACAAAGGATATATTAAATATGGAGTAAAAAATGGTAAAGGAATAATGAAATATATAAATGGAGATATTTATGAAGGATTTTGGAATTATGATTCAAGAGAAGGAGAAGGAATAATGAAATATAATAATGGAGATAAATATATTGGAAATTGGTTAAATGATAAAAGAGATGGAAAAGGACTAATGAAATATAATAATGGAAACAAATATGAAGGAAATTGGAAAAATGATTTAATTACTAATGGAATAATGAAATATTTTAATGGTTGTGAATATGATGGTGAATGGGATAATGGATTAAGAAATGGAAAAGGAAGTATGCAATATTATGATGGAAATGAATATGATGGTAATTGGATTAATAATTTAAAAAATGGATATGGAATAATGAAATATAAAAATGGAGATAAATATGAAGGAAATTGGAAAAATGATTTAAAAGAAGGAAATGGAATAATGAAATATAAAAATGGAGATGAATATAATGGTGAATGGAAAAATAATAAAAAAAATGGTAAAGGATATTTAATTTTAAAAAATGGAGATAAATTTATTGGAAAATTTAATGAAAATGAATTTGAAGGTAATATTACTTATAAAAATAAAAATTATTATGAAGGAAAATGTATTTTAAATTTAAAAGATGGAAAAGGAATAATGAAATATAAAAACGGAGAGCAATATGAAGGAAATTGGAAAAATGATAAAAAAAATGGAAAAGGTTATTATATATATAAAAATGGAGATATTTATGATGGTGAATTTATAGAAGATAAAAGAGAAGGAAAAGGAAAATTTTATAAAAATGGAGAATTATTTATTGGAGATTGGATAAATGATATTTTAATTTATGGGAAAGTTAATTATGCTAATGGATTAGAATATGAAGGGAAATTTAATAAAAATTATAAAAGAAATGGAATAGGAAAAATTATATATCAAAATGGAAATGAATATAATGGAAATTGGAAAGATGATATAATATATGGGAAAGGGACAATGAAATATTTAAATGGAGATTTTTTTGATGGTGATTGGGTAAATAATAATTATATTAAGGGAAAATTTTCTTATTCAAATGGAAATACTTATGATGGTAGTTTTGTAAATACAAAATATGAAGGATTTGGAATAATGAATTATAATAATGGTGATATATATATTGGGTATTGGAAAAATAATTTAAGAGATGGTAAAGGGAAATTAAATTTTTTTAATGGAAATGAATTTGAAGGAATTTGGAAAAATGATAATTTACAATATGGAAAAATAAAATATAAAAATGGAGATATTTATAATGGTAGTTTATTAAACTTTAAAAAAAATGGAAAGGGAATATTAAATTATAATGGAAATGTATATGATGGTGATTTTATTAATGATAATCAAAAAGGGACTGGAAAATTAAAATATAATAATGGAGATGAATATAATGGAGAATTTAACAATAATAAAAAAGAAGGAAAAGGAATATTAATATTAAAAAATGGTGATATATATGATGGTAATTGGGAAAAGGATTTATTTATAAAAGGAAAAATAAATACTAAAAATAAAAATAATTACATAGGGACATATATAAACAATAAAAGAGATGGAGAAGGAATAATGAAATATAATAATGGAGATGAATATAATGGAAATTGGAAAAATGATTTAAAAGAAGGAAATGGAATAATGAAATATAATAACGGAGATGAATATAATGGAAATTGGAAAAATGATTTAAAAGAAGGAAATGGAATAATGAAATATAATAACGGAGATGAATTTAATGGAAATTGGGTAAATGATCTAAAAGAAGGAAAAGGAATAATGAAATATATTAATGGAGATAAATATGAAGGACAATGGATAAATGATAAAATGGAAGGAAATGGTATTATGTTATATAGTAATGGAGAAAAATATGAAGGTGTTTGGATGGATAATAAAAAAAATAGAATGGGTGTTATGTTATATAAAAATGGTGATAAATATAATGGAAATTGGAAAAATGATATGAAATTTGGATATGGTAATATGGAATATAGTGATGGAGATATATATAAAGGAATTTGGATGAATGGATTAAAAAATGGAAAAGGAACTATGATATATTATAATAAAAATATTTTTGATGGTAATTGGTTAAATGATAAAATTAAAAATGGAATAATGAAATATAATAATGGAGATGAATATAATGGTGAATATGAAGATGATTTAAAAAAAGGAAAAGGAATAATGAAATATAATAATGGAGATATTTATGAAGGAAATTGGAAAAATGATTTAAAAGAAGGAGAAGGAATAATGAAATATAATAATGGAGATGAATATAATGGTGAATGGATAAATGATAAAAGAGAAGGAAAAGGAGTAATGAAATATAATATTAATAAAGAAGAAAATAAAATAAATGAAAATGAACAAAATGATAATTCAATTAATATGAATGAAAATGATAATTATATTGAATATGAAGGAATTTGGATTAATGATTTAAGAAATGGATATGGAATTATGAAATATAAAAATGGAGATATTTATAAAGGAAATTGGGAAAATAATATAAGAAAAGGAGAAGGGGCTATTATTTATAAAAATGAAAATGAATTTGAAGGACATTTAAAAAATGATATTATTATAAATGGTAAAATGATTTATAAAAATGAAGGAGAATATTGTGGATATTTTGAAAATAATTTAAGAAATGGATATGGAATTATGAAATATATAAATGGTGATGAATATAAAGGTTATTGGAATAATAATTTAAAAAATGGAAAAGGTATTATGTTATATAATTGTTGTGATGAATATGAAGGAATATGGGAAAATGATATATTTTTAGAAGGAATAATTAAATATAATAATGGTAATAAATTCAAAGGTAAATTAATAAATTATAAAAGAGAAGGAAAAGGAATAATGAAATATAAAAATGGGGATCAATATGATGGAGAATGGAAAAATGATAAAAAAGATGGAAAGGGAATAATGTATTATCATAATAAAGAAAGATTTGATGGTATGAACTGTATTAATAAAATAGAAGATAAAATGGAATATGAAGAAGAATATATATATGATGGAAATTGGATGAATGATAAAAAAGAAGGACACGGAATAATGAAATATTATAGTGGAGAAGAATATAATGGAAATTGGAAAGAAGATAAAAGAGAAGGTGAAGGAATAATAAATTATAGTAATGGTGATAAATATATTGGTATATTTAAAAATAATTTAAGAGAAGGAATGGGTATTTTATTTAATGTAGATGGAACTTATGAAGGTGAATTTAAGAATGATGAAAAGAATGGTAAAGGAAGAATAATATATAAAAATAAACTTATATATGATGGATATTTTAAAAATAATAAAAGAGAAGGAGAAGCAAAAATTATAAATAATAAAGATAAATTAATAATAAATTTTAATAATGATATCAAAGATAAAAATGGAATGTATTTTTATGAAAATAATAATTATTTTAAAGGAGAAATTAATGAAAATTTTCTTCCTAAGAAAGGATTATTAAAATATGTTAATGGAGAAGAATATGAAGGAGAATTAGATGAAAATGGATTAAAAAATGGAAAAGGAATAATGAAATATAATAATGGAGAAATTTATAATGGAGAATGGAATAATGATAAAAGAGAAGGAATTGGATTTTTATATTTAAATAATAATGATTATGAAACAATAAAAAAGAAAATTGAAATGTTTAGAGAAAATTTTTTTGAAATTTTTAATATAAATATAAAAGATAATATTTATTTTGGTAAATTTAAAAATGATAAAAAGGAAGGAATGGGATTTTTATTTATGAAAAATCCAAATAATTTTTTTGAAAATAATACTCTTTTTAAAGGAAATTTTGTAAATGATATAAGAAATGGATATGGAAATATTTATTTTAAAACCGGATGTAAATTCAAAGGTTTTTGGAAAAATGATATTTTTGATGATTCTATTGATGGTATTTTAAAATTAAAAGAAAATGGTAAAATTAGAAAAGATATTTTAAAAAAAGATGAATGGATAGAAATTATTAAAACAAAATTTTTTGGGAATATTATAAAAAGTCCCTTAACAAAATGTAACATTAGATAATTTTTTTTATTTTAATAGAAAAATTTAATTTGTAAAATTTTCATAATTAAAAAAATTAGTAATAAAAAATGTTCTAATAAAAATATATATTAATTGTAAATGATTTTTATTGATATTTTTTTGTTTTTCTATTAAAATAATAATTTAACTTTTAAATGTTAAAGTTTCTAATTATAATTATATTAGTTTAAATAAATTTTAAACTAATAAAAGAATAATAAAAAATTTCATTTCATATAAATTTTGAATAACTTCATTCAATTATATGTTATAAAGAATAAAAAAAAATAAAAAATAAATTCATAATTCAAAGTTTATATGAAAAAAAAATATAGAAAAAAAATTAATTATGAAATAATATAGTAATGATAAAAATAATATTATATTTCTTAAATATTTATATACTGATAACTAAATGATAAATTTTTTTATATATCATTTCCTAATATACAATGCATTTTCATATATAATCAAATTAAAATTTCAATCACTTCCAAAATCATATTCAGATAATTTAGAATCAAATTTCATTCAATTGTATGAAGAAAATTTAATAACAAATTTAACAATCGGTACTCCACCGAAAACAATAAAATCAATAATTTTATTTACTTTATATGAATATTTCATAGTTGATAATAAATCAAATCACATTTTTTATTCAAAAGACTCATCAAAATCATTTTATTCAGATTCAAAATACCCAGAAGAATATTTTGAAACATTATTTCAATATGGTTTTTATTCTAAAGAAACATTTATTTTTAATAATGTAACAAATAATGAAATAAATATAGAAAAATTATCAACGATAATAGCAGTAAATACAAAACTTAAATATCCTTCTTATTTAGGATTAAATTTTTTTGATGGTTCAGAAGATCTTAAAATAAGTTTTTTAGAAGCTTTATATTATAATAAAGATATAACTCAAAAAGTTTTTAGCATTGAATTTTTAAATGAAAAAGAAGGTGAAATTATTTTAGGTGATTTACCCCATAATTATAATAAAGAAATATATGATGAAAATGATTTAAAATGGAATAATATTGGAATAGAATTAGGATATATGTATTGGAATATTTATTTTGATAAAATTTTATTTGATGATGAAAAATATGAAGGGAAAAGTTATTGTTATTTAGAATATGAATTAAATGTGATATATGCACCAAAAGAATATAAAAATAAATTAGATAAAACTTTTTTTTTGAATAATAAAAATAAATGCAAAGAATATTTTTATTTTACTAATATTGAAAAAAAAAATCTTTCTTATATTGTTTGTGATAAAGAATTAAATTATAAATCTTTTCCCAAAATTATTTTTAAATCAAACGAATATAATTATGATTTTGTTTTAGATTTCAAAGATTTATTCATAGAAATCAATGGGAAAATGTATTTTTTGGTTGTTTTTGAGCAATCAATAAAATTTTATAGATGGAGAGTTGGAATTCCTTTTATTAAAAATCATTTATTTGTTTTTGATCAAGATAAAAAATCAATTGGTATTTATATTAAAAAAAAAATCAAAAAAAGGTTCCCAATAAATTTAATAATATTATCTGTTATTATTATAATTTTGGTGATATTAATTGTTTACAATATTAGAAAAATAAAAAGAAAGAAAAGAATAAATGAAATTGATGATGAATATAATTATATTCCTGAAAAAATAATTTAAAAATATAAAAAAATTTAATATTTTTTTCATAATTTATTTATATTAATTAAAAAATAAACACTATGATTTCAATTATAAAAAATAACATATATATTTTAAAGCCCAAAAAATTTACAAATAAATTTTTTAGATATATCCATAAAAAATAAAAATAAAATTAAAATTAAAATCAAAATCTAACTTAAATATTCCACTTCAGCATTAATTAATCTTAATAATTTTAAATCTTCAAAAGTAACATCTTCCTTTTTTCTAATATTATTATAAGCCTCATATACTTTATTAATTTCTTTTTCACCAATATTTTGAAAGGTATATTGATCTTTTTCAAATTCATTATAAATACAATCAATTTCTTTATGATTAATTCTAAAAGGTGGTTTTGCTAAATAATCTAATAAATAAATTTGTTCTTTATCAAAAAGACAATATTTAAATAAATCAATTTCTTGCATTCCTTTAACATAATTTACAATTTCTAAATAATAATTAATTTTCCCTTTCGCTTTTTTAATTAATTTATATTTCCTATGTTGATAATTCCAACATTTACAATGGAAAATATAAGTAAAAAATATTGATAAAACACTTGTATTTGGAAAATCGGCTTCTGCTTTTTCATAAGCTTTCATTTTTTTTTCATTTTTTTCATTTTCTTTGTCAAAATCTTCAATTATTTCTTCTTCATCATTTAAACTCATATTTGATAAATGTCTTTCTATAATTTTATCTGATTTTGCACTTTCTTTTTCTTGTTCTTCCAATATAATACTTAAATTTTCTTTATTTCCTGATATCTCACTTGAATTATTTAAATGAATTTTTTTATCTTCTTCAATAATATTATTTTCATTTTTTGATATTATGACATTTTGAGTATTGTTTAATTTAATATTATTTTGACTTTTAATATTTCTAAATTTATTTATTTTATGAATTTTTTTAAAACCAAATTTATTAATTTTTCCTTTTGTTTTTTTTGTTTTTGTTTTTTTTCTTTCTTCTTCTAAAGCTTTTTTTTTTTTTTCTTCTTCTTCTAATAACATTTTTTTAAGTCTATTTTGATATAATAATAACATTTGACTTTTCCTTCTTACATTAACACCTCCCTGATTAGTTTTTTCAATGTCAAAATTAGCTTTTCTAATCAAATCCATAATATTATTATTAATTATTTCTTTATGAAAAGTATTTAAATAATAATCCATATCATAATTTTTACTTCCATTCATTTTTAACATTTTATGAATTAATTTATTTTCAATCGCCTGTCTTTCAATAAAAGTAACTATTAAAAAAAGAATAAAATAAGCTTGTTCAATTACACCACTTAATTGACCAACAAAAGAAGGAAGTTTTTGATATTTTCTTGATAAAATAATTTCTTTTGTACTTGCTTTTAAAATAAATTTCCCAATTTCATATTCATTAACATCACTTCTTGAAGTAATAAAATGAAAAGAATCTTCACTTTTATCAAACATACTATCAATTTTTTTTTTACCTCTTGTAAAAATTAAATGTTCATCATTATTAAATTCAATAGTAGAAAAGTATAATTCTGTAGTTTTTAAAAAAAATAAATCTAATCCTTTAGTAACATAATTAATATATGTAGGTAAAGGGTTTTTTCTATTTTGAAAATCAATTCCAGTATCAAGAAAAAAAATTGCCATTTCAATTGGTGAATTTTGCATAAATGTTCTTACTTTTTCTAAATTATTTATTCCATATTCAGTTAAATTAATATCTATTTCAATATATTTAAAATAATTATCTGTGTATAAACCATCAAGAGTAAAATTAATTGAATTATTTATAATTGGACAATACATTTCATCAATATTATTTCTATAGAATGATTGATTTAATATATCTTCAAAATTAGAATATTCACATTTTTTTATTCCTAAATATATATTATTCAATGAATTTTTTTCATTTGATTCTTTTAATATTATTGAATAATTAAAATAATCTAAAAAATTATTTATTGCTGGAGATGAATTTCTTTGAAATTGAATTCCAAATGCTAATATAAAATTTGTTTCTGTTAAATTTATAAAAGGTTGTGATTCGATTATTTTATTTGAATAAATGAAATCTATATTTTTTCTTTTTATAAATGGAATTCCTAAATAAATTGTAAAAAATATAGAATAAACAAAAAAGATTAAAGAAATAACTCCCCCATCTATTGATTTGTATTTTACTTTATCATTTATTCTAAAAGTTACTAATATTCCAAATATGTCACAATAACGAATTAAATGTTTGAATTCAGACCAACATGTTCTATTTTTTTTCATTTTTTTTAAATTAGTATAATATTTTTATTGATTTATTCGTTTCTTCAATTATATTAATTTTATGTAATTTAAATTATCATTTATGACGAATAAAAAAATTAATTTTAAATAAAAAATAATTATTATATTATTAATTTAATCATATTAAATTTATTTAATTGGAATTATTGTTGTTATATTTTCTATATAAATTATTAACGATTCAATAATTGTTTTATATATTTTTTTATGAATATTTAAAAAACATTTAATCCAAAATATAAACTTTTAATTTGGTAATATATGAATAAAAAATTATAAAAATCTTCTGATAATAATGTGAATATAATATATAAAAATTTTTAAATTTATTTAAATTTTGGATTTTAGATTTCTTTTTTATCAAATTATTTTATTTAAATTAATAATTCTATAATATCAATTTAATGATAATTTAAATCTTTATATGAATTAATTAATTTATTTTAACAATTTTATTGATATGAATTTCATCTTGTTTAGGAATATTATATTCATATTTTTCTTTATCTTCCCATTTTTTTTTCTCAAAATTATATTGTTGTAAAATATTATTATATTCTCCTTTATCTTGTTTCACATAAGCATCAATTTCATTATATTCATCATAAAAATAATAATTAGGATTAATTCCAATTTCTCCAGAACCAATTTTTCCTTCAATAATATTTTTATAAAAACCTCCAATTATATAATCCATTTTTAAATCAACATTTCCACTTATATGAACATTTACTTTAAAATTATTTTCTTTTCCTTTTCCTAATGAATAACCATATTTTGAATTAATTTTTTTTAATTTTAATTTTAATGTTGATATTATTTCATTTTCTTCATTATAAATATTTATTTCTTTTGATTGATCAGATAAACTTTTTCCTATTATTTCATCTGATTTTAATGAGACTGTATTATTAAATATTTTTATTATTCCATTTTTAATATTTGAATTTATTGTATTAATATAATCTTTTTGTATTATATTTCCTAAATTGGCCATTTTTAATTGAATATTATATAAATTATTACTTAATTTTAATGTGTTATCTTCTAAGTAATTATTAATTAAATCTAAAACTGGAGTTAATTTATTATTAGTTTTTTCATCAATATATTCTTGAGAAATAAAATCTTTTAAAACACTTTTACTTGATTTAAAATAATTATTTATATTATTTGCAATATCTCTCAAAGACATGATTAAATTATTTTCACCATTTAAAAGAGAATTCCATGAAGTAGAATTAAAAGTAGAATTTAAGAAATTATTAAATTGTTTTTCTAATAAACTTACTTTATATTTTAATTCTGTTAAATTAACTGTTGTATTCTCTACTTTATTTTCAGAAGATAATATTTTAAATTTTTCAAATTTGAAGTTATTTACTTTATCATTAATTTCATTTAATGATTTATCAAAAATTTTTTTTATATCATTTGATAAATTATTAATTAATTTAATAATATTACTTTCTCCTCCAGAAACAATTTTATTTAAATCATTCCCTTCAACGTTTTTTTTAACAATACTTGAAATTTGCTCTAAATTTAAATTATTTAAAACACCCATAACTTTAGTAACTTCTTCATTTTTTAAATTATTATAACTACTATCAAAATTATCTAAAACTTTAAAAGTATTTTTAAATAGAGCATTAGTCTTATTTTTTTTTTCATCATTTAAATTATATTCCATTAACATAACATAATTTTTAAGAACTTTATCAAAATTATCATAAAAATGTCTTATACTTATCATACTTGAATCCATTCTGGTTTGTGATTTCAAACTAATTGCTTTTGAAATATATCTATTATCTTTATCAATTAATTCATTAATTTCTGATAAATCTTTTTGTATTAATTCATTAAAACTATCTTTTAAATTTTTAATTAATCCCATTTCTATTATTTCATTTGATAATTTTGATATTTTTTCTTTGAAATCTTCTGTAAAACTCTTTTCAATTAAATCATATATTTCACTTGAGAATTCATTTTTAATTGAAAATAAATTCATCATATTATTTAAGACTTTATAATTAATTTTATATTTTAATGAATCCATTTTCATATTCATTAAATTTAATTTTGAATCTACTATATTATTTAATTGTTCTTTTAAATTAGGAAACATATTCAAAATTCTTTTTGATAATTGAACACTAACTGATTTTGTTTCAGCAGAATCTAAAAGTGAATTCATAAAATCATAATTATCATTAATTATTTGAATACAATTCTTAAATTTTGGTGAAAAATTTGTTAAATAAACTTCAGTGAATATTTTGTTTATATAATTCATATTTTCTTGTACGTTTGCATTATTTGATGTAAAATTAAATACTTCTGAAATACTATTTGGAAATTCTTTAATAAATTCATTTTTTTCATTTTCTTTTATTGATTCACATTTTGATGTTAAATTATTAAAATCTTTACTTATTAAATCAGCAAAGTCTGTAAAATTAAATTCATAACTTTTAAATTCTTTATCTTGTATTTTTCCTATTTTTTCAAAGATATTTTGTTTAGAATAAATAAATTCAACATTTTCAAAATATTTATTAAAAACTTTTTCTAATTCATTTTTTGTTTCTTGTTTCATTTCTATTATTTCATTATTTGAATTCTTTTTTGATAATTTTGAAATTCTATTAAAAGTTTCATTATATTCTGTTTCAAATGTTTTTATAATTTCTTCAAAGTTCTTATCAATATTTCCAATAAATGAATCATTTAATTTTGAAAATTCTTTATTATAAATAGATGATATTTTGTTATAAATTTCATTTTCTAATTTAGAAAAATATTTATTTAATGTTTCATTAGTAAATGATGATAATGAAAGAGATTTACTTAATAAATTACATTTTTTGGTATCCACAGTTGATAAAACATTATGTAATAAGTTTTCTTTTGATTTTTTTAAATTTTCAATTATGTATGATAAATGTTTTGAAATTGTTTCTGATGGAATTGCTAATTGTTTAATTATTGAATTTTTAATATTATAATAATTTTGGAATATTTTTTTATAAATTTCATCATAACTCTTTTTATAATATTCACTTTTTAAATTAAAATCTTTTGATTTAATATAATTTAATTCTTCATTAAATATATTTATTATTTTTGATAAAGGACCATTTAATGAAATGAGATAATTTTTACCTTCATTATTAATAATATTAATAATTGAAGAAATATCACTTGAAACTTTTTCAGCATCTTTTAAATAATTATATAAGTTAACATCATTCACAAAAGTACTTTCAATTTTTTTTTCAATATCATTAAAATTATCTTTTCTAATTTTTCTATTTATTCTATTTAATAATTTATATATTCCATCATTATTAGTTTTATTAGGGAAAAGTTGTGAAAAAATATCACTTTTAAAAGTATTAAAAATTGAATCATCAAATAATTTTTTACTCATTGGTATAATATCCATTATATTACTAATTGAATCTCTTAATTTAGCAATTTGATAATTATATTGATCTAATGCACTTAAATTTGTTTGAAAAGTACAATTTGTATCTGTATTATAATTACAGAAATATTTATTAAAATTATTTTTTATTTCATCAATTATATTTGTAATAATTGATAAAATTTTACTTTCATTATCTGATATATATTTAGAAAGTGAAAATTGATCTTTTTTTTTTCTTTTAAAAGTATAAGTTGGATTAATTTTTCCTTTTTGATCAATAAATTTATGTAAAATTGATTGGAATTTTTCATTTATTTTTTCAGAATTTGGATTGTCTTTAATATCATTTTTAAGATTATTGTATCCATTTAATAATATATTATAAATTTTTTGATAAGCATTTTCCATTTTCTCATTAATTAATGAAATTATTAATAAATTAAAGTTTTCAATTTGATTATTTTCTTCATCTTTAATATTAAATTTAATTTTTATTAATTTATTTTCCATTTCAGTTGGTCTTGAAACATATTTATTTGCATTTAATTTAAATGTTTCAAAAAAATCAGTTTTATATTTATCATAAGCAATATTAACTGAATTATAATAATCTTCAAATAAACTTTTAAGGAAATTTTCTTTTGTATAATCTTCAACTATTTTTTTTAAAAATGACTCGCCTAATCTTTGATTTATAAAATTATTAATTTTTTCATTTAAATTATTTATTATTTCTTCTCCATCAGAATTACTATTAATAATTCTATTAATATAATTATTTATTAATTTTCTAAAAGTGATAATATCATCTTTAGTAAGATATATAGTTTGTTTTTGTTTTATTTTATCAATCATTTTTTGATAACTTTGTCTTCTAGTTTCAAATGTTTCTTGTTCAATACTTCTAATTTTTTTATTATCATTAAGATAAATTTCAAAATTTGAATCAAATGATGTCAGATTTTTTAAAATATCATTTAATTTAGTTATATTTTCCTTTATTTCATTATATTCACTATTTAATTTATCTGAAATTTCATTTAAATGTTTTTCCATATTTTTCTTATTTGATTCTAATAAACCATTTATAATATTTTTCAAAATAGTATTTATTGAAATTTTAATTGAATTTATTTTATTTATTAAATTATCTCTTTCAGTTTTTTCATAAGTTTCAATTATAGAAATATTATTTTTTATAAAATCTCCAATTAAATTAATTTTTTCAAGAAAAGGATTAATTTCAGTTTCAAATTCTTCATTAATGAAAGAAACATATGAATCATTTTCAAAACTAATTGCTTCATTAATTCTTTCTTTAAATGATTCAAAAGTATATATTAATTCTTTTAATGTTTTTTTAATATCATAATATGTTGTAATATCAAAATTAATTCCATGAAAAGAATTTTTTTTTTGATATTCAATTGATTCAATAACTTTTGAAAAAAATGTTTTACTTTCTTCATATATTTTATCTATTTCCTCAAATTGATATTTAAAAAATTCATCAAATGCCTTATTTGAAATATTAATTAAATCATTATAATCATTTTCTTTATTTTCTTTTATTGATTCAGAAATTTGATTTAATTCATTAATAATAGAATCAGAATTTTTAGAAACTTGATTAAAAATATTGTGAGTAGATTTTTGTATTTGTTCATCAATATCCTTAAAAATATCTTTAAATTGATTTGAAAATTTAGGAAATTTCTTAAATTTATCATTTAAAGAATTAATTTCCTTATTCATATCATTTGAAAAATCACTATATATTGAATTAATAGGTTTAATAATATTTTTTTCGATTAAATTTGAAACATCTTTTGTTAGTTGATTTAAAATTTTATATATATCATTAAAGTTTGAAAATATTGTTTCATTCATAATTGAAGTTTCTTCTCCATTTGAATTAAATGAAACTGAAACTCCAATTAAACCAATTTTTGGATTAAAAGTTGTTTTTGCATTTAAACTTATTTTAACTCCTAATAAATTTGTTCTAAATAATGCATAATTAAATATTATTGGATCTGTTAATGAAATATTATTTAATATTTTATTGTCTATTAAATTTTTTTCTTCTTGTAAATTTCTATTATTATATTTTTTATTATTATCATATTTTATAAATTTAATTTGATTAATTATATTATATGTATTATGGGATATTTGTATATCAGTTTTGTTTGATGCTAATATAATTTTGGATTTTATTTTTGTTGAATAACTTTCAATTGGAATTTTTCTTAAATTATTTTCATCCAATTTTGTTTCATTTGAAAATATTGTTTTATCTTCATCAAAATTTAATTTATTAGAATAATAATTTGAAAATTTTTCATCAATAATTTCTTTAACCCTATTATTTTCAATCTTTGTAATAGTTGTAATTTTTTCATAATTATCTTCAGAATTTTTTTTTTCATTAATTGAATAATATTCATTTTTTCCTATTATTTCTGCTTTTTTTAAAAAAGAATCTTTATTTAAAAATATTTTACAAGCAAAATAATATAAATTAGAAGCAATTGTAATATTTATTTTTTCTGGAACATTAAAATTAATAATTCCAATTAAAGGATTAAATTCTAATATCATAATAGGTAAATTATCTTTTGCCTTATTAAAATAAGTTTGTTTATCATTCAAAATTCCAATTAAAATTTTCATATTATATAAATCATCAATATCATAAATATTAATAAAATATTTAACATTAAATTTTTCAGAATGAGAAATATCATTTTCATTTGAATTTTTCAAATATAACTTATTTAATTTTATTTCAGTTATTTTTTCTTTTGTATCATTATATTGAAAAACTTCATAAATATCAAAATCAACAAAATTTTTTTTTTCTTTTTTAATATCTTTAACTTTAAAATTATCATTCCCAGAAAAAATTTTAGAAAAAAAAAATATTCCAAAAATAAATAAAAAGATAATTAAACCAATTTTAATTTTATTATTTGACAAAATTTTCTCAAAAAAATCTTTTTTTAAAATATTTCTTTCAGTATTTTCATTTTGAGGTAAAGGGGCCTTTTCAATATCAATTTTTTGAGGATTTGATAAATCATAAATTATATCTCCTTCTTTTTGACTTGTTGGTCTATATTCATTTCTAGATATTTCATTTGCATCATTTTTTATTTCTGATGCGCTTGAGGCGATATTTACAGACATCAATTCCGATATTAATTATTTTTTTAATTTTAAGGTTTTGATTAAATAGGATTTATAATGTTTTTAAAGTCTATTTTTTATGTTGGGATTAATTTTATTTATTTTTTATTTATTTTTTTATTTTTTATTTTTTTGGGTTTTAAATTGATTTTTTTTGAATTGTTTTTTTGTTTTTGTTTATTATATTTTGGGTTTTGTTTCATGTTAATATTTTGTTTTTAGCATTTTTTTAGTTTTTCATTTTTTTAATTTGTTATATTTAATTAAAATATTTATTTATTAAGTTAATTATTTCCATATCTCTGGTTTATTCAAATATTTTATTAATTTTTAAATTGTTATTAAATGAATCATTTGATTTCATTTAGTTTATGACATTAAATATACTTATTATTATAAAAATATAAATTTATTGAAAAAATAAAAAAAAATTAAAAAAAAATAATCTTGTTTATTAAAAATAACATATAAAAAAACTAATGTTATCAAATAACTTTAAATTAGAAAAAAACATTCCAATTCTAAAATGTTTTTGTTTCACAATTTTTCAACTAACAAATGGAAAAATTTTAACTGGTTTGATGGATTCAAAAACATTAGAAGGCTTTATAAATATATATGACTCATCATATAATTTTGAAAAACAATTAACACATCATAAAAAAGGAGTAATTTGTATAAATCAATTAAAATCAG
>Ga0310695_10006760_pt1 | contig 18736 bp, 15 predicted proteins | sample RumenRJG_04DNA_FD_203882 | JGI IMG/M metagenome (GOLD analysis project Ga0310695, IMG submission 203882) | Bovine rumen microbial communities from Lethbridge, Alberta, Canada - RJG_04 (v2) (version 2) | ecosystem: Host-associated > Mammals > Digestive system > Stomach > Rumen | place: Canada...
CATCGTGGGGTAAGGGGATGTTGGCTACATATTGATGTTGTGCTGTTGCTTTTTACTGAAAGCTACTACTAACGACTCATAAATCTACCCTTAATCGTGTATTGGATGATAGTTGCGGATTTTAGGTTAGCAACAATTGGCGGCAAGCCCATGATTCAATGGGTATACGAAAATGTAAAGAGAGTGTCTTGTTTAAAAGATGTTTATGTAGCTACTGACGACCAACGTATTTTTGATGTCGTTTTTGGTTTTGAAGGTAAAGTTTTGATGACATCAGCAGGCCATACTTGTGGAACTGATCGCCTAGCTGAGTGTGCAGATATTTTAAATTTGGATTCTGACGATATAGTATTAAATATTCAAGGTGATGAACCACTAATTCGTCCGGAGATGGTTCTGGATTTAATAAGCATTTTTGATGATGATAGTGTATATATGGGTACTCTGAAAAAGAAGATAGAAGACGAAAGTGAGATAACTAATCCAAATGTTGTTAAAGTGATTTCTGATATAAATGGAGATGCTATCTATTTTTCTCGATACTCAATCCCTTATGAGAGAGATGGTAAGCACCGTACTCATTTTAAGCATGTTGGAACTTATGGTTATAAAGTTTGGTTTTTGAAGAAATATAGTAAGATGTTAAAAACAGAATTGGAGTTGGCAGAATCGTTAGAGCAGCTTCGAGTGATTGAGAATGGATTGAAGATTAGGGTTAAGGAGACCGATTGGCAAACAATAGGAGTAGATACTCCAGAACAAATTGCTCTTGTTGAAAACCTACTATCAAAGTAAATTGTCTTGTATCATGGATAAATTGGCTGAAGCGAAAAAAATTTTCAATGTTGAAATTGAAGCTCTTAAGAAAACTCGAGATGCACTTGATGAGACTTTTGTGGAAATATTGGATTCAATAACTGCTTGTAAGGGGAAAGTTATTGTTACTGGGATGGGAAAGCCAGGTCATATTGGAACAAAGATAGCCGCCACACTAGCGAGTTTGGGTACGCCTTCTTTTTATCTTCATCCCGGTGAAGCTATGCATGGTGATCTTGGTATGGTCACGAAAGATGATATAGTGATTATGATAAGTTATAGCGGAGAAAGTGATGAGATATTAAGAATAATTCCTAATATAAAAATGATAGGATCAAAGTTAATCGCCATTACGGGAAATCCAAACTCTACTCTCGCAAAGTCTGTAGATATCTCTCAGATATTTCCAAAGTTTGAAGAGGCATGCTATCTAGGCTTAGCTCCTACATCCAGTACGACAGTAACCCTTTGCTATGGCGATGCTCTAGCTGTAGTAGCAAGTGGAATCTATGGGTTTACTCAGTCTGATTTTGGGAAATTCCATCCAGCAGGATCCCTAGGAAAGAAATTGATATTAACAATAGAAGATTTAATGGCAAAAGGTGACGCTATTCCTCTTGTTCATAAGGGTACTCCATTGATGTTGACTATAGAGGAAATGTCAAAGAAAGGACTTGGTATAATTACCATTGTAGACAACGAGAATACACTTTGTGGTATTCTTACTGATGGTGATCTTCGGCGAATTCTCGAAAAAAAAGTGGATATATATTCTGTTTCAGTAGAGGAAGTTATGATTCGTAATCCCTATACTCTACATAAAGATAAACTTGCAGTTGATGCACTTGTCTTTATCAAAGAAAGAAGTATTAACTCATTGCCAATAGTTGATGAAAGCAATCATCTTGTTGGTACAATTACCTGGCAAATGATAGTAAAGGCAGGAATAGTGATATAATCTAAGCAATGGGAATTAATAGTTTTCTTCATTTCATTTTACCAGTTGAGTTTGTAAAGTACGCAAAGACTTTAAGAAGCAGATGGCATTTCAGAGGTAACTCTATAAGAATAGACTCGGCACATGTTTCGACAAGAGCTAAGATAGGAGATCATGTAGTAATTGCAGAGAACTGTGTTATTGAACCAACTGTAAATATTGGACGTTATACTTATATGCAATCAAATTGCAATATTAATAATGCTTCATTGGGCAATTTTTGTTCTCTAGGTAGTAATGTCCTTATCGGACCATGGCAGCATCCTCTTAATATGACATCTACTTCTCCTAAGTTATATAGAAACGTATTGGGGGGGGCGTTTTTTGATATGCCCAAATATACTCATATAGGTCATGATGTATGGATAGGTTCAAATGTAATCATACTTGGAGGGTTGACAATTGGAAATGGTTCTGTCATTGGAGCTGGATCTGTTGTTACAAAAAATGTACCGCCCTATGCAATAGTTGTAGGAAATCCGGCTAAGATTATCAGATATCGTTTCGATGAATCAAAAATCAAAGAAATAACTGATAAAAAATGGTATGATTGGGAAGACGACAAACTACAGCAAATAGCTTCATATCTAATTAATGACGAGTCTTAATGTCGAAAAGTCTTGCTAAAAATGCAGTGTTCAACTTGTTCTACAAGTCTTTGTCCATTGTATTTCCGTTAATTACTATTACATACGCATCTCGTGTTTTGTTAGCTCATGGTATAGGACAAGTCTCTTATGCTCAATCAATAGTTGCATATTTTGGTATTTTTGCTTCGCTTGGAATCCCAAACTACGGAATTCGTGAAATAGCAAAGGTCTCCAATCAGAAGCAATTAAATCTAACTTTTACTTCCTTATTTTTAATTAATGCATTATTTACAACAATTTGTATAGTTGCTTATTATTCAATTATTTATTATTTTGATTCTTTTTCTAATGAATTTGACTTGTTCGCAGTCGTTGGGTTGTATCTGGTACTCAATTATTTTAATGTGGACTGGTTTTATCAAGGGAAAGAAGAATATGGATACATTGCAGTTAGAAGTCTTGTTGTTAAGGTGTTGTTTACAATCCTTCTATTTGTATTTATTAAAGAACCAAAGGACTATGTGAAGTATGCATTACTGTATTATTTTGCAATTGCAGGAAATAATCTTTTTAACTTTTTCCATTTACGAAATTATTTGCATTTTGACTTTTCGGATATAAAAATAAGTCAGCATATTAAACCTATCTTTATCTTTTTCTCAGCAACAATTGCTGTAGAATTGTATCAACAAATGGATGTTACGTTGTTAGGTGTTTTTACAGAAAAAAGTAATGTCGGATATTATTTTAATAGTGTAAGATTGATGAGGGTTGTTGCAAATTCTTTAATTGCTATTGGAGCAGTATTGCTTCCAAGGATAAGCAAATACTTTATGGAAAATAGAACAGATGAAATCTCTACTCTTTCTACAAAGTTGTTTAATTTATTACTATTTATCTCTTTCCCTTTTGCAATAGGCACTTTTGTATTAGCAGATTATCTGGTATTTATAGCTTTTGGTGATGATTTTATACCTGCAATACCAACATTACGTATTTTGTCTATTCTTATTTTTATATTAGCAATAATAGGTGGATTAACAACTCCAATTTTGTTATCTACAAATAAAGAAAAGAAATACTTCTATGTTTCGATTGGTGCTGCAGTAATTAATTTTGTACTTAATTTATTTCTAATACCTTCCTTTTCTCATAATGGATCAGCTATCGCCTCTGTTATAACTCAATTATTTATTGTAGTATTTCAATTATTCTTTATGAAAGATTATTTGCGGTTGAATGAAATTAAACTAGTGAAAATAATTGGGAACGGTATAGTTATGGGGTTGTCCATATGGTGGATTGATGCTATCATAAATCTTCCTTATATATGGAAATTTATTGTTGACATAATAATGGGAGTTTCTGTTTATTTATTATTAGCAGTGATTCAAAAAGATGACTCATTCCTATTCTTGCTCAATAAAAGCTGTTATTTGATTCAGAAGTGTGATGTGTTTAAGAATCGTTTGTAATTTTTTGCAGCCATATTGGTCACTATATCTTTATCTAAAGTTTCATTATTATTTCTATCAAATCAGAGATATAATCTGGTCGTTTTTTCATGACTGTAACTTTCTAAGAAATCGTCATCAAGATGTTTCATTTAAGTCAAATACGAAGTCGCCATATCCTCGTTGTGGGGGATGTGATGCTCGACAATTATTATGTGGGTGATGTCCGCAGGATATCGCCAGAGGCACCAGTTCCTGTGTTTCGGAAACGTTCGGAGCGAAGTGTGTTAGGAGGTGCTGCGAATGTGGCTGCTAACTTAGTGGCTGCCAACCAGCAGGCTTCTATGATGTCGATTATTGGCAGGGATGCCAATGGAAAGACAATGATGAAATTGTTTGAGAATCTGGGAATCAATACTGGTTTGGTATCAAACCTTCAGCGAAGCACTACTATTAAAACGAGGTTCCTGGCGGATAATAACCAGCAACTGCTGCGTCTGGACGTGGAGGATACTGATCCCATTACCAAGGCTGAGAGCAATAAGATTCTGAAAAAGTTGCAAAAAGTGATTGACAATTTCGACTTGATACTGATGTCGGACTATCTGAAGGGACTCTTGACGCAAGAGTTTACACAAGGGGTTATCAAAATGGCAAGAAAGCATGATATCCCTGTGGTAATAGATGTGAAGGATCCAAAATATGGCAAGTATTATGGTGCGACATTGTTAAAGCCCAACTTGAATGAGCTGCGTTCGCTTACTGGCAAGAACGTGCAGACGGATGAGGAGATCGTTGAGGCTGCAGAGGAATTAAGAAAGCGTAGCAATTGCCAATATGTGCTTACTACACTTGGGGCTAAGGGAATGGTGCTGGTAGGGGATGGTGAACCATATTTCGTAAAGTCATTGGCTCGTGAAGTCTATGATGTTTCTGGTGCTGGAGATACCACAATCGCCTATTTGGCTACATGTATGGCTAATGAGATGCCAATACGTGAGTCTGTGGATATTGCCAACTATGCTGCTGGCATTCAGGTGGGGAAGGTCGGAACGAGTTCGGTCTCTTGGCAAGAGGTGCGTGATTTGATCTCAAACGAGGATCATGGTATTGCTCACAAGATATTATCAGCTGAAGAGTTGAATAGTTTCCGTAAGGATAATGCTCAGAAGAAGATAGTCTTTACCAATGGCTGTTTTGATATCTTGCATGTAGGGCACAAACGCTATTTACAGCAGGCCGCTACATTAGGAGACATCTTAGTGGTGGGCGTGAACAGCGATGCTTCTGTACGCAGATTGAAAGGTCCGACACGTCCAGTGAATAATGAGCAAGATCGTGCAGAGATGCTTTCTGCATTGGGCTTTATCGACTATGTGGTCATCTTTGATGAAGATACGCCCTACGAACTGATTAAGAAAATACAACCAGATGTTCTGGTGAAGGGTGGAGACTATAAACCAGAAGAGGTCGTTGGTAAGGATATCGTGGAAGCAAGAGGCGGACAATTGGAATTGATTTCCTTTGTGGAAGGCAAATCTACGACTAATATAATTAAAAAGATCAATCAGCAATAGCATGGGAAATATAGATATCATCAAAGAACGTATTGGTGACAGCATCAAGGTGAAAGAATCACTTCTTACTAATGATCAACTGCTTGAAACTGTCAGCAATTTGGCTGACGAGATAGTAGCTTGTATCAGTCTTGGCGGCAAACTGGTGATTTGCGGTAATGGGGGCTCTGCCTCTGATGCCTTGCATTTTGCTGGAGAAATTGTAGGAAGGTTTGTTAAGGAGCGTAGAGCTTGGCCTGCTGTGGTGCTGAATGCTGACGTCGCTACGATGACAGCTATAGCTAACGACTATGGTTATGACGATGTCTTTGCCCGCCAGGCAGAAGGACATGTAAGCCCCGGGGATGTATTTATTGGCATCAGCACGAGCGGCAATAGTGAGAATGTGTATCGTGCCATGTTGAAGGCAAAGGAAATAGGGGCCAAAACAGCTGGACTGTTAGGCAAGGATGGCGGAAAGATCGGACGTGAGGTAGATTATCCTATTATCGTACCTTGCAGGGTGACCGCCAGAGTGCAAGAGTGTCATATCAATATTATCCATATTCTTTGTGAGCTGGCAGAGGCAAAACTCTCAGAACTGTAAGTCGATGAATAAGGCCATATTCCTAGATCGTGACGGAACGATCAATGTGGAGAAACATTATCTTTATAAGATTGAAGATTTCGAGTTCTTGCCAGGAGTGGTGGATGCACTGAAAATCCTTCAAGAGGCTGGCTATCTGCTCATCATTATCACCAACCAATCGGGGATCGGCAGAGGTTATTATACGGAAGAAGATTTCCAGAAACTGAACGACTGGATGATTTCTACACTAAAACAGCAAGGTGTGATGATTGCTGATGTCTATTTCTGTCCCCATCTGTCTGATGCTGAAGTCGAATTCTACCGTAAGGATTGTTCTTGCAGAAAACCCAAGCTTGGTTTGTATAGACAGGCTGTTCTCGACTATAATATCCTCTTGAGTAAAAGCTATGCCATTGGAGATAAAATCAGGGATTGTGCTATTTGTGTGGATACAGTATGCAAGGGATTCCTAATTGGGCAGAACGAGAAGATAGAAGTGATAGAAAAGGTCATAAGAGGCGGAATTAAGAATGTGAGATACGCTACAGACCTTATGGCTGCAGCGAAAATAATATTAAACAGAGAAGAATTATGATTATTGTAACAGGAGGTGCCGGATTTATCGGTAGTTGTGTGGTCCGCACGTTGAACGATGAAGGACGTGATGATATCGTTATCGTCGATAATATCGCGGAGACAGACAAGTGGATGAACATGCGTAATAAACGCTATATCAAGTATGTTCACAAATCAAAATTCCTGGAAGAATTGCCTACATATGAAAATGTTGAGGCTATTATCCACATGGGAGCCCAGTCATCCACGACAGAGCGTAACTTTGACTATCTTTGGGAAAATAATTTTGAATATACCAAAGCTCTATGGAACTACTGCGCTGAGAAGCATATTAGTTTTATCTATGCCAGCAGTGCGGCTACATACGGTGACGGGAACTTAGGTTTTAGTGACCGAATGGATATTGATCAATTGCGGCCGCTCAACGGTTATGGATATTCGAAACAACTCTTTGATTTGTGGGTAAAGCATCAGGCTCAAGTGTTCCCAAGACAGCATGTAGGTCTGAAATTCTTCAATGTCTATGGCCCGAATGAGTATTTCAAAGGATCAATGGCCTCGATGGTGTTCCATGGATTTAATCAGATTATGCAGGATGGTGAAATAAGGCTCTTTAAATCGTGTAATCCAAACTACGAGGATGGTGGACAGTTGAGGGATTTCGTCTATGTGAAGGACATCTGTTCCGTAATTATTTTCCTTTTAAAAAATCAGAGCATAAGTGGACTCTTCAACGTTGGTACAGGTCGTGCTCAAAGTTTCCGAGAATTAGCTGAAGCTACTTTTAGAGCTTTAGGGAAAGAGCCGAACATCCGTTATATCGATATGCCGGAGAAACTGCGTGGGAAATATCAGTATTACACTCAGGCTGATATGACACAATTAATCTGCATGGGATATACGAGAGATTTTATGGATGTTGAGACTGGTGTTAGGGACTATGTGCAGAACCACTTGGCAAAGGACTATCTGACGTATTAATATGCAAAGACTTCTAATTGCTTTTTATGCTATTTGGACATGTTTCTGCAATAAATTAAGTCCAAAGTCTTCGAGTAATAAAGTATTGATTATTTTCCAGCAGATCATTGGGGATTCTGTGTTATTTTTGAATCCATTGGTGGCTTATACTTCTTTTTATAGTAAACAGGGTAAAGATTTGACTATACTATGTAGGCCTATAATTAAGAAATTTTGGGATTCAACAGCAGATTTACCTAAAGATCTCAATGTTGAAGTAATTGATTTTACAAGGCTTTTCAATGATTTCAGATATTTCAAGGAAATAGTAAAACAATATAGACATTATGCTGATACTATCATTGCCCCAGGTTCGACACTTTCATCTGATTTGTTGTCCACAGTTTTGTGTGCGAGGCATAAGATAGGAATGATTGGACATAAAAAAACAAATTGGCCCTTTCATATAGCTTTATTTCAAAAACTTGCTTTTACAGAGATAGTAATGCCTGAAAAGGAAATGATGATGATACAACGTCATCGTTTACTTTTAAACTATCTTGGATGCAAAGACTATCAAGGTAAAATATCAAAATTAAAAGTATTTCCCTCAATTGTTAGTGGATATTACTGCGTGATATGCCCTGGTTCTTCTTTGCAAGTTAAATGCTGGCCAGTTGAAAGGTATGCGGAAATTTGTGATTGGTTAATAGGCACTTATGGAATAGATGTTTATTTATGTGGCGGAAAAGAAGAAAAAAAAGTTGCTGTCCAGATGATGTCATTAATTAAATTTAGAAGCAAGGTTATCAACAGAGTCGGTGATACAACTTTTGAGGAATGGATCTCATTGATTCAGCACTCATTAATCGTTCTTGGTAATGATAGTGGCTCCTTGCATATTGCAGCAGCATCCAACAAAAAGTCTGTATGTGTAGCAGGTGTTTATGACAAATATCAGTTTTTCCCTTATAAGGTAGATGCTTTAGATGATGGACAAGTATTACCTTCGACGCTTTATGTGGACATGAATTGTGAGTATTGTAAGTCTCGTGGTTATTTTCATGGATACGGAAATAAGGAATGCCAACATGAGATAGGCAAAGGAAACTGTGCATTATGCGTAAGTGCTATTAGTGTGAATAGTGTAAAAAAGGTAATAAAGAACATGTTAAGTTGATATGGACAATCTTAAGACATTTATTAAAAATGACCTTTGGCACATTAATTATATTGTACCATTTACGGCAAAGTATTTGCAATATGGGAAGTTGGGCTATCTGAAAAGAGCTTTACCTGTGATTGCAAAAGTGCGCGTTGTTAAAGGTGCTGGAAAACGTGATGTGTCAAAGGATATTTTGGAACTGATGCATAACGTGAATCTTGAAGTCATTGAAGACAGTAGTTTCTTTTACTGGATTGATGAATATAAAACGATTGCTGTTAAAGGGAATGTGCTGAGTAATTTCTGCATTGATTATGACAGAGTCGTCAGTGGTTCGTTCAATGACATCGCTGATAAAGCAGTTAGTATAGGAGGCATTTATGGGGAAAGAGCTGCCCATGTCAAGGAGGCAATCAATGCTCTAAGAAATAGAACTATAGTGACCTTAAAGCAGTATTGTGCAGATCATATACGACGGGCAAGAAGCATCTGTGAGTTTGAAAATCTATTGGAGAAGCCTGCAGAGCATTTTCATGAAGGCCTGCAAAGAGTATTATTCTTTAATCAATATATGTGGCAAACCCGTCATGGGTTGAATGGTCTTGGTCGGTTGGATAAGATCTTGGATCGGCTTTATCAAAATGATATCGCTTCTGGGGCTATTACAAAGGATGAGGCTTATGAAATGGTTAAGGATTTCATGAATACGCTTAACAAATGGTATGTATTTAAAAGTTCTTCTATTCTCGGTGATATTGGCCAAATAGTTATTTTAGGTGGATTGAATCCAGATGGCTCTTATTTTTGCAATGATTTGACTTACATGTTTATAAAGGCTCAGGCAGAGAATGGGAAACCTGATCCCAAAACATTTCTTAGGGTCAGTAAAAATGTTCCTGATGAACTGCTGAGTGTTGCCGTGGATGCACTGAAATCTAAAACTGGTAGCCCGCTTTTTTCTAACGATGACGTTGTTATTCCACAACTGAAACAGTTTGGTATGCCTGAAGAGGAAATTTATAATTATTGTGTATCTGCCTGCTGGGAACCTTTTATTCCAGGAAAGTCGCTCGATCAGAACAACATTAAAGCTTTTGATTTTTTTAAGCCGCTTGATAAAGCACTAAAAGTAGACTGTTTAAATGACATTCGTTCGTTTAATGCTTTGATGACTCTTTATGAAAAGAGCCTGGAAAAAGAATGGAAGGCTCTTTTGAAAGGTCTTGATGAATATATTTGGGCTTGCGATCCTTTTGTCTCGATGATGACGGACGGATGTAATGAAAAAGGAAAGGATATCTCGCTTGGTGGTGCACATAATTGCAATTATGGAGTTACCAGTATTGGCATGGGCAGTGTGGTGGACTCTCTCTTGAACTTGAAAGAATTGGTGTACGATAAAAAGAAGTACACTTTACAAGAACTTAATGATTGGAGGCAAAAAGATTACAAAGGAGAAGAGAACGTGTTCCAAGAACTTCGTTCGATACCAAAGAGATATGCTCATGATGATGAAGAAAGCATAGGACTGACAAACAGAATTATTCAATTCAGTAACAATATTGTGAAAGACTATATTAATCCCATTGGGGGAAAAATAAAGTTTGGATTAAGTTCTCCTTTTTATATTCGAGATGCAAAAGGTGTTGCAGCGGATTTTGCTGGCAGAAAGAAAGGGAATCCATATTCAACTCATATTTCAAGTATAGATGCAACTTATACTGAAGTTATTAATTTCGCTGGGAAATTGGATTATAGTGGACATGCTTTTAATGGTAATGTTGTAGATTTCTTTGTTTCACCGTCTTTTATTGAAAATAACACAGAAAAGTTTAAGCTTTTTATGAAAGCAGCTATCAATATCGGTTATTTCCAAATGCAGATGAACATCATGGATAGTAAGACGCTAATAGATGCCAAACAGCATCCAGATAAATATCCAGGATTGATAGTTAGAGTCTGGGGATTCAGTGCCTATTTTAATGATCTGCCTGAGGATTATAAGAATGTGCTGATAGAGAGAGCGATTGAAAGCGAAAAGGCAGCATGACTTCTATGCCGAATGAGAAAATACTAATAACAAAAATCCAAAGATTTTCTCTGCATGATGGTCCTGGTATTAGGACAACAATATTCCTTAAAGGTTGTTCGTTGCACTGTCCATGGTGCTGTAATCCAGAGAATATATCTCATGAGATAGAACCCTATTGGAGAAATGGCATTGAAGGAAAGTGGGGCAATTGGTACTCCCAGGAGGAATTATACAATGAGGTCATCAAAGACAAAGGTTATTATATCGGTGAACTAGGAAAAGAAGATTTTTTCATTAAAGATAAAAAAGATATTGCGAGATTGCCTGGTGGAGTAACTTTCTCTGGGGGAGAAGCTCTTCTACAGATAAAGGCATACAAGGATTTGCTGGAAAGATTAGGGGGTGAAGGTGTTCATAGGACAATTGAGACTTCTTTATTTGCCTCGAAAGAACAAGTTAGAAATGCTATTGAGAACTTTGATTTGTTCTATGTAGATATAAAAATGTTGGAGGCAGATAAATGCAGAAAAACATTAGGCGGTGACAAAAATCTGTATATCGATAATCTAGATTATCTTATAAGATCAGAAAAACCATTTATTTTTAGAGTACCTATAATAAGAGGATATACGGATTCAGAAGAAAATATAGATAGAATCGTACAATTGATACTCAAGATAAAATCAAGTAATATTCTTAAAATTGAACTTCTTAAAGGACATCGTTTGGGAGAACAAAAATATTTAGACTTAAAAAAGGAAGTTCCGAAAATGAAAGATATATCAGATGAAGAATTATTGCTTATAAATAAAATGATGTCTTCAACAGGTGTACATACAGAAATACATAAAATCTGAGTAATATGAAGAGAAAAATACTGATGGTTTGTGAGGCCTTCGGAGGAGGTGTGTTTGCCTATGTTTCACAATTGTGTAATGATATGTGTGAGGAGTTTGATGTCTATTTGGCTTACGCTTTGAGACCGCAGACTCCGAAAAACTATAAGGAGGCTTTGGATGAAAGAGTACATCTAATAGAAGTGAAGAACTTTGGGCATCTTAGCAGCATTAGTAAGGATCTGAAGCTCATAAAAGAGCTACGAGCGATTGAGAATGAGGTGAAACCTGATGTGATACATCTGCATTCTTCGATTGCAGGAGGTATTGGCAGAATCGCTTTTAGCGGAAAAAGGAGTAGGGTTGTTTATACACCTCATGGTTATGCACATGTTCTCATGGGTAATCCTGGATCACTAAAATGTCAGGGGTATCGGGCTGTTGAAAAGCTGCTTGGCAACAAGTCAAATTGTATTACATTGACTTGTTGTGAGAGTGAAGATGAGGAGGCAAGAAAATTCACAAAACGTACTGCCTATGTAGAGACAGGCGTAAACTTGAAGGATCTAAGTCAAAGTTTGGATGGGATAGTTCCAGCTAAAAATGATAAGTTTACGGTTTATACGCTTGGGCGGACCTGTACCCAGAAGCAGCCATGGCTATTTAATGAGATTGCTAAGGCGGTGCCAGAGGCCAGGTTTGTATGGATTGGTGGTGGTGAGTTAGACCATCAATTGAACGCACCTAACCTCGAGCATATCGCATGGAAACCTCGGCATGAAGCATTGGCCTTAGGTAAAGGGGCCGACGTGTTTATACTTTGTTCGCTTGGTGAAGCCATCGCTATGAGTTTGATTGAAAATATGTTCATGGGCAAACTCATTATGGTGAGCAATACGATGGGCAACAGGAGTGTCATCAAGGATGGTGTAAACGGATATGTATGTGAGACAGTGGAGGACTATGCTAAGCATATACGTGAAGCCATGAAAGAATGGCCTAAACAATTATGTGACAAAGCTATTTATGATGTAAGAACCATTTATAATACTGAATCAATGGCGAGAAAATATAAACAATTTTATCGTGAAGTAATAGGAGGTAAGTTTGATTAGTTATGGATGGAAGATATGATTATCTGATTGTTGGCTCAGGTCTTTATGGGGCGACATTTGCCTATCGAGCCAAGCAGATGGGCAAGAAGTGTCTGATGATTGACAAGCGCCCTCATCTGGGAGGCAATATCTATTGTGAGAACATTGAAGGTATCAATGTGCATAAGTATGGTGCTCATATCTTCCATACCTCGAATAAGCAGGTGTGGGAGTTCGTGAACTCTATCGTGGAGTTTAACCGATATACAAACTCTCCGATAGCGAACTATAAGGGTAAGCAGTATAACTTGCCGTTCAACATGAACACATTCTATCAGATGTGGGGCGTGTTGACACCAGTGGAGGCGAAGGCTAAGATTGAGGAGCAAAAGGCTGAGGCTGTTGCGACAATGAAAGCTGCGGGTGTGTCAGAACCTCGCAATCTGGAAGAACAGGCTCTGATGTTGATAGGTAAGGATATCTATGAGGCGTTGATTAAGGGCTATACAGAGAAACAATGGGGGAGGAAGTGTACGGAACTTCCTGCATTCATTATCAAACGACTCCCTGTGCGCTTTATCCATGACAACAATTACTTTAATGACAAATACCAGGGTATTCCCATTGGAGGCTATAACAAACTGATTGATGGTCTGCTTGAAGGTGTTGAGACGAAGACAAATTCAGATTTCTTTGCAGATCGCCAGTATTGGGAGTCGGTAGCTGATAAGATTGTTTATACTGGTGCTATAGATGAGTTCTTTGACTATAAGCTTGGTAAATTGGAGTGGCGAACGGTATCTTTTGAAGAGGAGGTAATAGACACGCCCAACTATCAGGGTAATGCCGTGATGAACTATACGGAGGCAGAAGTGCCTTATACGCGTATCATTGAGCACAAGCATTTCGAGATGTTCGGGCAGGAGGTGTATGACTGTCCGAAGACGGTCATCAGTCGAGAGTACTCTACAGAGTATAAAGACGGCATGGAACCTTATTATACTGTAAATGATGAGCGTAATAATGAGCTTGCAGATCAATACCGTGAATTAGCTGCCCAGGAGAAAAATGTTATCTTTGGTGGGCGATTGGCGGAATACAAATACTATGATATGGCGCCCATTGTGGAGAAAGTATTGAATATGACAAATATATAATTTGCTCAGGATGTCGAAAATTTTCATCATATTTATAAATGAAGAGATTTTAAATGTGATGAAGATATTTATGGATAAGCCATGAAAATAATACATATCACAGACTGTTGCTATCCATATATTGATGTCGTTGAGAGATACCTGGTAGTGGGGTGAATAAGGTGAAGCTGAATGAGGTATATGATGAAATATCACCATCAATTAATGGATAGATGACATGAGAAACAACGATCAGTCGAATCGGATTATCAAGTGGATAGTGACGGTGGGGGACTTCGTGGTCCTGAACGCCATCTTGCTGGGGTTTGCGCTCTGGCATTGGCGGATGGAGACATGGGGGGCCACTAAAGTGGATGTATTCATATTGGTGAATAACATCGCACTGATGCTGGCGATGTTGAAGTTCTCGACCATCATCCATCTGCGCGTGATTGGCGCCGGCGAGATTCTCAGAAGGGTGGTGGGCTTGACGGTGCTTCAGGCTGTGCTGGCTTATCTGCTGCTGAAGGTGTTTGCCTACTACCTGGTGGTGGGGTTGCTGATATTTGAGATCGGTACGCTGTTCGCGTTTATCCTGGTGCTTAAGAGGCTGGGGGAGCGCTGGTTTATCAAGCTCTATCGTCAGGCGGGCAGGAATACGCGGAGTGTGACGCTGGTGGGATCGGATCCAGAGTTGATTGGCATCTACAATAAGTTGAAGGATGATGTGACGCTGGGCTATAAAATACTGGGCTACTATGGCGACGAGGCACTGGGCGACGTGGCTAACGATGTGGAGAAGCAGACAAAGCGGGAGCCTGGCAGTAAGCGGGATCTGCTGGAGAGGCTGGGATCCTTTGAGGATTTCATGGCGGGGATGCAGCAGCCTGAGAGTCTGGTGCTTGGTGATGAACTGTATCTATGTGTGTCAAGACGTGAGAAGGATGTGATTCGTAGTATCTCCAAGCTCTGTGACCATCAGGTGGTGAGGTTCTTCTATGTGCCTGTGTCGGTGGAGTCGATTGGACTGAATCTGAAACGTGAGTTTCTGGATGATATCGAGATTTACGCTACTTATGATAACCCGCTGCAGAACTCAGTGAACAGGTTTGTGAAGCGGGTGTTCGACATTGTGCTGTCGCTGGTGTTCCTGGTTATTACGGCTTTGCTGTTCCCAATCATCTATCTGATCATCAAGATTCAGAGCCCTGGGCCGATCTTCTTCAAACAGCTTCGGACGGGCTTGGACGGTAAGGACTTCTACTGCCTGAAGTTCCGATCGATGCATGTGAACAAGGATGCGGACCGGCTGCAGGCGACGAAGAATGATCCGAGGAAGTATCCGTTCGGCAACTTTATGCGGAAGGCGAACATCGATGAGCTGCCGCAGTTCTGGAATGTGTTGCGGGGAGATATGTCGATTGTAGGGCCTCGTCCGCACATGCTGGCGCATACGGAGCAGTATTCGCAGTTGATCGATAAGTATATGGTGCGCCACTTTGTGAAGCCAGGCGTGACAGGCTGGGCGCAGGTGACGGGCTATCGGGGGGAGACGAAGGAGCTCTGGCAGATGGAGGGACGCGTGAAACGAGATATCTGGTATATGGAGCATTGGAGCGTCTGGCTCGACATCCGAATCATCTGGTTAACCATTAAAACGATCTTTATACATGATAAGCACGCATATTAAATCGATTTCCCGAAAGGCCCTGTCGCGAGACAGGGTTTTTTCGCTTCTACATCGGCTGCCCAACTACCAGCAAATGAAACTGCGGGCCCTGAAATAGTCATTCCGTCCCCGCACAAACAAAAAAAAGACCTCCGAGCCAACGCCCGGAGGTCTTTTGGTTTAATAAAGCATACCGAAAAGCCATAGGGGGATCTTGTTGCCAAAACCGATTTCGATTTCATCTGCTACGACATAGCTATCGGGAATGTCTTTGATCTGGCCGAACCCTTTATTCTTGCCACCCACCTCGAAGGTGTATTTGCCATCTACCAGTAAATCGCCCTGCTTGGGATAGTTGACAGCGTGTGACTGACTGAGCATGGCGGCAAACAGAGACTCGCGGATGGTACCAGTATCCGCTGGTGAGGCTAAAGCCTGCATCAGGTTTGGATTGTTGAAGAGAATCTTTTCTGGTTTCCCTAATGCTTTGAGGTCTTTCCTTTCTGTATAGAGCAGTCTCAACAAGGCTGCGCGATGAAGTAGGGACAAAAGACGGATGAGCTGGTTGCGGGTGGTGGCTAATGCGTCACAAAGAGAAGAAATATTAGGCGTGAATGGCTTCATCTGTGCTAATAGCGCTAATAGCCGTTTTGCTTTCTGAAGTGTCTCATACTCGATGTTCTCTACAGCTGGGATGTCGTTTTCGATGACAGTGGTGATCACATTCTGTATCCTCTCGTAATAACTGGCTGTTGAGGTGGTCTCAAGGTGGAATGGATAGAATCCCTGCTGCACATACCGTTCGAAATGGGGAAGAATCTTCAGCTTTGAGCAGATGCTGGTTGCTATCTGCTGATGATGAGCCAGAATATCCTCAAAAGTCAGTGTCTCCAGATTGGCAATATGGCTAATGGCAAGATATTCGCGGAAAGATAACCCCTCGAGGTGATAGGTGCGGAGACGACGCGACAAATCGGCCTCGGCATTGTCTATCTCCAACAAAGATGAACCTGTAAAAACGATATGAAGGTTGGGGTAGCTGTCGTAGATATTCTTAACCGTTTTAATCCAGTTTGGATAACGATGGACTTCATCGAGAAAGAGGTGGGTGACACCGTGGGTGTATAGATATTCCGTCAGTTCCAATAGTGTGTGAGTGCTGAACCATATATGGTCAAGGGAAACATAGAAGGCCTTGGCAGTATCAGAGAAGGCCTGCTTGATGTGCTGGAGCAACATGGTGGTCTTACCTACACCGCGTGCTCCTTTGATGCCGATAAGGCGCTCATTCCATTCTATTTGTGAATAGAGATATCGGAGATAGTCACAGTTGGTTTCTTCCAGTCGGCGGCTATATGCCAGAAATAATGCATCCATATTACTCATTTTATAGTTTTACTGGGTGCAAAGATACAAAAAGTTTCTTTGAAAAGAAAGAAAAACGGAGAAAAAGTTTCTTTCAAAAGAAAAAAATCGGCAAGAAAGTTTCTTTGAAGAGAAAAACTGCATGATTTGTTTTTCGTGAAAATGGTGAATTATGAGAAACAACGATCAGTCGAATCGGATTATCAAGTGGATAGTGACGGTGGGGGACTTTGTGGTCCTGAACGCCATCTTGTTGGGGGTTGCGCTCTGGCATTGGCGGATGGAGTCGTGGAATAAGGAATATGTGGAGATATTCATACTTGTGAATAACATCGCGCTGATGCTGGCGATGCTGAAGTTCTCGACCATCATCCACCTGCGCGTGGTGGGGGCTGGGGAGATCCTGAAGCGTATCATCGGCCTGACTGTCGTAGGGGCCATCCTGGCCTATCTGCTGCTGAAGGTGTTTGCATACAATCTGCCCATCGGCTGGCTGATATGGGAGATTGGCACCGTGTTCTTTGTCGGCCTGCTCTTCAAGAGACTGGGGGAGCGCTGGTTTATCAAGCTCTATCGTCAGGCGGGCAGGAACACGCGGAGTGTGACGCTGGTGGGGTCGGATCCTGAACTGATTGGCATCTACAATAAGCTGAAGGATGATGCGACATTGGGTTATAAAATACTGGGCTACTATGGCGACGAGGCACTGGGCGACGTGGCTAACGATGTGGAGAAGCAGACAAAGCGGGAGCCTGGCAGTAAGCGGGATCTGCTGGAGAGGCTGGGATCCTTTGAGGATTTCATGGCGGGGATGCAGCAGCCTGAGAGTCTGGTGCTTGGTGATGAACTGTATCTATGTGTGTCAAGACGTGAGAAGGATGTGATTCGTAGTATCTCCAAGCTCTGTGACCATCAGGTGGTGAGGTTCTTCTATGTGCCTGTGTCGGTGGAGTCGATTGGACTGAATCTGAAACGTGAGTTTCTGGATGATATCGAGATTTACGCTACTTATGATAACCCGCTGCAGAACTCAGTGAACAGGTTTGTGAAGCGGGTGTTCGACATTGTGCTGTCGCTGGTGTTCCTGGTTATTACGGCTTTGCTGTTCCCAATCATCTATCTGATCATCAAGATTCAGAGCCCTGGGCCGATCTTCTTCAAACAGCTTCGGACGGGCTTGGACGGTAAGGACTTCTACTGCCTGAAGTTCCGATCGATGCATGTGAACAAGGATGCGGACCGGCTGCAGGCGACGAAGAATGATCCGAGGAAGTATCCGTTCGGCAACTTTATGCGGAAGGCGAACATCGATGAGCTGCCGCAGTTCTGGAATGTGTTGCGGGGAGATATGTCGATTGTAGGGCCTCGTCCGCACATGCTGGCGCATACGGAGCAGTATTCGCAGTTGATCGATAAGTATATGGTGCGCCACTTTGTGAAGCCAGGCGTGACAGGCTGGGCGCAGGTGACGGGCTATCGGGGCGAGACTAAGGAGCTCTGGCAGATGGAGGGGCGCGTGAAGCGTGACATCTGGTATATGGAGCACTGGAGCGTCTGGCTCGACATCCGAATCATCTGGCTGACGATTAAAACAATCTTCGTTCATGATAAGAATGCATATTAAATCGATTTCCCGAAAGGCCCTGTCGCGAGACAGGGTTTTTTCATTTGAAGAGATCCCATTGTCATTTCGACTAAGCGCAGTGCATGCCTTGTCATTTCGACCGAAGTGGAGCGCTCGGCTTTGCCGCTTATATGAGCGATGTAAGCATTCGATTTCTAAGTAAAAACCAAGAGAATGCCTGTTAATTAATTTTAAAGAGCATTATTTTTTTGTTTTTTGAGGATAAATCCACAGTTTAGGCTGTAACGGAAGATCTCGTTTTCGTTACTTTCGGTTC
>Ga0310695_10006762_pt1 | contig 18734 bp, 16 predicted proteins | sample RumenRJG_04DNA_FD_203882 | JGI IMG/M metagenome (GOLD analysis project Ga0310695, IMG submission 203882) | Bovine rumen microbial communities from Lethbridge, Alberta, Canada - RJG_04 (v2) (version 2) | ecosystem: Host-associated > Mammals > Digestive system > Stomach > Rumen | place: Canada...
ACGGCAAAGCAGCCACAGCAGCAGGAGAGACACAAGCCAGAAGATAGCCAATATGACAATCTGCACGACACAGGAGAATACCAACATCGTGTACTCACCCTTAGTGGAAAGAAACTGCCAGGAGAACTCTTCACTTTCGCGCTTGGAAGCATCAGATGGGGTCGCGTCCATTTCGTTCATGAACGTTGTCAAGCTGTACTGTCCATGAAGGTCGGCCTTGGTCTTGTTCCAATAGTAGCTGGGATTTGCCAGGATATCAAGGAAAGGCGTCTGTCCGTCCTTGAACACATATTTCTCAAGGGCCCGATAGCGCGTCTCGGCATAGTCGTAGGTTTCCTTCAGACGCAGATAGGCCTCCTGATAATGGGCACTGTCGGCTATCATCGCAGCTCGGTTGTCAGCGTTCATCTTCAGGATCTCCGAGGCATAGAAGATACAGGTATCGCGCAGCGTCTCGCCTATCGAGTCTAAGACAAAGGGCGCCGAGATCGAATCCTTAAAGGCGATCCTGATGACCTCTTTTTCCAACAAGGAGATGGAATCAGGAAGGTGGACATCGAGTGAGTCGTTATGGTACAACAGGCTGTCGGGCAGGATTTCCACCTCGATCTCCTTCATCATCGGCGGGAGCCGTCGCAGGGCCTCAACAAGTCGGGCATAACGGTCTATCTCGTAGTTCAGACTGCCCACGATATGGTCGTAGGAACGTCTGTCGCTGTTGAAGTCCTTGTAATCGGCCGTCACCATCTTCAGGGCATAGGCCAGATTGAGCGTCTTCTCCTGTTCCTGTGTGTATAGCAGGACAGAGAGTTGGTTCGACTCTGTGATGATATTGATCATCCGCTGGTGCTGACGCTCATAGTCTTCATTGAAACGCTCCTGCGCTTCCGTCCGCAGCTGGTATGCCTCTTGCAGCTCTGTGCAAAGGTCCTTCAGCATTTTAGACAATGTACGTCCGCTCACGACGGCCCAGAGCGGAATGGCGCACACAAGGAGTGCTAAGGTTAGTGCTAATAGCTTCTTTTTCATCATGATAACTGACATTTACGGTAAGAAAATGCACAAATTTTTTGCAAAAATACGAATTTTCTGAAAAATAATGTCTATCTTTGCAGAAAATTTATAAAACTATAAATCTTATGTTAGACAAGGAAAGAGGGCTTTACATCGCTCATTGCGCTAATGGTGCGCTCAGTATTGAAGGAAAGATGGCCAACCGTCATGGACTCATTGCCGGTGCCACAGGTACAGGAAAGACCGTCACCTTACAGGTGCTGGCCGAGACATTCTGTCAGGCAGGCGTGCCCTGCTTCATGGCTGACATGAAGGGTGACCTGAGTGGTATCTCGCAGACGGGTAAGCTCAGCGGCTTCATCGAGAAGCGCTTGCCCGAGTTCGGCATCGAGAACCCGGAGTTCCAGGCTTGTCCCGTCAGATTCTTCGACGTCTATGGTGAACAGGGTCACCCGATGCGCGCCACCATCTCACAGATGGGTCCGATGCTGCTCTCCCGCCTGTTGCAGCTGAACGAGACGCAGGACGGTGTGCTGAACATCGTGTTCCGCATCGCCGACGACCGCGGACTGCTGCTGCTCGACCTGAAGGATCTGCAGGCCATGCTCGACTGGGTGTCGAAACATGCTAAGGAATATACGACGAAATACGGTAATATCTCTGCCCAGACGATCGGTGCCATCCAGCGTGCGCTGTTGCAGCTGGAAACCCAGGGTGCCGACAAGTTCTTCGGCGAGCCCTCGTTCGACATCTACGACCTGATGCAGACGGAGGGCGGCAAGGGTATCATGAACGTGCTGGCCGCCGACAAGCTGATGCTCCAGCCGAAGCTCTACTCGACCTTCCTGCTGTGGCTGCTCTCCGAGCTCTACTCCACCCTGCCCGAGGTGGGCGACATGGATCTACCGAAGCTGGTTTTCTTCTTCGACGAGGCTCACATGCTGTTCACTGACACCTCGAAGGCACTGCTCGACAAGATTGAGCAGGTGATCCGTCTGATCCGTTCGAAGGGCGTGGGTATCTACTTCATCACCCAGAGTCCGACGGACATCCCAGAGAATATCCTCGGCCAGCTCGGCAACCGTGTGCAGCACGCGCTGAGAGCCTATACACCGAAGGACCAGAAGGCGGTGAAGACCGCTGCCGACACCTTCCGCGCCAATCCTGAGTTCAAGACCGACGAGGCCATCATGAACCTGGAGACGGGTGAGGCCCTCGTGAGCTTCCTCGACGCCAAGGGTGCTCCCAGCATCGTGGAGCGTGCGAAGATCCTGTTCCCGCTGTCGCAGATCGGCGCCATCACTGAGGGTCAGCGTCTGGACCTGATCAAGCAGAGCCGCATCTTCGGCAAGTACGACAACCCCATCGACCGTGAGAGTGCCTTCGAGGTGCTGATGGCCGAGGCCGAGCAGCAGATGGCAGAACAGGAGGAGGAAGCCGCTGCCAAGGCTGAGGAGAAGGAGGCCGCCAAGGGTAAGAAGAAGTCGGGCATCATGGGTAAGGTGTGGAAGGCCATCCTCACGGCTGTCACCTCGACACTGGCTACGATCCTCGGCACCTATGTGAGCGACAAGGTGACAGGCAAGAAGACCAAGTCGAAGACCTCGGCCACTGGTCGTGTGGTGAAGAATGCCACCAGCGCTGCCACACGTTCCGTCACCAGAGAACTGACACGTGACATTCTGGGTAATCTCATCAAGTAAATGAAAGCGAAACGACTGTCCACGATCCTTCTGAGCTTCACGGCAGTCGTGGGTATGATGGCACAGGAGACGGTCACAGACAGTGTGACTGGTGTGTCGAAAGGCAGCAACAGAAACGTGCTGATGAATGCCGCGTCGGCATCGCAGCCGAGACAGATATCACTGGGACTGCCCATCTCAGGCCATGCCTATATCTTCGAGGACGGTCTGCCTGTGTCGTACTATAACTACCAGGTCTATCCCTACAAGTCGTTCCACAGTGGCGTGAGTCATTCATCGGTGGAGACGATGGGTCCGCAGGACATGGCACTGAAGTACGGCGTGATCACCTACAGCGTGGACAGCTGGTCGAAGTTGGCCGGCGAGAAGCCGGAGGGAAGGCTCGACTACACGCTGAACCACTTCGGCCGACACATGGTGGATGCCAACGTGGCGACACCCGTCGGCAAGGGATGGGGCATCAGCATCGGCACCTATCAGAACTGGGACCCTGGCAGCAACCACCTCGACATGACCCGTTGGCAGGAGAGCATCCACTTCTACAAGGCGGCACTCTCGAAGACCTGGAACGAAGGACGGGGCAAGGCAGGACTGATCTACCAGTATTCGCACCATCGGGAGATCACAGAGAACTACGGTCCCTTCGTCTTCGTGGGCGATGGCAGCGTGGAGTCGTACAACGGCTTCAACCTAGGTAAGGACCAGTATCGCCCTGAGAATAGGATGGTGAGGTATCTGGATATCCAGACGGGAAAGATGGAAGAACAGGACATCGACGATGCGAACATCAACCAGATCCACAACGTGAACTTCGTGATGGACTACCGCTGGGACAACGGCCGGAAGCTCTCCATACACAGCAAGTACAAGGACGGTCACTCGTATCGTGCGAACCCCAGTGTGATGGGTGTGAGCGAGGCGACGGCAGAAAGCGGCTACAGCTACGAGAACGGTGCGCCCTACGTGGGGAAGGTGCAGACGCGAAGGATGCTCCACTTCGACGGCTTCGAGTGCTCATGGATGACCAATGCCGAGCTGACGGGACATTCGAAGAACCTGCGCCACCACTGGCGGGCAGAGGCAGACTACTGGCTCAACTACAGCGGTGTCTATACCTCAATGTATCTTTACGGCCACGAGGTGAAGCAGGATCCGAAGCAGCTGCTGCTCAATGGCAATGAGGGCTATTCCTATAACTCGTATGCGGAGTATTACGACGGTCATGAGCACAAGGTGTTCGCACTGGCATCAGACGAGTGGAACGTGTCGGACCGTCTGTGGCTCTATGGCGGACTGAGACTGGAGTATCTGAACGTGGCGGGCAACGCTGCCAACGATATGTACGAGGGTAATGCCCGTCATGCGGGGTTCAGTCTGGCGGATGAGGGCGTGGTGAGAAACCACTTCAACAACCACCACTTCAACTACGCCTTCGTCGCCAGTGCACGCTATGCCCTGGTGCATGGCTTCGGCCTGCAGGCGGAATACTCCGTCGCCACCCAGCACTCGCAGCTGTTCCACTATGGCACCTATAACTACCCCACGCAGGAGAGTATGCCCACACGCTACTTCCGAGGCGGCATCTACTGGAAGAACCGCTGGATCGACCTGACCTCGCAGGTGACCTATATCCACATGAAGAACTCGCAGGAGCGTCCGAACCTGAGTCATGTGCTGACAAAGGACGTGGGCGAGATGAAGGCCGGCATGAGTGAGTCGTTCACCAAACCCTTCTTCTACGACATGGCGGCCCTGGGATGGCTCACTGATGCGGTGATCACCCCCACCAAAGGACTGGACATCCACGTGATCTTCACCCTGCGCGACCCGAAGTACAAGAACTTCAAGATCACCCCCACCTTCAGCGACGGGGTGACGGAGGAATACGATTTCACAGACAAGACCATCACCGCCCTCTCGAAGATGGAGCTGGAGATCGAACCGTCGTACAAGTTCGGCGACTGGAAGGTGTGGCTGAGTGCCCGCTATTTCAGTAAGCAGTATATCAACAAGACCAACTCGCTCTACTTCAACGGGCGTTGGGAGACGTTCGGAGGGGTGGAATACAGGCTGAACCGTTATATCAGCTTCGAGGCCAGTGTGGTGAACATCCTGAACCAGAAGGGTGCCAGCGGTTCGATCACCTCAGCCGACCTGCTGACCGATCCCACACTCTACAGAGACTACGTGATGGCAGGAACGTTTATACGCCCCTTCACGTTTGAGTTTACCACGAAGCTGAGTTTCTGAAACGGTTCCTTCTATATATTATAAAAGGTAAACCACCTCGTTGTCAAGATAGCGGTACATGCACTGACGCAGGTTGAGCATGTACTTCATGTGATAAAAGTTGTCGATCTTCCACTGACCATCCTCATACACCAGTTCGATACGTGCAGGCGTATAGGTATCAGCCTCATAGACGGTGAAATTGACAACGGCCGTCTTCTGGTTATCAGGACCAATATGGAGGTCGGCCACCTCGAACTCGTCGAAGGTGATCAGGTCGGACTCGTAGGCCATCGTCCAACGGTTAACCTCGAAAAACAGGGAGGTTGTCTCGTGCTCCTTGGCACGTACAGCCATCAGGAGCTTGTTCCAACGCTTGGTGCAGAAGACCTTGTCGAGCAGGTCGCTATCAGTGGAACCACCCATATAGGTGCACTCGTGCTGGATGAAGGTGTAGATCAGCTTCACACGATCGAGCACAATTTCACGCTCCAGCGCCAATGCCATCTCTGACTTCAGGGAATCGGACAACGTAGAATCCTTTAGAATCATCTTCTGCGAATCGTCTCCTTCAGGACCTTTCTTGGAGCCCTGACAACCTGTTGACAAGATGCTGACGACAAGTAATAAACCTATTCCTAATACTTCAACTAATCTTTTCACAATTTCAATGGTATGTTTTTGACGATGCAAAGGTATACAATTAAAAAGGCCCGACCAAACTTTTTTGAAAATTTTTCTTCAAACGAAGCAACAAGATGTGTAAATATAGCGAATTTCCACACTTTCGACGGTCTCAAACCTCAAATCCTGACGACAAAGCACTGTTTTCATGTCGTTGCTGATGCCAGTGCCGAGGAGTTTCATGGCGGCCTCTTTCATCGTCCAGAAGCGGATGAAGGCGGCAGCTGGATTGGGGGCTGCCTCGATCTGGCGGATCTCCTCATCGTTCATCGTATAGTGTACGAGACCCTCCTTGTACTCCCGCAGCGACTCCACATCGATGCCTACGGGCTGATCGCTGATGGCGCAGACGACGGCCTCCTTGCAGTGGCTGAGGTTGAAGTGGATCTCAGGATGTCCCACGATGGCGGGCTTGCCATGTTCGTTGTACTCGAAGATGGGATTCTCTGTGATGCCATATTGCTCACGCAGACCTTGTTTCAGGAGCTGATAGGCGAGCACACATAGGCGCCGGCCCTGCTCGTGCTTGAACTTCAGCGCCTGCTCCCTTCGCTGCTCAGAAATCTCCTTGAGTGCAGCCTCGAGATCAAAACTCCATATATCCTCACTCACCAGTGTAATCATATCCACTATTCGAGGCCCACTTCGGGCATGGGGATCTTGCGGTTGGCATTCTCCTTGGCACCCAGGTCGATCAGTTCACGACCCTTCTGGACCACACTCTGACGACCCGTGATCAGTTTGTTGTTCGTATTCTCGTAGGCCTTCTGGACTGCCTCGATCTTCGAGCCCAGGTCGTTGTATCGCTGCACGAAGTCGCCCAGACGATCCAACAGCTGCTCGGCGAGGCCGAACACCTTCTCCTGATTCTCCGCCTGCTGGTTCTGTACCCAGGCGATATGGATCATGTGGAGGATGCCCAAGAGGTTCTGCTCACCTGTCACAAAGACTTTCTTCTCGAAAGCCTCGCGCCAGAGCGTGGGGTCGTTGGCAAGAGCCAGCTGGAGCGACGATTCGAAAGGTACGAACATAATGACAAAATCTACCGTCTCACGGCCGTTCTTGATATACTTCGAATAGTCCTTGCGCGCCAGTTCGTTCACATGCTGGCGCACGCTCTTGATATGATCCTGCAGATAGCGCTCCTTATCCTCGGGTGTCTCGGCATTGACATATTTCTCGTAGGCCACGAGCGACACTTTCGAATCAACGATGGCATCCTGCCCCTGGGGATAGTGGAGGATGACGTCGGGCTGCATCTCACGTCCCGTCTCCTCGTTTTTCAAGGGACGTCCCAGCTCATCGCGCAGACGGGCCTGCACCTCGTAGTGGATGCCCTCAGTGAGTCCCTGCGAGGCCAGAAGGTCGCCGAGGATGATCTCACCCATGTTGCCAGACACCTTATTATCGCGTCGGAGCACGTTTGTCAGGCTCTCTGCCTTCTCGCCGAGCTGCTGCGTCTGTTGCATCATCTGAAGCATCTGCTCTCGGAACGAGGCCGAGTGGGCAGCACTCTCCTTCTGATTCTCGTTGATGGCTCTCTGCATATTGGCGATGGCCTCCTTCAGAGGTTGGGTGATGCCCGTCATCGCCTCTGTGTTCTGCTCCTTCAGCTTCGTGGCACTGGCTTCCATCAGCTGTTGGGCCATATTCTTGAAACGCTCTTCATGGCGCTTCAACTCCTCGTCCATCTGCTGGCGCACGAGTTCCAGTTCCCTACCCTGCGACTCCGCACGAGCATGAAGTTCCTTGTTCTCCGACTCCAGATGGGTCACCCGACTGGTTGCGGCATTGAGCTGTTCATTGCGCATCGAGAGTTCGATATCCTTCTTTCCCGAGGCCACATTCAGGGCGTCGAGCCGCTTGTCCATCACCACGTAGAGCACGGCGGCTCCCACCACGATACCGATTATGATATATACTGCAATCATCATATTCTGTTAATTTTGCTGCAAATTTATAAAAAATCCGCGTAATCTGTGCCATCCGCGCCTTTTTTTTGTATCTTTGCACCAAGAAACCCATTTATCAATCACTAAAACTTTAAGATTATGGATTACAAGATTATCGACATCGAAGGTGTAGGCGACGTTTACGCAGAGAAGCTGACGGCCGCAGGTATTAACAAAGTGAGTGAACTGCTGGAGAAGTGCGGCGATCCGAAGGGACGCAAGGAACTGGCAGACGCTACGGGTATCAGCGAGAAACTGATCCTGCGCTGGACGAACCATGCCGACCTGTTCCGTATCAGCGGTGTAGGTCCTCAGTTCTCGGAGCTGTTGGAGAAGGCTGGTGTGGATACCGTCAAGGAGTTCCGTCACCGCGTGGCAGAGAACCTGCAGCCGAAGCTGGAGGAGATCAATGCTCAGTTTAATATCTGCGGTCGGGTGCCCTCTGTGGCTGAGGTTCAGAAAATGATCGACCAGGCCAAGGAACTTGAGCCGAAAATGACCTACTAATCAAATAGCTCCCAAACGGGAGCTTTTTTTATTCTATCTGGGTCTTGGGCCAATTGACGAGAAAGAGCTTCTCTGTGGCTCGGGTGAAGGCGGTATAGAGCCAGTGGATATAATCGGGGGTGAGCATATCATCGGTCATGTAGCCCTGATCAAGATAGACATGTGCCCACTGTCCGCCCTGAGCCTTGTGGCAGGTGACGGCGTAGGAAAACTTGATCTGAAGGGCATTGTAATAACGGTCGACCTTGATCTTCTTGATCCGTTCCACCTTCTGAGGGATATCGGCATAGTCCTCCATGACGGCATTGAAGAGCTGTTCCTGTTGCTCACGCGTCAGGGCTGGTGCTTCTGTGGTCAGCGTGTCGAGCAGGACGGTAGCCGTCAGCTCGTAATCGTCATAGTCGGGCAGTTGCATCGTCATCTCCGCAAAACGGAAACCATAGAGCTCGTGGACATTCCTCACCCGCCTCACCACAGCGATATCGCCATTGGCGAGGAAGGGAATCTCCTTGGAGCCCTCCGTCCAGAAATAGTTGTTCTTCACGATCATCAGCTGGTCGCCCTGACAGAGCTCGTCCTCACGATCGAGTACCATATTACGGATACCCTGGTTGTAGATGTTTGCCCGCTTGTTGCTACGGGTGATGGTGATGGTCTCGTCAAGTCCCACCCGGCTATAGCTGCTGGCCAACGACTCTACCAGTTCATCGCCTGATACCACACAGATGTCGCCGAAGCCATTAAGACGGATTTTCGGAAGTATCTCGTCCCCCCGTCCCCCCGTACCCTCGTACCCTCGAATACGAGTGGCATTCCAGAGGATGCCCGATTCCTCGCTCTGGCGAAGCACCTGGTTGAGGTCGCACTCATAAACCTTCATGCCATAGCCACGGAACATGTCGGCCATCAGTGCAGGACTCTCCTCCTCGCCCACTGGCGGCAGCTGGGCCTTATCACCTACGAGCAGCATCCTGCAATTCTGACCATTGTACACAAACTGCATCAGGTCGTCGAGCAGAAAGCCACTGCCAAAGGCAGAATCGCCATAGCCCTGGTTCGAAATCATCGAGGCCTCGTCAATAATAAATAAGGTGTCACGATTCAGGTTGTCGTTGAGGTTGAAGCTGGAGAGGTCGGCAGCAGACTTCTGACGATAGATCCTGCGATGGATGGTATAGGCGGCATGCCCCGCATTGAGGGAGAACACTTTCGCAGCTCGTCCTGTTGGCGCCAGCAGGATGAGTTTCTGTTGTAGGGCGGCCATCGCCCTGACGATGGCACCAGCCAAGGAGGTCTTACCCGTTCCTGCCGAACCGCGCAGGATCATCACCACCTGGTCGGAGCGGTCAGTCATAAAGCGAGAGAACACATCGAGTGCGTGTTCCTGCTCAGCTGTCGGCGTAAAACCGAAGGTCTGAAGAATGCGGTATTTCAGCTCGTCCTCTATCATAACGTCTGCAAAGATACTACTTTTCCCAAACACAAAGACAGAGAGACACCGAGATTTTTAATAAAAAAAACAAAAACTCTGTATCTTTGTGGCTCTGTGTTACATTTTTTGTCTATCTTTGCACCCAAATGCAAATTACGGACAAACATATCAACATCATTCTGGCCATCGTTGCACTCGGACTGCTGTCTCTCTGCATCGCCAGTGTGATGCGCGGATGACCCAAACCCAAGACACATGGAAGAGATCTATCAGAGGAAACTGATCATACGCATCGGAAAGAACACCCTCTCCTTCACGATGCCGAACCCTGCCGATAAGGAACAGCCGTTCTTCTACGAGCCTTATATCGTGAAGGGCGGTATCTCCATGGCTGTTAACCTGAGGGAAGCCTTTAAGACGGCAGACCTCACGGCCATCGACACCCGTAGGGTACAGGTGCTTATGGATACCCCTTCCATGCTGGTGCCCATCGAGCAGTTCGACGAGGAGCAGGTCACACCACTCTTCGACCACGTCTTCCCTGCCACGCAAGAACAGCGCATTGTGCGTTACAACGTGCTGCCATCGCTGAAAGCCGTCTGTCTCTTTGCCGTCAACAAAGATTTGGCAGGTGTGCTCCAAGACCGTTTCGACGATCTGCAGTTCATCCACGCCATGACGCCCGTATGGCAATACCTGCACCAACGCAGTTTCACAGGACATCGTAGCAAACTCTACGGCTATTTCCACGGCAAGCGTCTCGACATCTTCAGTTTCCAGCAGAACCGCTTCAAGTTCTGTAATTCCTTCGAGAGCACCCACACCCATGATGCCCTCTACTTCCTGCTCTACGTATGGAAGCAGCTCCATCTCGAGGCAGAGCACGACGAGATGCACATCGTAGGCGACATCCCTGAACAAGAGTGGATCCTGCAGGAGCTGAAACGCTATCTACAGAAGGCTTATATCATCAACCCCGCTGCCGACTTCCAGCAGGCACCTGCCACGAAGATAGCAGAGATGCCCTATGATCTGATCACCCTACTGACGAAAGGACGATGAGAATCATCACAGGAAAATACAAGGGACGTCACTTCGACATTCCTAAGACGTTCAAGGCAAGGCCCACCACCGACTTTGCCAAGGAGAATATCTTCAACGTGCTGGCTGGCTATCTCGACTTTGAAGATGCCAAAGCCCTCGACCTCTTCTCAGGTACAGGCAGCATCACACTCGAACTCCTCTCACGTGGTTGTGCGCAGGTCGTCAGTGTCGAACTGGATCGAGACCATCATCGCTTTATCCAAGAGTGTATCAAGAAACTCGAGGGCACAAAAGGGCCAGTCCCCATTGTGCCCTTGCGAGGCGATGTGTTTCGCTTCATCAAAAGTTGCAAGCAACAGTTTGACTTTATCTTTGCCGATCCTCCCTATGCCCTGAAGGAACTGCCGACCATCCCCAGCCTCATCTTCGAGAAAGGACTGCTGAAGGAGGGTGGTATCTTCGTCTTCGAACATGGCAAGGACAACGACTTCTCCGATGATCCCCATTTCGTGGAACATCGCAGTTACGGGAGTGTGAACTTCTCAATCTTCAGAAAAGCGGAGACAACAGTCGGGTGACACTCTCCCAGAGTCGCACCAGGAAACTGCGGTTCATCCGTCCTGGGATTTCCGTCAACAATACCGACTGTTTCTCATCATCCAGGAACACCTTCTTCAGGCGTAAGGCCACACCCTCGTCGTAGAAGAAGATATTCGCTTCGAAATTATTCTCGAAACTGCGGAAGTCGAGGTTCGTAGAACCGCAAGTGGTGATGGCATCGTCGCAGACCATCAGTTTGGAATGGAGGAATCCCTCCTTATAGAGACTCACCTGAACACCAGCCTCCACCACCTCACGCAGGTAACTGCGACTGGCCCACTCCACGAAACGTGCATCGCTGTACTTCGGACAGAGCACCCGGACATCGACACCTGCCAGTGCTGCCGTCTTCAGGGCAAAGAGCACAGGATCGTTGGGCAGGAAATAAGGGGTTTCCAGATAGAGATAGCGGCGAGCACCCAGAATAATCCGCACGAAGCCCTGCATAATCTCAGGATAAGGCGTCACAGGCCCGCTGGTCACCACCTGAGCCAGACAGTTGTTGCCCGACTGTTCGCCACGCAGTGCCGGGGGATAGTACTTTCGATCGGAGAGGAGTGTACGATCCACGAAATACCAATCTACGAGGAAAGCGCGCTGGAGGGCATAGACGGCTCCACCCGTCACCTTCAGCATTGTATCGCGCCAAGGAATCTGACCTGTTCCTTTCACATAACGCAGGGCGATGTTCATACCACCGATAAAGCCCACAACACCATCGATGACCACGATCTTACGGTGGTTGCGGTAATTCACCTTACTTGTGAACGACGGGAAGCGCACAGGCAGATAAGACGCCACCTCGATACCCTCCTCACGCATACGTTCAAAGAAACGATGCTTCACATTCCAGCATCCCACATCATCGTAGATCACACGAATCTCCAACCCCTCGCGCGCCTTGTCGATCAAGGCATCGGCCAACAGACAACCCAGGGCGTCGTTGGCAAAGATATACATATCGATATGGATGTGCTGTCGGGCCTCATGGATTGCTGCGAGCAAGGCAGGGAAGAACTGATAACCATCGGTATAGACTTCTACCTTATTATCCTTGAAAGGCAATGAGAGGTTCTGGTTTACGAATAGGTCTATCAGCGGTTTGTGCTTCTCTGGCAGACGGAGGTCCTGCTGTTCTGCAAACTCCAGCATCGAGCGTTTCGTCAACTGATTCATACTCCTTTCGCTGACATGTCGCTCCCTACGTGTGTTGATGCCGAAGAAGAGGTAGAAGACGACACCCGCCACAGGGATGAACCAGATCACCAGTACCCAGGCCATCGTCTTAGCAGGCTGCCGATTATCCATAATTACATGGATCACCGCCATGATGGCGATCACCTGCCAGATCAGTAGTATGATATTCAGCCAACTCATCTCACCAGTCCGACGCCCAACTGTTTGGCGAGTGCATCCCTGATTTGCTGTGTGTCCTTATACTCCTCCAGGAGTTCCTTCACACGTGCCATGTCACTGCCCGCCTGTTTCAGTTGTAGTTTGATTTCCTTTAATCTTTTTTCAATGATCTCGAGCCTGAAGTCGAGTACCAGATGGAGCACACTTTGCCGGAGGCCACCCTCCCGTTCCTTCAACTGGAAGCCTTTACCCAGCTGATGACGATCGATGGCCAACTTAGCCGCCAGTGAACTGATTTCCACATCGGGATGCTGCATGAAATAGGGTTCTGCCTTGAAACCCTCCTCTCCGCTATGGGCCACCGCCTCATCCAGAATCTGATTATAGCGCTCATCGTGGAACGACAGGCCATCCTGTCCCAGATCGAATGCGATATACTGGGCAACGGTCAGATTGGTCGTTCCACCATCTTCCGTCTCCACATTCTCATAGATTACTTTCTCGCCATCGCGAATCACAGCACGTATCAGCAACCGCTCCACCTCGAGCGTCTGCTCATCAACAGTATGCAATCCTATGAACTCCTGAGGGGGATTATCATTGCCACTGGCATTCGTACGTTCGCTCTCACGTTCCCGTTCTTTTTCTTTCTCCTCGATGTCCTTCCGGATCATACCGTTCATCGAGTTCAGCAATGTCTGTTCCTTGATACCCAGACGTAGTGACAGTTCGCTGAGATAGGTCGAGCGCAGGATCTGATCAGGAACCACAGAGATACTCTTCACGATACCGCCGATCGCCTCAGAGCGTTTCACGGGGTCAGTCACGTTCTCCACCGTCTGACGTATCTTGAAATCGATAAAGTCCGTCGCATGTTCCTCGATATACTTCTTGAATTCCTGTGCCGAGTGCTTCCTGCTGAACGAGTCTGGATCATCGCCATCGGGCAATAGCAGCACCTTCACATTCATACCCTCTGCCAACAGCATATCCGTACCACGCATAGCCGCATGGATACCAGCCTCATCACCATCGTAGAGCAGGGTGATGTTCTGCGTGAAGCGCCGTAAGAGTCTGATCTGGTAGTTCGAGAGTGCCGTACCACTGTTAGCCACCACATTCTCCAGTCCGCACTGGTGCATCGCTATCACATCGGTATAGCCCTCCACCATATACACGCGATCCTCCTTGGCGATGGCTTTCTTCGCCTGAAAAAGGCCATAGAGTTCACGTTCCTTATGGTAGATCTCCGAATCAGAGGAATTGACGTATTTCTGTTGTACGCCCTTGGTTCTGGCATCGAGCAACCGACCACCGAAGGCCACCACCCTACCACTGACATTCAGCCAGGGGAAGATCACTCGTCCTGCATAGCGATCGACAAGAAGACTTGTCTCCTTGTCTTCTCTTTTAATACAGAGCCCAGTCTTCATCAGAAACTCCGCCTGATAGCCTGCCTTCTGAGCGGCCAAGGCCAGGGCATCGCGCTTTGACAAGGCATAGCCGAGGCTGAACTTCTCGATGATATCATCCCGAATACCACGACTACGGAAATATTGTTTACCAATGGCGATTCCATCAGGATCGTTTCTCAGGATATCATGGAAATAGTTCTTCGCCCACTCATTCACGATGAACATCGACTCACGGTCGCTCTGTTCCTTCTTCTCTTCCTCAGTGAGTTCTTTTTCCTCAATCTCGATGTTATACTTCTTAGCCAACCAGCGCAGGGCCTCAGGATAAGTGATCTGCTCATGCTTCATCAGGAAGTTCACAGCATTGCCACCCTCTCCACAGGCGAAACAATGGCAGATCTGTTTGGCAGGCGACACCATAAACGACGGGGTCTTATCATCATGGAAGGGACACAAGCCCTTATAGTTCACACCAGCCTTACGGAGTGTGACGAACTCGCCAACCACATCCACGATGTTTGTGGCATCCATGATCTTGTCTATCGTCGCCCTGTCAATCATAAACGTCTGCAAAGATACGACATTTTTCCCAAACCACCATATTCCTCGGTGGGAAAATTACGGTTTCATAAATACGAAATAGACCGCCGCCACCAGACAGAGGGCTGCTGCAGCGTGGTTCCAGTGCAACTGTTCATGTTGGAAGATCAGGTTCGCTATCACAGCAAACACCACCAGTGAGATACACTCCTGAATCACTTTCAGCTGCACCAGATTAAAGGGTCCGCCATTATCCACAAAACCGATCCTGTTGGCAGGTACCTGACAGCAGTACTCGAAGAAAGCAATCATCCATGAAAAGGCGATTACCAGATACAGCGGCCAGTTTGTCGATACCCCCGACTGTTGTAGCCGCAGGTGACCATACCACGCAAAAGTCATAAACACATTACTCATGATGAGTAACAGAATCGTCCAAACACCATTCATCATAGTTATATCTTTTTACTTATTCTTTTCTTATGGGGAAGTATTGGCCATAGGTGAGCAGGCGCCAGAGCCACTCCAGGGGGCCGAAATTAAAACTGCGCAGCCACCAACCACTCAGGAATATCTGCAGCAGGAACACACCGAGAGCCGTCAGCACCACATAGATCAGTCCGAAAGAAGTGCCAAGGCCAAAGCCTATGCCATAAAACAACAGGATGCCTATCAGTGACTGGCCTATATAGTTCGTCAGGGCCATGCGACCTGTAGCTGCCATACGGGGGAAGAAGCGATAGTTCGATGGTGTGTGTTGCCAAGCCACATAGAAGCCGAGTACATAGGTGGCTGTCATCGTAACCACGCTGAGGGTATAGAACAGCGAATGGAAGGTGAGTCCCAGCGGCTGTCCACCAGTGGCGCTCCATGCATAGAGTATAGAACTGGGGATAGACACAAAAAGGCTGATATCCAACCACCGCTCCGGGGAGAAATCCTGCAGACGAGTATAGAGTTGATGTTTACCTGCCAGATAGCCCAGCAGGAAGAAACCTTCCACGCGAATGAGACGATGTCCACTGACAAACTCCCACATTCTTTCACAAGCCCCCTGGAGCAGGAATGCGAACATCTGAGGATAGCTGTCGGCATCACGAAGCCACGTGGCGAAGTTTGCCTCTGTGATACCCTGTGCATGGGCCTCGCGCCACCAGGCATCGTAGAATGGACGGGCCAAGTCAATACCTGCGAACTCCGTCATAGCATCAAGGCCTACAGGCAGCAGGATCAAAATGGCAGCCACAGCCAAGAGTACCTTATCGCGCAGACGGATAAACAAGGGTAACAGCAGACCACCAACGGCATAAAGCAACAAGATATCACCACTCCAAATAAACATCAGATGACAAAACCCGATAACGGCAAGGATGACCATCCTACGCAGGAAACGCGAGACGGAATGGTGCGAGAGAAACAAGGAGAAGCCCATGCCGAAGAGGAGCGAGAAGATGGTATAGAACTTTCCGTCGATGAGCATATACTGCAGGAAGCGTACCACACTGTCGATACCACCCGTAGCCATCGCTGTCTGTTCTTCTTCGGAGAGGAATGTCCACAATGCAAACTCAGGGTAGTTCGCAATGGCAATACCCATCAGGGCGAAGCCTCGCAGGGCATCGATGATGATATAACGCTGTTTCTCTGTAACAGGACCTTCTGACATCAATTTTTGGACGTTCCTTTATGTTCAGCCGACAAAGGTAATGCAAATCGTACAGAATTCCAAATTTTTGTTTGGTAATTTGTCAGAAACTTCTTATCTTTGTGCCCACGAATTAAGACCAAGGCCGATGAGAAAGACGTTTTTATGGATTTTCCTGCTAATGACAGCCGTCAGTACTCATGCACATGAACTGTTGTCGAATGCGGAAGTGAACGCCCAGTGGTTCAGGACAACCATCAACGTGAAAAACGGCGGACAGGCGCCCGACGTAGTGAAACTATTGCGTGCCTTCAACGAGGCGATGCCCACATGGGTAGTGGGTGAGGTATTGGAACAGGCGGATCATCCTGCCAAAGGGACGCGTCAGAGCGGAACGGCTTCGATCTGGGACGGTAAGGAGGAGGACGACTTCCGCATCCTCATCGATCGCAGGAACGGCTACGTGGATCTGGAATCAGAGACGGATGTCGACCAGATGTCGGCTTGCGTATGGCGTAAGGATGATGGACACAGGATCTTCGCCATCAGTCTCTACGAACAGCACGTCATGCCCCAGAACCTGCTCTGCTGGTACGACTACGACCCTCAGACACAGACGATGACCCCAGCGAAGGGTCCGCTGGAGGAGTTTCAGCCCGATGTGAAGGATGCGGAGATCGGATGGTGCCTGCCGATGAAGGGTACCGATTTCACCCTCACAGAGTATTACGTCGGCTTACCTGCCATCACCCATGTGTATAAATGGGACAGGAAACAGTTCACCTTCGACCATACGGAGATACCAGACTTTGAATATAAGCTGGCCCCTGATTCGAAAGGGTCTTCACGTATCAGCGAGGGGATTGCCTGGTCACACTATTGCGTGCTCGATCTGACGGGTGACGGAAGTCCTGTGTTGGCCTTCTGTAATTTCAACGAAGGAGAGATTGGCGAGATCATGCTGATCGCCGAGTACAAAAGTGACCATGTATCACTGGGTATGGCGACGCCAGATGGTGAGAAACTGAACGTATTCCAAGGACCCAACAACAGGAACGGCAGCAAACAGGTGATTGTGGTGCATCGTGATATGGTAGGTGGTCTGTGGTACAACGTCGTACTGGGCAATCTGGTGCAATACGTGGTGTGCGACCTGCCCAACTTTGCCAATCCAGACGCAGGACGCACCGTTGAGGTGACAACGGGGTTCGGATCAAAAGACGAGACCACTGATATCATTGGTCAATTAGGAGAGTGGATCGACTTGTCGAAACTCTGGCGATGGAGCCCTATTACCATCCTGGAGGGCGAAATAGAGATGCCATAACATAAGGAGATAGAAACATGTTTAAAACCATTATTTTACTAATAGCAATGATCACCACTGCCATGTCTGCCGATGCCGAGGGTACGGGTGTCATGAAAAAGAAAAAAAGACCCGAGGGACGCCCCATCTACTGCAGTTATTCAGAGACCAGACCAGCAGGCCAGGGCAAAGACTTCTGTGAGTTTATCGCTGATCAGGAGGACAGTATCAAAGTGGTGGTATGCCTCAATGCCAACAGCGATTTCGAGAAACAGATGAGATGCGAGTTTATACCCATTCCACGCGCTAAGTTGACAAAACTTTGGAATCTTCTGGACGAACTGAAACCATGGGAATTCGACGGCTATGAACAAATGGCAGAGGAGGACGGGGCACCCATCTATCGTATCTTTATGGAATACAGCGACGGCAGGGAATGTAATGCCAGATGGAGCATTCGCAATCCTAAGTCTAACGTCGTCAAGGCCTATCATGCCATCATGGAATTTTTCACCGAATGGCGCAATCAGTTTTAGGAAATAGCCACTCATGACATCGGTTTTGTTGCACAAAACGGCTAATCTGTGCACAAATTAGCTGATTTTGTGCAATTAATTTGGCTATATGGGTAAAAATTCGTACCTTTGCGCCCGATTTTTAAAAAGGATACACATTTTTATTTAATATTTATGGCTTTAAAAATTGTTGTGCTGGCCAAGCAAGTGCCAGACACCCGTAATGTGGGTAAGGACGCCATGACTGCCGAAGGAACGGTAAACCGTGCAGCCCTACCCGCCATCTTCAATCCAGAAGATTTGAACGCCTTGGAGCAGGCTCTTCGCCTGAAGGAACAGAATCCTGGCTCTACAGTAGGAATCCTCACGATGGGTCCTCCACGTGCAGGTGAGATTATCCGTCAGGGACTTTATCGTGGTGCTGACACGGGATGGTTGCTTACAGACCGTTTGTTTGCTGGTGCAGATACCCTTGCTACCTCTTACGCCCTCGCCACAGCCATCAAGAAGATTGGCGATGTGGATATCGTGATTGGTGGTCGTCAGGCTATCGACGGTGATACGGCTCAGGTAGGTCCTCAGGTAGCTCAGAAACTGGGCTTGAACCAGGTAACTTATGCTGAGGAGGTGCTGAGTGTGAAGGATGGCAAGGCTACCATCAAGCGTGTCATCGACGGTGGTGTAGAGACCGTAGAGGCTCCGCTGCCTGTAGTGATCACCGTGAATGGAAGTGCTGCCCCCTGTCGTCCCCAGAATGCCAAGCTGGTGATGAAATATAAGCGCGCCACCTGT
>Ga0310695_10006763_pt1 | contig 18732 bp, 16 predicted proteins | sample RumenRJG_04DNA_FD_203882 | JGI IMG/M metagenome (GOLD analysis project Ga0310695, IMG submission 203882) | Bovine rumen microbial communities from Lethbridge, Alberta, Canada - RJG_04 (v2) (version 2) | ecosystem: Host-associated > Mammals > Digestive system > Stomach > Rumen | place: Canada...
CGGCTGCATTTTAAACAGGTCAACAACATTGATAAAGCGGATTTTGACCTCCGGCAGTTCCTGATTCAGGATGGAAACCGCTGCCAGGGCTTCAAGGGTAGGCGTTTCACCCGCGCAGGCAAAGATGATGTCCGGCTCCTGACCGGCATCATTGCTGGCCCACTCCCAGATACCGATTCCCTGTGTGCAGTGACGGACTGCCTCATCCATGGTCAGCCACTGCGGACGGGGATGCTTGGAAGCAACAATGACATTGACATAGTTCCTGCTGCGGACACAATGATCGAAGCAGGAAAGCAGGCAGTTGGCATCCGGCGGAAGATACAGACGCACCACATCTGCTTTCTTGTTGGCGATGTGATCCATGAAGCCCGGATCCTGATGCGTAAAGCCATTGTGATCCTGCTGCCACACTGTCGAAGCCATGATCAGGTTGAGGGAAGCGATCTCTTCTCTCCACGGAAGCTGGTTGCAGACCTTCAGCCACTTGGCGTGCTGCGCCACCATGGAATCGATGATGCGGGCAAAAGCCTCATAAGTCGCAAAGAAGCCGTGGCGTCCTGTAAGCAGATATCCCTCCAGCCATCCTTCGCACATATGCTCGGAAAGCATGGAATCCATGATCCTTCCATCCGGAGACAGGAATTCGTCTGTCGGAAGCGTCTTGGCGTTCCAGTCGCGGCTGGCGGCTTCAAAAGCATGGTTCAGCCGGTTGGACATGGTCTCATCCGGTCCGAAGATGCGGAAATTCTTATGGTCATCGTTCAGCTTTATGATATCGCGGACAAACTTGCCCAGTTCGATCATGTCCTGACCGTCTTTCTCTCCATGCACTTTTACCTCCACAGCATAGTCGCGGAAATCCGGCAGACGTAGATCACGAAGCAGCAGACCGCCGTTTGCATGAGGATTGGCGCCGAGACGGCGGTTTCCTTTCGGCGTCAGCGCCTTCAGTTCCGGAATAAGCTTTCCGTCATCGGTAAACAGCTCTTCCGGATGATAGCTGAGGAGCCACTCTTCCAGCATGCCCACATGTTCCGGCTTGTCCATCATGATCGGAACCTGATGCGCGCGGAAGCTGTCTTCGATCATCTGGCCGTCCACTGTTTTGGGGCCGGTCCAGCCCTTCGGCGTCCGGAGGACGATCATCGGCCACATCGGGCGTGTGGAATCATTATTGTCTCTCGCGTTCTTCTGGATGGCTTTGATCTCTTCGATCACGGTATCCATGGTTTCCGCCATTTTGCGGTGCATCTCCATGGGATCGCTGCCTTCTACATAATACGGTTTCCAGCCGCAGCCCTTAAAGAAGCTGTCGATCTCCTCATGGGAGATCCGGGCAAAGATAGTCGGGTTTGCGATCTTATACCCGTTCAGATGAAGGATCGGCAGCACGGCGCCGTCCGAAACCGGATTCAGGAATTTGTTGCTCTGCCAGGAAGTGGCCAGAGGCCCGGTCTCAGCTTCACCGTCACCGACGGTCACTGCCGCGATCAGGTCAGGGTTGTCAAAGACAGCACCGAAGGCATGTGCTATGCCGTAACCAAGTTCACCGCCTTCATTGATGGAGCCGGGCGTTTCCGGGGCACAATGGCTGGGCACACCCCCCGGGAAGGAGAACTGCTTGAAGAGTTTCTGCAGGCCGTCCAGATCCTCGCTGATATTCGGGTAAACTTCGCTGTAGCTTCCCTCCATATAGGTGTTGGCAATGAAGAAATTGCCGCCGTGGCCGGGGCCGGAAAGCAGGATCATGTCAAGGTCATAGCGCTTGATGACACGATTCAGATGGGTATAGACAAAATTCTGCCCGGGAACAGTGCCCCAGTGCCCTACGATTTTTTTCTTGACCATTTCTCTGGTGAGGGGCTTTTTAAGCAGCGGGTTTTCCAGCAGGTAGAGCTGGCAGGCAGACAGATAGTTCGCCGCACGCCAGTAGGCGTTCATTTTTTCCAGCAGCTCATCCGTAATGGGGCCCTGCTCCGGTATGACGGGTGCAGTATTGTTCTCCATGCTCGTCTCCTTTCATTTTCCACAAGATGACATTCTGTGAAGCTGATAAAAGTATTGTACCATGCCGCCGGTGCTGCCGCCAGTCTTGCTTTTCATATTATTGAAGAACAATCCTTTCCATAATCTTCCCGATACTGTCATGAAACACCAGATCAGCCTTTCCTTCCATTTTTGTTTTTCCTTTGTTGATGATGATCAGGTACTTCCCATGGTACAGATGCGCAAGTGCGCTGGCCGATCCTACTTCCAGGGAAGTGCCGCCGATGATCAGGCAGTCAGCGTTCCGAAGGAGCCAGATCGCAGTGTCGTAGTCCGGCTGTGCCAGGGTCTCACCGTACAGGACAACCTCAGGTCTTACCATCTTCCCGCAGGCAGGGCATCTGGGCACAGGATCTGCGTTTTCAAAAATAAAGTCTTCACCATATTCCTTCCGGCAGGAAACACAGTGACTGCGCAGAGCACTCCCGTGAATCTCCTGAACGTTTTTGCTGCCGGCTTTTTGATGGAGTCCGTCGATATTCTGTGTAATCACTCCGTCCAGTTTCCCTTTCTGTTCCATTTCCGCCAGCTTATAGTGAGCTGCATTAGGCAGAATCTTTCTGGCATCCAGATTCTTTCGGAAATATGCAAAAAAGACTTCCGGCTGCCTGTGCAGACACTGGTCGCTGAGGAGATATTCCGGGCGATACCCGGAAAACCGTTTTTCTGTTTTCCGGTACAGTCCGTCTTTGCTCCTGAAATCGGGAATGCCGCTTTCCGTAGATACTCCGGCCCCTCCCAGAAAGACAATATGCTCAGATACCTCCAGGATCTCATTCAGAAGGGCAAGTTTCTCTTCCTGATCCAGCGACTTCTTAAACATATCTTTTTTCTTTTGAGAAAGAAATTCCTTTAACACAGTCCGCCTCTTTATCATCAAGCCCCGCTGTTCAATATTCAGGAGGCTCCGTTAAATTGCTGCAATTATATGGCAGTCAGATAAATCTCCCTGTAATGCTTTCCCTGCAGGCACGTATATCCTCCGGTGTGCCGCAGGCAACAATCATCCCGCCGTCCTCGCCGCCTTCCGGTCCCATGTCGATGATATAATCTGCGCTTCTGATCACATCCAGATCATGCTCAATCACAATGACGGTGGCACCATGATCAATCAGAATGCGGAACACCTGCAGCAGCGTCTCCTCATCCTTCGGATGCAGGCCGATGGTGGGTTCATCAAAGACAAACACGGAATCCTCCTGCTGTCTGCCCATCTCGGAAGCGAGCTTGAGCCGCTGCGCCTCGCCGCCGGACAGTCCCGGTGTTTCTTCCCCCAGCGTCAGATACCCAAGGCCAAGATCCCGAAGCGTTTCCAGCCTCTGGCTTACGGTATTCATGTCCCGGCAGAATTCCAGAGCCGTGTTCACATCCATATCCATCAGTTCGGGAAGGGACCGTTCCTCACCGGCCTTATTCCGATAGCGGATTTTCCTCGCAGATTTTGCATAGCGCGAGCCCCTGCAGTCCGGACACGGGATATCCACATCCGGCAGAAACTGGACATCCAGAGAGATCTGGCCTGTTCCATCGCATACAGGACAGCGCAGGGAACCAGTATTATACGAAAAATCCCCGGCTTTATATCCGTACTGTTTCGCTGCCTTCGTCCTGCCATAGAATTTACGCAGCTCATCATGCACGTTCGCATATGTTGCGACAGTAGAACGAACATTGATCCCGATCGGCGCAGCGTCGATCAGCTTGATATGTTTAATCCCTTCGGCGTCGATCTTCCGGATGTGACCGGGCATTCTTTGTCCGCTGCACAGAGAATCCAGCGCGGGAACCAGGCTTTCCAGGACCAGCGTAGTCTTTCCGGAACCCGAAACACCGGTTATGACTGTCAGGCGGCCTTTTGGAATTTTCACGGAAAGCGGCTTTACGGTATGAATGCGATCTGTCTCCAGACAAATCATCCCTTCTGCAAACAGCAGCTGTTCTGGGGAGTTCTTTTTCCACGTCTGCTTCCCGGAAAGGTACTTTCCAATCACGGATGCCGGATTCTTTCCGACCTCTGCAACAGGCCCTTCCGAGATGACCGTACCTCCTTTCGCACCGGCCTCCGGCCCCATTTCGATCAGCCAGTCGGCCTGCCTCAGGATCTGAACATCGTGATCCACCAGCAGCACGGAGTTGCCGTCCTTTACCAGATCATGCATGACGCCGTTAAGGCCGACGATATTGGCAGGATGCAGTCCGATCGACGGCTCATCCAGAACGTACAGAACGCCCGTCGTGCGGTTTCTGACCGCGCGTGCCAGCTGCACCCGCTGCCGTTCTCCGGTGGAGAGCGTGGATGATGCTCTGTCAAGAGTGAGATAGGAAAGGCCCAGGTCCATGAGTCTGGCCGCAGCCTCCAGATAAGATTCGCAGATGTTCTGTGCCATCGGATGCATATCCTCCGGCAGAGAAGCGGGCACCCTTTTGACCCATTCGATCGATTCCTTCAGTGTCATCCTGCAGGCCTGATCAAGAGAGATCCCCATCAGTCTCGGCGCCCTTGCGGCCTCCGACAGTCTTGTCCCATGGCATTCCGGACAGACATCCTCCCTGAGGAACTTCTCCACGCGCTTCATACCCTTTTCATCCTTGACCTTATTCAGCGCATTGAGCACAGTTGCGGTGGCGCTGTAATAGGTAAAATCCATCTCGCCGGCGGTGGCGGTATCTGCCTTCTTCGGCCGGTAAAAGATGTGCTTTTTCTCCATGGGGCCGTCATAGACGATCTCCTTTTCCTGATCGGTCAGATCCCTGAACGGAACATCTGTCCGCACGCCCATGGCCTGGCATACGTCGGTCATCAGGGACCACATAAGACTGTTCCACGGAGCGACGGCTCCGTCATCGATGGAAATACTCTCATCCGGTACCAGCGTGCTGCGGTCCACCGTCCTTACCGTTCCCGTTCCGCCGCAGCATTTGCAGGCACCCTGGGAGTTGAAGGCCAGCTCCTCCGCTCCGGGACCGTAAAAACGCTCCCCGCACTCAGGGCAGACGATCTCCTGCATCAATGCCACCTGAAAACCCGGCTTCACATAATGACCATTTGGACAGCGATGTGAAGCCAGGCGCGAGAACATCAGCCTCAGGCTGTTTAAAAGCTCCGTGCCTGTACCGAAAGTGGAGCGGATCCCCGGCACGCCCGGTCTCTGGTGCAGCGCAAGGGACGCCGGGACATACAGCACCTCATCCACATCCGCACGGGAGGCCTGTGTCATCCTCCTTCTGGTATAGGTTGAGAGGGATTCCAGATATCTTCTGGAGCCCTCCGCATAGAGGACCCCGAGCGCCAACGATGATTTTCCCGAGCCGGACACACCCGCGATTGCAGTAATCCCGTGAAGCGGCACGTCTACGTCGATATTTTTCAGGTTATGTACTCTGGCGCCTCTGACTTCTATTTTCTTCGGCTGATTATTATCTCTCTGAACTGGATTGCTGGTCATCTGTTTTCTCCTGAACTATCCCGCCTGAAACTGCACACACTTTAATATCTTTTTTTGTAACCGTAATAGAAGAAAGAAGTTTTATACCCATTCCGTCGAAGAAGTATGCTATAATGTTCAGCGTACCAGTACCAGCATTATTGAAACTCACAAACAACGCAGTGTAACGAAAAAATGGATGGGTTGAGATGAATAACAAAGAACTGACAAACAGCAACTTCGGTAAATGGGGCTGGAGTATGATCCTTTACACAGCTCTCCTGTACTATTTTTGGTCCGGCATAGGATCCGACGGCCTGAACCTGTATCCGACGGCGTTTGCGGCGATGCACGGCTGGGATTCAAATCAATTGCTCGGATTTGCCACGCCAGCGGGAATAATTGCTGTATTCGGAGGAATCCTGTTCGGCCGCCTGGTGATGAAAACAGGAATCAAGGCAATGAGCGGATTTGCTCTGATTGTGACCGGCATTCTCTATGCGGTCTTTGGTTTTGTCAAAAGTCCCGTGATGTACCTGGTTTGCCTGACGGCATTTGTTTTCGTGTCTATGGCATTCGGACTGATCTGTACGGCGGCGCTGATGGGAAACTGGTTCCCGAGAAAGAAAGGCATAGCGCTTGGCTGGGCGACTATGGGAGCTCCAATCTGTACGGCGACATTCGTCGCGATCATGAGTGCGCTCTATGGAATGCTGGGCATTTCCAAAGCACACGTCGCAATTGGCGCGGTCATGGTGGTACTCGGCATTGCTTCCTTCTTCTGGGTAAAAAATGATCCCTCCGAGGTCGGCGCCTATCCGGACAACTTACCGGACGGCGCGGAGGCGTATAAGAAACAGATGCAGGAAATGCAGGCTTATAAGAGCCCGTTCACGGTCTCTCGTCTTCTTCGCGACAAGGACATGTGGCTGATTTCCATCGGGTTTGGTATGCTCTGGATGGTAACCGTGGGAGTCGTCTCTCAGTTCGTTCCACGTATGATCAGTGTCATGGCGCCGGTCATTGGTCCGGAAGCGGCACAGAGCAAAGCACTTCTGATGCTCACGATTGCCGCCTTGGTAGGCATTGCAGGCTCCTACTTCTGGGGCTGGCTGGATCAGAAGGTTGGAACGAAATCTGCTTCTGCGATCTACAGCCTGAGCTACATAGCGGCTCTGCTTCTTCTGATCTTCGCAAAAGTGGAAATTCTGACCTATGTGGCGATCGTCTTTGTCGGACTTGGCATAGGAGGCCTTCTTAACCTGATGCCGTCTCTGGTTATTTCTGTATACGGGCGCAAGGATTTTGCTGCGGCAAATGCCCTCGTTTCCCCTATCGCCTCCCTGATTCAGAAAGGTGCTTTTATCATCATGGCAGTTGCCCTGGCAGCGAGCGGCGGGGATTATACAATGCCGTATCTGATCTTTATCGGGATAGATGTGATCGGACTGGTACTGCTGCTGATGGTGACAAACCAGTGCAAAGGGTCGAAATAAGATCTGCTCAACGGAAAAAATTATGCTGGTTGGTTAACAATATGAGTATCAATTCGGGGATTCTCATTCCCTGAGAATTCGGCGCAGCCGTAAGCCGCGGCTGCGCCGTTTTTATGCTAAAGCTGCTTCTATTCAAACAAAGCTTTATACTCTGACTTACTCTTCTTCCATCCTCCCGTCCAGATCAAGTTCCTCTTCTTCAAGATCGTCAATAGCATCATTTATGCTGTCTATAGCATCATCAAGACTTTCGAGGGCGTCGCTTAAAGAATCTTCTGCAGGGCTGTCTTCCTCCATATCATAAACAAGATCAGCCGCAGCGTTCTTTATCTGTTCCAGTGCGTCTGAGATCTGGATCAGCTTTTCCTCTGTTCCGGCGTAATCCGTGATTTCAATAATCATAATTCTCCTTTTTTTCTCCCTCTTTAAAAATAGTCTCTGCGAAAAGCATTTCCGAAAAGCCTTTCCTTCGTCGATTCTGCTGTCTTTTATCTCCATCCGCACCTTCATGTATCAATCCTGACCATCTCCGACAACACCTTGTTCCTGTATGTCACATCGTCTCTGGCAGTAAACCCCTGACTTTCCCAGAATGCATTTCCTGGCGCATTATAGTTAAATGCAAGCAGAGCGGCCTTGTTGATCCCTTCCGCTTTCAATGCCTCAAGGGCATGCTTCACAAGACCAGATGCAATCCTCTGTCGCCGGTACTCCTCCGACACAGCCAGGTGATGAATGAATCCCCGTCTTCCATCATGGCCGGACAGGATCACCCCAACTACAGATGCTTCGTCCACAGCAACGAAACAGGTGGATGGATTCCGTCTCAGATATTTCTCTATCCCTTCCCTGGAATCATCGAGATTATTGAACCCCATGTTCTTACATGACATCCAGAGTGCATACACACTATTGTAATCATCAATGGTCATAATGCGGAAGCAAATATTCTCATTCATCCTGCAATCTCCTTCGAGCCATCAACAATTACCACGTGGATTGTATCGCCGTCATGTTTTTTCAGTTTACTTCTGATCGCCTTCAACACTTCCCTCTCGGCTTCTTGATGACGCGGTTCACATGTATCACAAAAAGATAACTTATTGTACTATATAGCGTGTGTATTATCAACGAAAAAGGAGCCGATGTTACCCGGCTCCTTCTCCGCTTATCTATATGGGAAGCCACTCAAGGACTTTCCTGATCTGACTGTCCCAGAAGTCCCAGTCATGTCCTGCATCCTCTTCGTCCCATGTAACATCGGCTCCATTCTCTTTTAAGAAATCCCTGAAATCCATATTTGCTTTCAGCAGATCATCCTGCCTTCCACAAGCCATATAGAACCTCGGCATGGATTTCTTCTCTCTGAACATCTCATTGGCTGCAATTTTCGGATTCAGGTTTGTCTTCGAAGCTTCCTCCAGATTGTCAAAGAGTCCAATATCAGCCTCTTCCGATAAATCGTCAAATATATGCAATGCGGAAGACAGTCCTGCAATATGGCTGAAGGTGTCCGAAAACACGATGCCATTTCTTATGGCGCCATAGCCTCCCATAGAAAGACCGGCTATAAAAGTATCTTCTCTTTTATCCGAAAGTGGAAACATCCTTCTTGTGATTGCAGGAAGCTCCTCGCCGATAAAAGTCTCATAATCATTCCAGGGAGTTCTGGACTTAAAATAAAAAGCGTTATCTCCTGACGGCATAACGACCGCAAGATTCTTTTCCTCTGCCCATTTTTGTATGCGTGTCTGACTCACCCAGTCCGTATAGTTCCCCAAAAGGCCATGCAGGAGATAAAGGGTCTTATACTTATGGTCTTTATCCGTCAAATACCGATCCGTATCTGCATCAAACCTGTCCACAGGCAGGATCACATTAAGCGGAACGATACGAAACAACGCCTTTGACATATAATTCACTTGTATCAATGCCATAATTCCGTCCTCTTATTCATCAGTTTCATTTCACCTTTTCTTATAAAGAATCAGCTCCGGATTAGCGCCTTCCGCCTCATATGTACATATCAGAATGAAATCCATACTGGCTATGACTCCAAAGCACAGCCCGTCTGCAATCTCCGATTCCAGCTGGTTCCCAAGATAGGTTTTCTGGTCATCCAGATATTTTACGACCGATCCATTCGGAAGCCTGTACTCAAGATTGACGAACTTTCCAACCAGAGCATTAAGCTTCGTTACTTCAGGCATTCCCTCGATATGAAGACTGTTTATCTCTTCAATGAGCTGCTTCTTAAAGGCTTCAAACTGTCCGTTATCACTAAGTTCATCGTATCTCTTCCAATAATTCAGCTTTGGCAGAGTATCTTTAAGGCAGGCGCGCGCCTGCTCCTCGGTGAAATTCTCATTTACCATATTGCGTACACAGACATCGATCAGATCATCCATATCACTATATGTGTAAGTTCCATCAGCATAGCACCACTTACAGTATTCTTCATTCAATGTCCCGTCTTCATTTCGTCCGATAATATCATCTTCCAGCGGCATACCGCAGCATTGGCAGATAAGCTTATGGGGTGAACCAAGCAGTGTGTTGATCGAAACATTATAAAGCTTTGAAAGCAGCTTTAATGTCTCCGTATTCGGGACAGTTTCCCCATTCTCCCAACGTGAAACCGCCTGCCTTGTTACAAATACCTTTTCAGCAAGACTATCCTGAGACAGACCATTCTTCATCCTTAGCTCTAATAATATATCCTTCGTGCTCATAACGCATACCTCCTCTTTTCTGTCATTTTAATACAGAGATATGTATAACACACGCAACTTGCTGTTGCCCCTTTCACATCATTATAGCATATATCAGCATGTCTGACCTTGATGAGATTCTGCGTGTTTTCAACAGCCGTCTTTACCATATCCCGGAAGTTTAAAATCAAAATAAATATCCTCAGGCGCTTCCACAGACATAGGAATACGGAACAGGTGCGCCCCGTTCGCTTTCTTCGATCCCTCTATATACTCCATATGGCCCGACCCGATATAAGTAAAGGGAAGCTGAATACCATCTTCATTATTTTACACAGATCTATATTCCGTTTCAGTTTATCAATAAATTTCTGTTCCGTATAATTTGTGAAAAATCCGCTGCTCATTCCGAAACTCCATCACACCTGATCATTTTTATCCTTTCCCGCGGGAGACTGCCTGAACAGATCATTCAATTCCACGCGTCTTCCCAATATTCCTCCGCATCCTCATAACCGTCAAAATCTTCTTCCCAGTCAAAGTAAAAATCCTCAGGGTCGCTGTAGCTGTAGACATCATAGGGATCTTCCTTCGTCCTGCTCTTTCCGGATGTCTTTTTACTGCTTCCGGACGCACTGCTGCTCTTATTTCTCTTTACCCAGTTCGACTGGTTCGCATAGAATTCTTTATGATGCGCTTCACAGTATATTCCATCGGAGGATTTCTTTGCAGTACATTTAAAGACGGCACATTTATGCTCACTGCAGTAATATGACCCTTTATACCTCAGATTATTGCAACCTCTTACAAAACATCTGCTGTAATCCACTTCATGTTTATGGTGGATACTGTGAGCTGACACTGTGCTGCCGGTTAAGACGATCATCAGGATGCCGGTAAACATGATGTATCTTTTTATTTCAGCTTTCATTTCTTCCCCTTTCTGTTCAACACGCACAGAACCCCTTTGGGCAGTTTACAGAGTACGTTACCTGCAGCTGTTTTGCCGGTTTTGTCGTACAGTCTGCCGGTTCCTGTTGATAATAGTATATCACAAGTAGTGTTAAAAATTCCGGACATCAAAAAAAGGTTCTCTGAAAAAACAGAAAAAAGGAAGGAGAGTCTGTTCCGATCCGGAAATACTCTCCTCTTTTTTTGAATTCTTTATTATACTATAAATTCCTCATTGACACGGGAAATCTGAATAATCTGCATATCACAGTCACACTGCATTCTGCTTTCGCATCTGTACTATGCGGTCCAGGCTCACTGCAAGAATCAGGACAACACCTTTGACAAATTTCTGCCAGAATTCGGAGATATTCATCAGCACCATGCCATTGGTCAGGGTGCTCATCAGAAGGACGCCGACCACAACGCCCAGAATGCTTCCCTCGCCGCCTGTGATACTCACGCCGCCCAGCACCACGCCGGTGATGACGTCCATTTCATATCCCTCTCCGGAACTTGGCTGTCCGGAATTTACGCGCGCCATCAGCATCAGACCGGCCAGTGCATACAGAATTCCGGCAAGGGCATACACTTTAAATATAATCTTTTTGACATTGACCCCGGAAAGGCGGGAAGCTTCTACATTACCTCCGATACCATAGATTTCCCTGCCGAAGTTCAGCCGGTTGAGGATAAACCATCCCACGGCAAAGCAGACGGCCATGATAATGACCGGCACGGGTATCGGGCCAACATAACCCTGGCCGATAACCTTATAGCTTTCAGGAATCCCATATACCGCAAAACCGCCGCACAGAAGATAGGCAATACCGCGCATCGCGGTCATAGTACCCAGCGTCATGATGATGGGCGCGATCCCAAGCTGGTTGATCATCAGAGCGTTGAACAGACCGGCGCAGGCGCCCATTGCCAGAATAACCAGAACTGCGATGGGAATCGGCACCCCGGATGAAAGCATCTGGGCGCCGCCGACGCAGCCGACGCCGATGACCGATCCGACGCACAGATCCATGCCGCCGGTGAGAATGACAAAGGTCATGCCCACAGAGCAGACACCGACAATAGATGCCTGCCGCAGAATGGTGAAGATATTGGAAGGTTTCATGAACGCAGGGTTGCTGATGGAAAAAATAATAATCAGAATAACCCATGCGATAATTACGCCAAACCGTGAAAGATCGATTTTTTTCATCATTCTGCCACCTCCCCGCAGCGTTCTTCAATTCCGGAAGCCATTCTCAGGATCCGTTCCTGAGAATATTCATCCTTTTGCAGCTGCCCCATTACTTTTCCGTTGTGCATGACCATGATCCTGTCCGACATGCCGATCAGTTCCGGCATATCCGAACTGATCATGATAATCACCTTTCCCTCTCTGACCAGTTCAACCATCAGCCGGTAAATCTCCTGTTTCGCTCCGACATCTATCCCCCTGGTAGGTTCGTCAAAAATCAGAATGTCGCTGTTTCCGAAAAGCCATTTTGCCAGTACAACCTTCTGCTGATTGCCGCCTGAAAGCTGGCCTGTTTTCTGTTCGCAGGAGGGTGTTTTGATCGAGAGCTGCTGAATATAATGCTCCGACGCCTTCCGGTCTTTTTCCATATTGATGATCCCATGGCTCTTAATCTGATGAAGACTTGCAAAAGAAATATTATGCCTGACCGAAAGGTTCAGTACCAGTCCCTGCTTTTTCCGGTCTTCGGGGATCAGTCCTATGCCGTTTTTAATTCCCTCGGTCGGAGAACTGATGTGTACCTTCCGACCATTGATCAGCACTTCCCCCTTTTGTATTTTGTCTGCGCCGAAAAGAGCACGCACCGTTTCCGTCCTCCCTGCGCCGACCAGTCCCGCCAGCCCCAGGATCTCACCCCGGTAAGCTTCCAGGGAAACGTGATCCAACAGATCTGTGCACAGATCCCGGATTTCCAGTACTTTTTCTCCTTTTACATAGTTCTTTGCCGGATACTGCTGCCCTAGTTCACGATTGACCATAATGCTGATCAGTTCGTTTACACTGGTCTCGGATACGTTCATGGTCTGGATGTACTTTCCGTCCCGGAAGACAGACACACGGTCACAGATGGTAAAGATTTCCTCCAGGCGGTGAGAAATATAAAGAATCGTAACACCGCGCTTTTTCAGCCTGTCAACGATCTCAAACAGATGTCCTACCTCGACCTCTGTCAGCGGAGCGGAGGGTTCATCCATGATCAGGATTTTAACATCCCGGGTGACAGATTTGGCGATCTCTACAAGCTGCTGGTATCCGACGGAGAGGTTCTTGACCAGCTCAGAAGCTTTGATATGAATGTCCAGATCCTTCAGTATTCTTTCCGTCTCCTGCATCATGGTCTTTTTATCCACCATCCCATGCTTTTTAGGATATCTTCCATGAAAAATGTTCTCTGCGACAGTCAGGGAAGGAAACAGATTGAACTCCTGATAGATCGCTGCAATACCCATAGCCAGAGTCTTTTCAGGTGTATTATTCACAAGCTCCCGGCCATTGAAAAAAAGAGACCCGGAAGTAGCTTCTATAGCCCCTGTAATGATCTTGATCAGCGTGGATTTTCCTGCACCATTTTCGCCGGCAATGGCATGAACTTCCCCTTCACGAAAGCTGATGCTTACATCATCCAGGGCAACGACCCCGGGATATTTTTTTGTGATATGCTCCAGTTTCAGGATCTCATTGTTCATTGCATACCCTCTCACAACAGTATCTGTGTGCACAAAATCTGCAGCGCCCCTTCTGTTTACAGGACGCTGCAGATGTTATTTCAGCCTTGATCCTGCAGGCACAGGCAGCTGCCAGGTCTTTACAGGAACTGTACTATGTTTTTACTCTGCGTAATCTGCAATATTCTCTACAGTCACCGGAATGAAATCGACAAATGTCGGCTCTTCCATGTCTGCATCTGCACCGCGTTCAATGGTCTCCAGAACGATCTTGCAGAATTTCTCACCCTGATTATAAGCGCCGATATCTACGGTACCCTTGATGATCGTACCTTCTGCGATGCGTTTAAGGTTCTCAGCATCTGCATCGCATCCTGTGATGCAATTGTCCTCATCCGTCTTCCCCGCTGCCTTCATAGCCTCATAAGCACCAAGGGCTACAGAATCGTTTGTGCAGACAACAACATTCAGGTCCGGATCCTTCTGGATAACATTCTCTACAGCCTTCTGGCCGGCTTCTGTGGTATTGCCGGACTGCTGATCGTCAGAAATGGTAATATCCGGAACAATAGCTTTTACGGCGTCCATCATGCCTTTGCCGCGCTCCTCAAGCTGTTCATTGCCATGCACATAGATAAACTCCACATGGGCGTCAGCGGGATCTTCAAAGTGCTCTTTGATCCAGTTGCCGGCAATAGTTCCATTCTCATAGCCATACTGATAATTGTCCAGTGTCAGCCAGTTGTTGGAGCCATCGATCCATTCAGACCAGCTGATAACAGGGATGCCGGCTTCACGGGAAGCTTTAACCACATCCACCATAGCCTCCGGAGAATCAGGGCAGATGACAATACAGTCCACGCCGCTGGCGATCAGGTTCTCAACGCCCGTAACCTGTTTTTCAATATCGGACTGACCGTCGACTACCAGTGTTTCAATTCCGTACTCAGCCTGATGATCTTCAATACCTTTGATAACATTCAGGAAATAGTTGATCGTCTGATTCTGTACAACAAACCCTGCCTTAACTGTTTCTTCTGCCATAGCCGGTGCAGCCAGAAGCATGGCTGAGCAGACAACGCCGCCGATAACCATCATCATTTTGTTTCTCATAGCAATTCCTCCCTTTTTATTGCTTTTATTTTTACATATCCTGCGGATATGTAAGGAACCGATACCAGCTTTATACGAAATCTTCTCTGCCGGGGCCGAGGAACCGTTTCAGCATGCGTTCGATCGCCTCATCCCACATATTCCATTCATGATGTCCGGGCCATTCCTCAAATGCAAAATCCGGAAGGGATTTTTCACAGAGTTTCCTTACTGCACAGCTTTCTCCATACAGGAAGTCCTCTGTCCCGCACATCATATAGACAGCAGGAAGTTCCTGCCCGGAAGCGGCAGCCTTCTGAATTACATTTTCGATCAGAGCATCCTCCGGTATCTGATCCGGTGCCCTGAAGATCGCGCTGTAGTCGTCCGCCAGGCCTTCCAGAACAGTATCCCCGTCCGGACTGGTTGCCATCTGATACATTTCCTTCAGATCATACGCACCGGAAAACGCTCCGCAGGCAGAAAAACGGTCCGGCCGCTCCAGTGCACAACGCAGCGCGCCATACCCTCCCATAGAAAGCCCTGCAATCAGAACATCCTCACGTTTTGTCGAAAGATGAAACAGCCTGCCGGACAGATCCAGGACCTCTTCAGTGATATAGGAAAAGGCATGTATGCCATACACCATGTCCTGATACCAGCTTCGCTGCACTTCGGGCATGAGGACCGCCAGATTATAACGTTCTGCATACCGCTCAATTGCCGTCCTGCGAACCCACGTGGCAGCGTTGTCTGACAGGCCGTGAAGAAGGATCAGGGTTTTGGGGGGTTCGTTCCATATATATCTCCGACCATCCTGCGGAAGGATCACATGGAAAGATGTATCCTGAAGCAGTGATTTTGAGTACAGGTTACCCATGAAATAAGCCATGATTTCCTCCTCTGATACACAAACAAAATATTAATCGTACTGATTCTTTTATAGCATACCTGCTATTTACCGTCAATCTTTAATAAAACTTTTGATTTAAGTTTGTGCATTGTAGACGAATAAAGCTCTCGAAAATTGTGTAATATGTATAGGTTCCTGTATAGTTCTATCAATCTTGTTGTGCTTTTATAATCCGTCTTTAGAAAATTTTTTATCTAACATCTGTGTGTTGTATGGAAAAGTTCTGTTCTCTCTGGTATAATACACATGATATCTGCCGTATTGGATGATTCAGCCATTCGTTTGTGATGTAAATACATCCGGTTTCAGTCTTTGATAACCGAAAGGAAATTTTTTATGAAAAAAGAAGTCTCCGCACCAGCCAAGAAATTTGGCGATGTATATCGCTTTCTGTATTTTCATAAAGTGTGCTCCAGACAACAGCTAGCGGAAAATCTGGCGATCAGCCTGCCAACCGTTTCAGCCAATCTGAGCATGCTGGCTGATATGGGCCTGATTTCCAGCTATGGAGAGTTTGAGTCTACAGGCGGCCGTAAAGCCAACATGATCGGGATCGTCCCGGAAGCACGGTATGCCATAGGAATAGATATCACAAGCCTTCGCACAGTCTTTCTGATGACAGATCTGCGTCTTTGTATCGTCGACCGGGTCCGGTTGGATATGAAATATGAAAACAGTCCGGCCTATTACCAGGCCCTGAATGAAACCATAGGGGCGATGCTGGAGAAAAACAGTGTTTCAGATGAACAGTTCCTTGGCGTAGGCATTTCTATCCCCGCGACCATCGAAAAAGGAAGCGAAAAGGTTCCCGTAAATACCGTTATCGGTCTCCCGGTTAATTTCTCGGATTTTCTGAAAAAGAATCTCCGGTATCCCTTTCATATGATCAATGATGCAGATGCAGCCGGATGGGCAGAACTGTGGCAGCAGGATACAGACCGGGCTATGGTCTATCTTTCCCTGAGCTATACTGTAGGCGGCGCCATCGTCGTAAACCGCCGGGTTTTTCATGGTGATTCTCAGCGAAGCGCTGAATTCGGCCACATGACGCTGGTACCCCATGGAAAAAAATGTTACTGTGGAAAAAAAGGCTGTGTGGATGCTTACTGTGCAGAGAAAATATTATCTGATTTTACAGGCGGTGATATCCATCTGTTTTTTGAAGAATTGAAAAATGGGAATGCCGGTTTTCTGGAGATTTTTAACCAGTACCTCAGAAATCTTGCTATTATCGTCAATAATTTAAAGATGTGCTTTGACTGCCGGGTAGTACTCGGCGGTACAATGGGACATTATCTGAAAGATTATCTTGAAAAACTTCGCACTCTTGCCTGCGAACTTTCCACATATCAGGAAGATCCGCAGTATATTCAGGTCTGTGTACTGAATGAGGAACCGTCCGCTGTGGGGGCTGCTCTCTATTATGTGGACAGATTTATTCATTCCTTATGACCTGTCAGCTTTTTTGCAGAGGTATTGTTATGAAAATCATATCAGGCATTCTCATTCCCTTCGTTGGAACAAGCCTTGGCGCGGCCATGGTCTTTGTCCTGAAAAAAGAGATATCGGTGAACCTTCAGAAGATTCTGACAGGATTTGCGGCAGGCGTCATGGTGGCAGCTTCTTTCTGGAGCCTTCTTCAGCCTGCGCTGGAGAGCAGCGAACATTTGGGTACGCTGTCTTTCCTTCCAGCTGCCATTGGTTTCCTGGTCGGTGTGGGTTTCCTTCTGCTGTTGGATGAAGTAACCCCGCACATGCACTTCAACAACCAGGATGAAGGTCCCAGAACGGGACTCAGACGCACCACGAAGCTGATCCTTGCGGTGACCCTGCACAACATTCCGGAGGGAATGGCGGTCGGCGTCGTATATGCCGGTTTCCGATCCGGCAATGCGGGGATCACCGGAGCAGGTGCGTTGGCGCTCGCCCTGGGTATCGCTATCCAGAACTTTCCGGAAGGCGCAATCATCTCCATGCCTCTTCTCGCCGAAGGGATGAACAAAGGCAGGACCTTCTTCTTTGGCGTTCTTTCCGGTGTGGTGGAGCCGATCGCGGCGGCGGTGACCATTTTGGCTGCCGGCGCAGTCGTACCCGCGATGCCGTATCTGCTGGCCTTTGCCGCAGGAGCGATGATGTATGTCGTAGTGGAAGAACTGATTCCGGAAATGTCAGAAGGTAAACACTCCAACTGGGGAACGATTTCTTTCTCGCTGGGTTTCGTCCTGATGATGATCCTGGATGTGACACTGGGATAAACAGATCATTCTCCATCACTTTGGTTCAGCTGCTTCTGTTGTCTTACGCCATTCGATGGAATCCTCATTCTGCATTTTAAGCTGTATGTAAGCATCCACCTTTTGAAATTACAGATAATCAGTGAAAGGGAGACAGGGAACCATTCCCTGTCTCCTTTCATAAATGTCAGATTCTTCTGTTAAGGGCCTGTTCCTCAGAGCCCTTGTAAGTAAAGGCGAGCATCGTCATGTCATCAAACTGCGGTGCGTCCTTGACAAAGTTGTTGATGCCTCTGGTCGTGTTGGAAATCAGGGTATCCACATTTGCATCCGCCTCGCTGTTGAGGGCTTCCAGCAGGCGGTCTGTGCCGAAAAGCTCATTGGAGGCGTTCTGCGCTTCCGTAACGCCGTCTGTATATACAAAAATAGTATCGCCCGGCTCCAGCCTGGATTCATGCTGCCGGAACGTCATACCATCCATCACCGCAAGTGCCGGCGAGTGCTTGTACTGCACCAGTTCGAAGCTTCCGCCCTTTTTCCGAAGCGCGGGATGTTCATGGCCTGCATTTGCCACAAGGCATTGTCCCGTAGAGATTTCCAGGATACAAAGCCAGGCTGTGACAAAAAGTTCCGCATCATTGCCCTCGCAAAGCTGTGAGTTGACATTTTCAAAGATCTCTGAAGGCCCGGCGCCCATTTGTGTACGATTCTTGATCAGGGTCTTTGCGATAACCATGAACAGGGCTGCCGGCACGCCTTTTCCCGAAACATCCGCGATGACAAGCGCAAGATGGTCATCATCGATCATAAAGAAATCGTAGAAATCACCTCCGACTTCTTTGGCCGGATCCATAGAAGCAGAAATCTCAAACTCTTTTCTTCCCGAAAAAATCGGGAAGATGCGCGGCAGCAGGTCCGCCTGAATCTGCGTGGCAACGTTTAACTCAGCGCTGATCCTTTCCTTCTCAGCTGTAACCCTGGTCAGGTTGTCCATATAGTCGATTAAGCTCGTCTGCATGAACCGGGTAGCATTGTATAGTTCTTCTATTTCATCACCGGTATGTATATCCAGGTCTGCAACATCATCATAGGTATACACACCCTTTTTATTGGCAGCGAACCGATCCGCAGCTGCTGTAAGTTCCTCGATCGGAGCCGTTA
>Ga0310695_10006765_pt1 | contig 18730 bp, 13 predicted proteins | sample RumenRJG_04DNA_FD_203882 | JGI IMG/M metagenome (GOLD analysis project Ga0310695, IMG submission 203882) | Bovine rumen microbial communities from Lethbridge, Alberta, Canada - RJG_04 (v2) (version 2) | ecosystem: Host-associated > Mammals > Digestive system > Stomach > Rumen | place: Canada...
AAGGACGGAAAGCCTACTGGAAAATGGTATCACTATACCAACATGGACAAGGAACAGTTCAAGTCCTTTATGAAGGCTTCTTCAAAAGGTCGCTACGTAAACTTTATTATGAAATACAAGAACCACGACCCGGCCTATGGTCCTGCTCCTAAAAGAAAAAAGAAATAACTTTATTGACTACAGTGCCCCCTTGTGGTATACCCGAAGCAACAAGGGCGGGCAATAGTTGTTGCCAGATAAAACTTGCCACCAGGGCGGTAACTGTAGGGTTTACAACGAATTAGGATGGGCGGAAAGTAGGGAGCCGCCGGCTTTTTTCTTTTTAAACATATCTTGCCAGAATATGCGTGCCACCAGCCCATCTGACTTCCCATCTATTGCGTAACGTTAAGGCGGAAAGTAAATAGCAAATATAAGAGATACGGAGCCATACAAAGTAGCTCTGAAAATATCATATACTATTTACGCCGAAATATCACCGCAAGGCAATATATGCTCAGTACAAAGCATCGATATTGCAATTACAAGGGCGGCGAGATAATCGAATGACATCTCATCTACATGTTCGTAACTATACTACCGAAGTATCGTGTGTAACAATTCATGGGGTATCAGAAGAAAGGCAAGAACTGCCTAATGATTTTTATGTATAAGCTTATGAAAGTAGCTTATGATTTTCCTTTGATTTAATCGTACTCTAAAACATAGAGCTTTGCTAATTCCCTTTGATATGTTGGGAAAATCTTCCAGACTTAGAGTTTTTCTGCTACATGCTCACCGATTTTCACGCGGTGTTCAATGCCTGTGCCTGTTATTTTCTTAATTTCTTCCAAGATTCTGACCTTGTCTTTTTGGAGCAGGAGTACGATGGTTGACCCATGCAGGTCAAAGTATCCCTTTTCTTCGCCTTTTTTGAAGCTGCCGATTTCGATATTGTTTTTTATTCCTCCAACACTAAACGCGCCAACTTCAATTTGCGCTATTTTACCGAAGTTTTCTGTGTCGAGAATTGTCCATGAACGGCGATTTTTTGTATATAAACGAAAGTTTTCGGCCGCAAGCGGTTGAACACTATAAAGAGAGCCTTGAATGAAATGGTTGCCGTTTTGTGTGCCATTGTCGATATAGCAATATCGATGATAATCTGTTGCGCATAATCGGAATATTAAGCATAATCCGCCTTTAAATAGCTCTGTGGTGTCTTTTTTTGTCATGTCGAATCTTTCTGGTTCAAAGAAATCCTCAAGCGTGTAATCGAATCCTTTAATGTGAAACTTTGCATCTTCTGTTATTTCGTAAACTGAAAGAAGACTATCGGCAGGAGAAATGAGGTGTGTAAGGTCTGAATCAAATGAAATTTCTTTCTTTCTTGTGAAAAAATCGTTGAAAGACTTGAATTTTACACCTTCAAAGCCTGTCATATCAATTCCATTTTTTTGAACGAAGCTCTTTATATAAAATCTTGAAAATGGCGAGCGCAATGCAACTCCGAGCAATTTTGGAACACGAAGCGCAAGAATTGCATGAAGCAATACTCGCCCACCTTTTGTGCCATAAAGAAATTGAACTGACTTGTCGTTTGCATTTTCTGCCATTTTGATTTCCCTAAAATGCTTCTTCTGTTTTTGTTACTATTTCTTCAGCTGTTGCTTTGTTTTCAAAAACGATTGAAGGATCTTTTTCTGCTGTTGGAACACAGTATGCCTTCCCCAAAAGTAGAAGAGCAAGCTCTACAAGACCAACCAAAATAAGCGCGCATTTTCCAATGAGATGAGGTTTGAGCAATTTGAAAGGACTGATAAAAGCAATTGCCATGATAAGAAGAAGAATTGCCGCAGCGTTGATTGGCGGACGAGAATTTCCCATAAAATATGAAGCAATGAAAACCGCAGGAAGAACAACTGCAACGCTTGTTACAGGAAGCCCGCGGTATTCGTGACGACTTTCACTGGTTTGATTCTGACGTTCCATTTCATCAACATTGAAGTATGAGAGGCGTATGAGCGCACACAAAAGATAAAGCGCACAGATACAAATTACAATTCTTGCCTGCCATGGATGTTCAACTGGATATTGTTTGTCACCGATTGCTAGTTTGTAAACTATAAGTGATGGAAAAACTCCATAGCTGATTATGTCGGCCATTGAGTCAATCTGAATTCCGAAGAGTTTTTCTGATGATGTTCGATTTTTTTTGGTGGAAGCAATCTTGCCGTCGAACATGTCCATTAAACCCGCTACCATAAGGCATAAAAGCGCAAGGATGAAACTTCTGTCATTGTTCGAGAAAACGAAGTGAATTCCTGCAAAAGCAAAAAGCATTCCCACATAAGTGAGAATAACCGTGTAGTTGTAAACTCCAAGCAAATGCAATCGTTGTTTTTTATCCATATTTGTACCTTCTTTTAACTTCTCTGAATTTTAATTGAAACTGTACCCAAAAATCAAGCCATAAATGATGATTGTGAACGGTTTTGATGTTAGAATTATGATGGCGAACTTCTTGAACTTCATTTCTGTGAGACCTGTGAAGTAGCACAAAAAGTCATCTGGCGAAATGGGAAGAAAAATCGCAATCCATAAAAAGACTGGATAGCTTCTGTGCCATTTTTCCATTTTTTTAAGATAACGTTGATATTTTTTTTCGGAGAAAATTTGTTTGACAAGTGAAACTCCGAATTTACGTGATAATGTGAATGCAAGGAACGAGCCTGTGCAAATACCAATGTAATTACAGATGATACCAATCCATGGACCAAAAAGAGTGGGACCAACGATACAACCAAGTGTACTTGGAATGACAGCGTAGACAGTTTTGACGCACTGAAAAATAGTCAGAAGAATTGGACCTAGAACACCGAAGGAATTTATGAAAAGTTTAAATGACTCAGCATCGCGAAAAGTACCTATTTTGTATTCGTAAAAGAACCAGATTCCTACTCCAACGACTGTGATTGCAAGGGCGATGCAGAAAAGTTTTTTGAGAAGACTTGTTTTAGTTTCGATTATGTCGATAGCCTGCTCTTTTTTGTGTTCGATTATATCAGCAGCCTTTTCTTGAATCTTATGTTCCATTAAAAAATCCGAGGAAAATTATATCAGAATTTTCTATTATATTCTATATATTAGCCTGAAAATTTGGGGTGATGGGGAGACTTCCCCCTTTTTTTTAATTATGCTAAAATCTTTTCAATTATTTTATATCCGTCTGCTCCACGCCAGGGGTGGATGAAAGGAGTATTAAAAATGGCAAAAAATGAAAAGGTTGTGGCTGATCCACACGCATGTACTTTGGACAAAATCATCTCGCTTTGTAAGCGACGCGGTTTTGTTTATCAGGCATCAGAAATTTATGGTGGTCAGGCAGGCGCATGGGATTACGGTCCTTTGGGTGTAGACTTTAAGCGAAACATTCAGAACGCATGGTGGAAGGAAATGACTCAGCTTCACGATGATGTCGTAGGCTTGGATTCTGCAATTTTCCAGCACCACACTACATGGAAGGCTTCTGGCCACGTTGATCACTTCTCTGATCCAATGGTTGACTGTCTTGAATGTCAGGCTCGCCACCGTGCAGATAAATTGATTGAGGATTTTGTTGCCGCAAATCCAGACAAAAATCCTGGAAAACCTGTTGATACAATGACTCATGAAGAAATGAAGGCATTTATCGACGCCAACATCAACTGTCCTACATGTAAGAGCGAGAACCGCAAATACACAGCTGTCCGCGAATTCAACCTCATGTTCAAAACATATCAGGGCCCAATCGCTGACGAATCACACCTTATCTATCTCCGCCCGGAGACTTGCCAGGGTATTTTCACTGATTTCAAGAGCATCGTTCAGTCAAACCGCATGAAGGTTCCTTTCGGTGTTGCTCAGGTTGGTAAATCATTCCGAAACGAAATCATCTTCAAGAACTTCATTTTCCGTACTTGCGAATTCGAGCAGATGGAAATGGAATATTTCTGTAAGCCAGGCACTGAGGACGAGACTTTCGAGCGATGGCGACAGGATCGCTGGAACTTCTATCTCAAGTACGGTATTGCCGAGAAGAACCTCAAATGGCATCACCATGACAAACTTGCTCACTACGCAAAAGACGCTTACGACGTTACATACAACTTTCCGATTGGCTTCGAAGAGGTTGAAGGTATCCACTCTCGCACAGACTTCGACTTGAGCCAGCATCAGGAATATTCAAAGAAGGACATGAGCTACATTGACCAGGAAGACGGAAACAAAAAGTTCATTCCTTATGTAATCGAGACTTCTGCAGGTCTTAACCGCAACTTCCTCATGTTCCTTTGCGAAGCTTACGAAGAAGAGAATGTCGGCAAAGACGGCAAAGAAGACTACCGTACAGTCCTTCACTTGCATCCAAAGCTGGCACCAATCACGGTCGCAGTTCTTCCATTGATGAAGAAAGACGGATTGGCAGAAAAAGCAAAAGAAATCCAGCACATGCTCAAAGAAGACTTCGTAACTGATTTCGACGTTTCTGGCACTGTTGGTAAACGCTACCGCCGCCAGGACGAGGTTGGAACTCCGTTCTGCGTAACAGTTGACTATGACACAATCAACGAAAAGAACGACGACGGTTCAGTAAACAACAACTTTGGAACAGTAACAGTTCGATTCCGAGACAGCATGGAGCAGGAGCGTGTTAAGATTGAAGAGCTTCACACATTCTTGTTCGCAGCAATCAAAAATTACAAGCCTGTTGTAAGATAATGGAATATGTTTCTCTGGGTAAGTCAAATCTTCTTGTTTCTCGTACGGCGTTTGGTGCGCAGGGGCTTGAGAAAATTGACGACCCAGATGTGGCATATCAGATGATTCGCATGGCTTATGAAGACGGCGTGAATTTTTTCGATACTTCAACCAAAGCACCGGAAAGTGAGCGTCGTCTTGGAAAAGCTCTCAGCGATGTGCGCGAAAATGTTTTTATCGCCACCAAAAGCTCTGCTCGAAACGGAGGAGAGCTTGCGATTGATATCGATGTCAGCATCCGAACTTTGGAAACGAGTTATATTGATTTGTATCAGTTGGATTGCAAGGACAGCCTTCCAAAAATCAATGATGGAAGTGAAATAATCGAAAAATTAATAGAATTTAAAAAAGCTGGTGTTATTAGGCATTTTGGAATCGTCACGGATTCTATGGAAATTGCCGAGCATGTTCTTTATTCCGATGTTGGCTGGGAGACAATTCAGTTTCCGTTCAACATGCTTTGCCCTGAGACTGTTGAAAGTCTTACACGAAAATTTTATGAAAGGGACATTGGTTTTATAGCAATGCAGCCTTTGTGTGGCGGTGTTTTGACAAATCTTCCGCTTGCACTCGGTTATTTCTTACCTTTTGAAAATGTCGTGCCGTTGTGGGGCGCAAGAAGCCTTGACGAGCTTCAGCAAATCCTATATTTCACAAAAAATCCGCCTCGCTTGGACGAACAGTTCTACACCGAAGCAAACAAGATAAGACAGTTTTTCAATTGATTATTTTATGTACGCCTGAACGCCCTTAAGCTCTTCTTTGTTGAGAACCCGCACAATTTTGCACTTGTCGTTGTCGGTGATAACAGTTTTTGGATTTCCGACCTCATTTTTTTCGCCTACAATTTCAACGATTGGAAGTCGTGGATCTGCTGGATTGCTTTCTACGACTTGAGCAATTTTTCCGTTCGAAAGATATACATAAGTTCCAATCGGGAAGAGTGAGACGGCTGAGACAAGAGCTTTGATTACAATGTCGTCATAGCGTTTATCTTTGTTCAAAAGAAGCTCAATCGTGGCTTCGTAAAGGCTTCTTGCTTCCTTATAGTGTCGTGGTGAAGTGATTGCCTCGTAACTACATGCGACCGAAAGAATTTTTCCGTAAGCCGAAATCTTATTTCCCATGAGGCGACGTGGATATCCCTGTCCATTTTCACGCTCGTGATGTTCAAGAACACCAACCTGAACAGAAAGTGGAAAGTCGAGTTCCTTTACGATATTGAATCCAAGAACAGTGTGCGTTGCCAGGAGATTCCTTGCCTGTGGCGAGAGCGGCTTGTCTGTGAGATAAAGCTGAGGCGGAAGCTTAATCTGCCCGATTTCGTGAATTAAAGCTGCCATTCCAAGCTCAACAATTTTCTGCAGAGGCATATTTATCTGCAATGCGATAACAATCGAAAGAATTGTTGAGCGGAGACAATGACTTGTCAAAAAGTTCTTGTCAAGCTTGTGTTCTTCCGTTGGCTGTATTCTGAGAAGATATTTTTTGTTGGTCTTTACGAAATCTATCAGCAAAGAAATTGATTCCGAAAGCTCCCCGATTTTCATTTCTTTGTGAGTTACGTAACGTGTGAAAATAGTCTGCGTATAATCCATGAATTCGTTGTAGACCGTCGTTACGTTTTCCATTCGGTTTTTATTCGGAAAATTATTGATTTCTGTATTGATTTTGGAGAGTGTTTCTTTGAGTTTTGCGTTCAGCGCGTTTGATTTGTCTTTGTATTCTTCGTTCAGAGTGTCGATATCAATATCGACTGTTTCGAATTCTTTTGTGGAAGGAGAGTCATCCGACGTTTGAATTACTATTTTTTGAGGTTCTTGCGTCGCGTCGGCTTCTGAATATAGAGTTTTAAATCCCCATTCCACGAGTCGAGTCTGCAATGCACTTGTGAATGTTACATTATTGTCGAGAACTACAAAACGTTTGTCGAGAATGAGCGGTGCTGAAAAACGTTGCCCATCCTTCAAATCTGCTACATTAAACGAAGTCATATAATATCTCCGTTCAAAGTATCGGCAAAAATAGTGAAAAACTTTAGAAATTGAGGGAAGGAAACGGTTCCGCATGACTGCGGTTCTAAAAAAAAAAGACAAAAAGCCTTACACGCTCTTTGTCTTTCAAAATCATGGAGACCGATAAATGTTGCTCACCTGCATTTCACAGCTACAAGTTGCCTTCATTTTCACGATACAGGGTGTCTGGATGTTGCGTTCTGTATTAGCAGAACACATCCTGTATTGTGCGGTACATTATTATTTTCGGTATTTTACAGACGGACTTTAGAAGAAATTAGAAATTTACAATGAGAAATTAGCAGTTATAAATATTTTTGATATTGCGCGATACTGCTCATGAGTTCTTTGTAAATTGTGCGGGATTTTTGTAGGCTTGATTTGATTTCGTTGTTCATTGGGGGGAGATTCTGGAAAAGCTCGGCGAGGTGTTTTTCTGTCGGGAATACCAGCGAGGCAATTGCTTTGTACTCGGAGTGGAGAATTTCTGAGTCAATTTTTTCTAGCTCTGACAGGAATTTTGCTGGCATTGCGGATTTTATGCCGTCATCTGCGAGCCTGAATCCTTTTTTTGCGGTGGCATAAAGTTCTTCAAGCCCGGATTTGAGATTATCGAGGGCAGTGGTGAAAGGAGAGGGGGAAATACTTTCCCCTACGTCACACTTCGTTGTGCCGATCCCCCTATCAGCGGGGCATATCCCCGCAACGCCCCTTTTGCTGTTCAGAAATCTTTCCTTTTGTTCAACTTTTTCGGTTTGGTTTAGAATTGTCTCCAGACTTGCGACTTTGAATCCTGGGATTTTCAGTGATTTTTTTGAGAGCGTGTAGCTTTTTATTGAGCTTTTGAATTCTTCCTGCTTGCTTTCAAACCACCAGGCGAACATTTTCATTTTGCTGTCTGTAAGGATTGGCTTGCCTTCGTAGTCTGTTTCCTGGCTCATTCCTGCTCCAAAAAGAATCTGCGAGCCGAGTTTTTCGGCAGTGGAAATGCGTGTGGATTTTGTGTGAATCGCTTCCTCGAAAGTTGAGCCTTTGATGTGAGTCTGCAAGCCGGGATAGCCCAGGTCGAGGCCTGCGCAGAAGATTTCTCTGGCTCCGATAAAGCGGGCGAAATCCCAGGCCGTCGTTGAGACTGAGCCGCCTGCCACAAGCTCTCCCTTGCTGCCGATTTGCCTTTCGATGTATTGCCCAAGCGGAAAAAGAGACGCGCACATGACGATTTTTTTGCATTTAAAGCGGAAAACTGCCGGATAAGCCGCGCTTTCTGTAATCAGAATGCTTGAGGGGCTTTTGAGGCCCGCGATGTGTCTGTAAGCGTAATATTGAGGGTCGGCGAGAATCACAAAATCCGGCTCTGCTCCTGCCCTCAGACAGGCTCGCAAAGCTGTGTCCACGGCGATTAAAATAGCTCGCTTTTTTAGTTCTGCAAGATGGGGCAGGGCTTCTTCGAGAGTTGGACCGGCTGCTAGAATTACGCACGGTAAATCTTTTGGGCAAGAATCTTTGTAAATATTCACGCCGTCAGTCTCTGCAAGAAAATGAAGGTTCCGGCAAGTGTTTTTGAGCCAGAGCTTTGAGAACTTTTCGAGCGTGGAAGCGTTTATCTCGACCTTGCGCTTGTTGCGTTCAATCAGCGAGCGGAGTGCCTGAAAGTAGTCGGCGGCATGCTGGCTCTGGGCGGCATTTTCAGAAATGGCCGTGTGCTTTAATCCTGCCGTATGCTCAATCAGGCTTACAACACTGTCGATTCCTGTTCCCAGCGCGATGATGAAATTCGCGTGTTTAAAAAGAGGCTCCCAGTCGACGAGGGAAAGTGCCGTAAAAAAGTATCGCGGGTCAGATTCGACTATTATAATTGTGTCATTTGGATAAAGGTTTGCGTAGGAAATCGGGGCATAGCCAAGTCCGCAGGAGAAAAATGCCGCAGAATAGACTTCGGCCAGCGAGGACTTTGCCGTTTTTGCCGCCTGTTCCGCCTCACGAAGGGGATTGTAGGCTGAGTGAAGAAATTTTCCGCCCTCTTTTGCCGTGGGGCAGTTTGATTTTGACGGAAGAATTTCAATCGGTGCGATAAGGTGGGCTGGAATGTCGTCCGGAATGTCAGCTTCGCTTTGAAGGGAGAACATTTTTGCCAGATTGGGGAAGCGGCCCATGAAGAGACGGAGATTTTTATTCCAGGTAGAGTTCAATTTCCATGTTCTCCGTGATTGGCGTTCCTGCCGGTGGCTCCTGATTCTGAACCCAGCCGTCACCGTTGATTTTTATCTTGATGTCCCGATAATTCAAGAGTGGCAAAAGCTGACGTTTTGAAACTCCTCTAAAATCAGGAACAGTACCGTCAAGGACGATAGGTTTTGTTCCTGCGATTGAAACCGAGCCTGGATGAGCGAGGCTTGACGCATTTTCGCGGTTCATTCCGAGATGGTCTACGATTATATCTGCTGCCTTGCCGATGACCGGCGCAACGATTCTTCCGGCATATTGCTCGCCCTTTGCTTTTTCGATGACAATGTAAAGAATGATTTTCGGGTTATCAATCGGGAAAATCGAAATACAGTTAGAAACATAATCAGTCTTTGAGTAGCCGCCTGTTTCCGGGTCAGCCATCTGGGCCGTTCCTGTCTTTACGCCCATTGAAATTCCTTTGATTTTGCTTCTGGAACCTGTTCCGCTGGTTGCAACAGTTTCCATACAGTCGAGAATATAATCCGTTGTTGATTTTTGGAAAACGCGTTCTCTTAAAACTGGCTCATGGATAAATTCTTCGCGACCCTCATTGTCAGTGATTTTGTTTATAAAACTGAGCTGAACAGGAACTCCGTCATTTGCGATTGCGGTTGCGGCCTGCACCATCTGCAATGCGCTTACGGTGATTTCCTGACCGATTGCAATCGTTGGCTTGGAACGTGCTGACCAAAGACGATCGTTCGGGTTTCGGAGTACGCCCGGAGTTTCTCCTGAGATTTCTGTACCAGGTTTTTCACCGAATCCGAGCTGATGAAGTTTTGCAAGGAATGGCTCTGAGTCAATTTTTTCGCTCATCTGGGCAAGCGCGTCGTTACATGAATATTTGAGTGCTTCGCGGGCCGTTTCCCAGCCGTGATGGTCAAGACAGGTGATTCGGATTGTCTCGCGACCAGTTTTTTTGGAGTAAACACCGTCGCAAAGAAAGATATCATTTTGTGTGATTGAGCCTGTGTCCAAAAATGAAGCTACGGAGAAAATCTTGAAAACTGAGCCAGGCTCATAGCTGTCACTTGCGGGCTTGTTTTTAAGCTCTGTTTTTGATGCGCTTGAAAAGTCGTTGAGGTTTGCGGAAGGCAGGCTGATGTAAGACAGAATTTCACCAGTTTTTGCTTCGGCTGCAATCAGCATCATCGATTCTGCCTGAGTCGTTTCCATTGCCTCATGCGCGATTTTTTCAAGATTTGACTGCAAGTTCGCGTCGATTGTAAGGTAAATATTTTTGCCTTGCACGATATTCTCATTCTCAGTTTGAGGAGGATACAGAGTCTTTTCCATTGAATATTCGATTCCGGCCAGCCCTTTTCCCTCTTTGCCGACAAAACCAATCAGCTGGCTTGCAAGTTCGTTTTCCGGGTAAACCCGTCCCTGCAATTTGTCGAATTTTACGACAGATGCGAAGCCATTGTGTGAGCAGGCCTTTCGCAATTCAGTATAAGTGTTGGAGTCGATATTTTTTTTGATGTATACGAACGATGCGTTTTCTGATTTTGTGAGGAGCGAAAGAATTGAAGATTCGCTTTCGTTGATTATCGGAGCGATAAGATTTGCAAAAAGATCCTTGTTTTTGATTGACTGAGGCGAAGCTCCAAAGTCGTAGAATGCTGCGGGAACAGCCAGAGCCTTGCCGTTTCTGTCCAGAATAGAGCCGCGCTGAATTTCTACTTGCTCAGAAAGGGGGGCGGGCGGCTCTGTGAAGGCAAAGAATCCGTATTCAACGATAACATAAGCTGAAAACAGAAGAGCACACACAATCAGAAAAATGAGAGGCACTTTTTTGATGTAACCGTTTACTTGCATAAAACTTTTCCCAAAATATTTCGTTCAGATACGAATCCGTAAGTGCGGGAATCAACAGAAACTTCGTGATTATCCCCGATTGCGAGAATGTAGCCCGCAGGCACGCTGGCAGAATCTTTGAGGTTAAGATATTGAATCTGACTCAAAGGAATCGAAAACTTGCCGGCCTTCAGAATGTAATTATACTCGCTGTCGGTTAAAATTTCTAGTTTGTCTCCGCCCACAGCAACACATCTTTTAACGACTATTTTATTATTATACAGATAGATGACCACATCGCCCCGCCGAGGCTTATTCCATTGCAGCAAAAGTTTTTCACCATAAGGCTGGGCAATTCCGTAAGCGCACTTAGAGACAAAAAGCCTCTCGCCGTCCTTGATTGCGGGATACATAGATTCGCCAGAGACCGTAAGAATCTCAAATACGAAAAGCTTGAGCACCAAGCCCAAGAGAAGCCCCATGCAGACAATGAGACAGAGAATTTTGTTCTGTCGGGAGAATTTTATTTCTTTTTCGAGATAACTTTTTGGAACATCTTCCATCATGCAGCCTGTCCAGCTTGTATTATAGCGAATTTTTCGGCTCAAAGGTAGAACAATGGTGTTTTTTCTAGAAATTTTCAAATTTCTTTGTTTCGCATTGCCGAAAATCGAATTTTTTTTGCAATAAATATATGTAAGAAGAAAAAATCTCGTACGCATATTTATCCTAAGAGGTGCAAAATTGAAAAAAGAAAATTTTCATATCTTAAATCCACGGCTTGATCCGAATTTCAAGGCGATTTTTACGCAGCCTACGCCGGAATCACGGTGCGCGTTAAAGTCATTCCTTAGTGCGGCGACAGGACGCAAGGTTGTCGCTGTTACGGTTGTTGAGAATGATGACCCAAAAGAATTCAATACGGAGCGCGGAATTCGTTACGACATCAACTGCGAGTTTGAGGACGGAACTTTGGCACAAATTGAAATGCAGGGCGAGAACAAGAATCACGCTTTTGGGAATCGCGTCGAATATTATGTCTCGCGGCTCGGAAGTTCGCTCGTTAATGTTGGGGATGAATGGGATAAACTCCCTCAAGCTTATCAGATTTCTGTGCTGGATTTTTACTTCGATAAAAGCAATATGAATCCAATCCATCACTACATAATGGTTGCCCCAAGCGATGGCTCGAAACTTTCGGGCATACTGAACGTGATTTTTATGGAACTGCCGAAAGCTATTAAATTTTGCAAAAATACGGATGTCGAATTATTGCAATGTGCACTCAAATGGTGTAAATTTCTTAAAGAAGCGGATAATCCCGAAAAGCAAGATTTGATAAACGAACTCGCCAAGAGTGAGGAGGGAATCATGGGAGCAACAAAAACATTGAGCAAAATAAGCCAAGACAGATGGCGATGGATTATGCAAGGCCGTATTGAGGGTGAAAAACGCGATTATATCACTGGAATCAACGCCGCCAAACGAGAAGGCGAAGAAAAGGGGGCAAGAAAAACCACAATCGCAAATGCGAAGAGTTTATATAAAAACGGTGTTTCTATTGAGATTATCGCGAAGTCTTTAAATATGACTGAGGACCAGGTCAGAAAAATCGTATTAAAACCTTCGGGTTCTAAATAAAATCTGTTTCCCAAGCGTGGTCATCACGATTGCAGAATTTGCATATTTTCTTGGAACGTGAGCATCACGATGGCTAAAATTTAATATTTTTGAGGAACGTGGCCATCACGTTTGCCGGATTTGGATATTTCCGACAACGTGATGGTCACGTTTTTTGTTTTTGGACAATGCTGTCATCGTGATGGTCACGGTGGGATTTTTGAGAGAAAATTATAAAGGTATCCAATAATCTTCATCCTTCTCTAATCGCCAACTTCCTCTAAATTCCTCTTTACTTTTGCCGATAAAAGACTTATGGAGATAATTAGTTTTGTCGGTTCTTCTTCCGCGGTCAAAAAAACTTCCCCGGAAATAAGTTTTAATTTTTCTCGGATTCAGAAAAAGGCCTTAACGAACAGGCCCTTAAATTCTTCCAGTAGCAGTACATCTGTCTCCGGGTATTCCAGTTTTGCTCCGTCCCTTGCCCAGCCTGCGATTGCGCTTGCTTTGGACAAGGCTTATGCAAAAACTGAAAGGCAGTTTACTCTTGTCGGAATTACTAAAATTCTCTCCATTATTGTGCTTTTTGCGGTGCTTGTGACTGTTCCTTATACGATTTTTAATCTTCTTTCTTTTCTTGAGAATCACACGACTCCGCTTGTTTTTGACGGAAGCTCAAATTATGAAATTGAAACGCTGAGTTCCGCCATGTCCAGATTTGCGATGGACGGAGTTCTTACGGATAATGTTGATGAAAATGGCAACGTTCTTGCTGATGACGGTTCAATTCTTTCGGCCTCAAATATAAAATTTGGCGAGGCGGTTACTTTCCAGACTTACACTGTCAAATCAGGAGATTCAATCAGCACTATTTCACGCAAATTCGGGCTTTCGAACATTTCTACATTGATTGCGGTGAATGACATTTCAAACGTGCGGACTCTTTGGCTTGGTCAGAAGCTTCGTATTCCTTCAACTGACGGTGTTGTTCACAAAGTCGTGGCTGGAGATTCGCTCAATTCGCTTTCTGTTAAATATCATGTGAGCGTTGAGGAAATTCTGGATGCGAACGATTTGGATTCGGACTCGCTTGCAAAAGGAAGGGAACTTTTTATTCCAGGGGCAAAGATGGATTCAACTTCGCTCCGAAAGGCCATGGGCGAGCTTTTCACATATCCGATTAAGGCCAGCTGGCGGCTCACTTCAAAATTCGGACCTCGTTCTGACCCGTTCACAGGCGTGGCTTCAAATCACACAGGAATTGATATGGCTTGTCCGACAGGCACTCCGATTCGGGCCGCAATGAGCGGAAGGGTCGCTTACGTGGGATGGTCAAACATCTTTGGAAACTACATGATCATCAATCACGGTAACGGCTATCAAACCCTTTACGGTCACATGTCACAGACTCTTGCAAAAAAGGGGCAGAGCGTTGACCAGAATACAAAAATCGGTCTTGTCGGCTCGACAGGTTACTCGACGGGCCCGCACCTGCATTTCACGGTCTACAAAAACGGAAATCTCGTCGATCCTTTAACATTGCTGAAACGCTGATCTGGTGGTAAAATATGGCAGAGGTTCTTATGGATTTTGTATGTGTCTGTAATCATTGCGGAAAAACAATCGAACGTGAATTTCATTATTGCCCCTGGTGTGGCAAAGAAAACACCGAACCTAGCGACAATTCTGTTCTCGAAAATGTGTTCGCACAATTGGAGTCCAAACAGGCCGATGACCGCTCTTCCCGGGTAAAAAAAATCGAATCAAAAATCGAAGAAATTGAGCGCGGCCTTGATGGTTTTCTGGGGAAATAAAAGGATTGCATGAAGAAAAAGTTAGCGTGTTTATTATTATTTTTTCTCTTTCCGTTTTCCGTTTTCCACTTTCCGTTCCTTTCTGCCCAGGTCAAATTTGAAAATCCTCAGATAAATTCTGAGAGCAAAGTTCTTTTCACCGTGAGTCACAATCTTGGCGGAACTATTCCTTACAAAACACTTTTTCTGGCTGATGCCACAAAGACCGACGCCACCAAAATCATCACCTGCTTTCCTGAGCGCATGGAAATGCTTGCGGGCGGCTCTGTCTTGCAGGTTCGAAACCGCTATGGCTCGGCGCGGTATTCCGTGGCAGATTCAACTTTGAGCTGGATAAGCCGCGAAGATTCAATTCCTGCTGATGCAAAGGCAATGCTTCCGCAGGCCGTAAGCCCCGACGGAAAATGGGCCTGCTATGTCAAAAAAACTGATGCCGCCACCGGAAAACTTTATCTCAAAAATATGTCCACGCTGGAGGAATTTCTTCTCAACGACAAATGCGATTTTGATTATGATGAAGTTCCTGCAAAATGGGCTGGAGACGGAAGCGTTTTTGTTTACGAAAAGGCAGGCAATCTTTACTTCGGCGACCCAAAGGCAGTTTATCAAAAGGTTCAGATGGACGAAGAATTCCGCAGAATCGGCGAGGGCACAATCAACTGCGTCACATGGGCTTCTTCAAAATATCTCATTTACATCAACCGGGATTTAGTCTACAAAATCAGCGCGAAAGAGCTTTACACCCGCACGCTTTATTCCCAGATGGTCGGAATCGGAATCGTAATCGGCCGGCTTCCGCTGGGATTCGATGGCCGCAAAGATAAATTCTGGGTCAACCCGCTCATAAATCAGATTGTAACGATTAATTCAAATTCCGTGATTTCAAGTTACCGCGTCAATGGAACGGCTTCTTCTTATCTTACAAGCGTTTATTCAAAACCCTTCAAGGACATCAAAGGCTCACCCGTTGACTACGATGTTTTTTTCTGCACGGACGGAAGTCAGGTTCTCTGGGTCAATTTAATCGGCCTTGAGGACGGAAAGCGCAATTCCACGGTTTACAGGCTTTCCGATGAGCTTAAGGAACTCAACCGCGTTGAAAATGCAACGCACCCGCTTCTTTCTCCTGATGGACGCAAGGTTGTCTTCGCTTCGCAAAAACTGGCTTACATCTACGACCTCGGATCGTGGTTTGAGCTTGGCAGGCTTGGCGGCGAAGCGGTTTATTCTTATGTCTGGGGCAGCAATTCTCTTCTATATGTTGGTGGTGAGTCCACGGTAAGGGAATGGAAGAGCGCGGGAAACAGATTTTCTGATAATGGCAGGGTGCTTTTCCTTTCTGCGGCACAGTCTGCATTCTGGAAGCCGAACGCAGAGAACATTGTTTGTGCACAGAGCGCGAATAATAAGGCGACTTTCTACGACTACGATGCTTTTAAAAATGTCTGGCAGGCAAGTGCGGAAGATTCCAGAACGTCTTTTGAGTATATGAAAAAGGCCGAAGTTTCGGTCTATGCGGTTCAAAATGCAAAATATCGTGTTTACACGGGACTGACTGACAACAAGCTTTTTGAGAACGCACTTTATATCAGGAATTTTGCAGGCAGCGGCACTTCTTACGCTGTTTACCCGGAGACCGTAAAGCCTGTCGATGAGCGAAAAAAACTCGCGCTTGTTTTTGACGCTTTGGATACAGCGGACGGACTCACTCACATCCTTGCTGTGCTGGCTAGCTATGACATTAAGGCGACTTTCTTTTTGAACGGAGAATTCATCCGCCGTTATCCTTTGGAATGCAAGCAGATTATTGAAAGCGGGCATGATTGTTGCTCGATGTATTTTTCTACGGCTGATTTGACAGAAAAGGGCTTTATCATCAACGAAGAATTTATCCGCCGCGGGCTGGCTCGAAATGAAGATGAATTTTATGCGGCGACAGGTCGGGAACTTTCTTTGATGTGGCACGCTCCATTCTACAAGGCAAACCGTGAAATCAAAAAGGCTGGTGAGGCGAGCGGCTACCGTTACGTTGAGGCTGGCCGACTTGCCCTGGACACTTACACTCTGGAAAAGGCCGCTGACGGCAAAAAATGGTATTTGGGCGCAAAGGATTTGGTCAAGCTTTATGTTGATGCTGCCGAACCGAACATGATTATTCCGATAAACGTGGGCATTTCTGCCGGCACACGAACCGATTATCTTTACGAAAAACTTTCTCTTCTGATTGGAGATTTTTTGGATTTGGGATACGAATTCACTCTGGTCAGAAACATAAAATAGACTTTATTCTTCAATTTTTTTGATTTACGAAAAATCCTGTGGTAAAATGAATTTCAGAGGTGAACTCGGATATGAAAAAGTTTTTATATAATTTGTTTTTGGGGATGCTCTTTTTCGGGGCATCTTTTGGTCTTTCTGCACAGACACGGACTGTTGATGTCTGGGACTTCGGCGGCGTTGAAGAAAGTGATGCGCAAAATCATATTGCGATTTCTGATATTGAAGGCCTGGAAGAACTGGGCGAAGACGGAAAATTTACCGGTCCAAGTGAGTACACTTTCGGCGACCTGACTTTCAAAGTTGATAAAAATGACCGTGCTTACAATTCCGGGGCAAAAAATGCAGGTTCTCAGAGCTACGTTCACACAACTTTCGATGACGGCTACGAATCAGACGGTGTCTGGTACTGCAACGGAAAGGGCGGCGAAAACAAGCGTTACCTTCTTCTTGAAAATGTAAAATCCGGTGATGTCGTCACTTTTTATGCTCAGACAAGCAACGGCGGAGATGAGAAGATTCATTTTTCTTCACTTGGCGAAGACGGCGAGCGTGATGACGTTCAGGATGAAGTCGATTCAATCACAAACGAAGCAAAAATTTATTCATATATCGCGCTTTCTTCAGGTTCATACAAAATTTACTGTGATGCAAGCGTAGGAAAGCCGGTTTATTTCCGAATCAAGAGGGAGCGGGGCGTTCAGGTTTCGGGCAACCTCACTTCACTTCCAGCAGGAGAAGCTGAACTAAAATTCATTCTCCGCGAAAAAAATCTTGAGTTCAAGGCAAAAATTTCCGGGAAGAGCTACACTGTCGGTCTTCCGGCGGGCTATTCTTTTGTGGCATCTTTGGGCGGAATCAAAGGTTACGGTGTCAAAAAAGATTCAAAAATCCTTGAAATCGATGCAAAATCTTCTTCAGAGTTTAAAAAGGACATCGCGATTGCCGAGCAGACAAGTTTCCCGATTTCCGGCAAAATCACTGGCTTCAATATGGGCTTCGTTCCAAAAGCGAGCGGCAAAATTCTTCTTACTCCAGAAAAAAATCCTTCGGCATTGCCTGTAGAACTTGATATCAAATCTGAGAACGGAGAATATTCTTATTCCGGCGAGATTGAGCCTTCCGTATTCTACAATGCAAGTCTCGGCGACATAAATGATTACGAGATTACAAGCGATGCTACTTTTGAAGGAAGCTCAAGTTTTGAAAAGGATATCACTGTCGCTTCCCGCAAAACTTACGATGTTTCAGGAAAATTCTTCGGCGAAATCAAGGAATTTCCAAAATCAATACAGTTCAAAAACATTGCAGACGGTTATGTTTATGATGGCCGTGTCTCAACTTTGAATTATTCGGTCGAGCTTCGCGAAGGTGTTTATGAGGTAATCAGCGAGACTTCAATCGCTCACACGGTCAATCACATTGTCGTAGAAAATGCTCCTGTAATCAAAGACATCAAAATGTCTCTCAAAACGGACACAATCCGTCCTCTTCCACCAAAAAAGGAGCTTTGGGTTGGTCCAAAACGTGGTCAGTATCCGAGCGTGGCCGAGGCTGTTGCGGCTGCCCGGGCAATGAATCCTCTCCAGGAACGGGATCGAATCACAATCATGATTACTCCGGGTGTTTACCGAAATCAGCTTATCGTTGACGTTCCGTACATCACTCTCAAAAATGCTGATCCAACCAAAGAAGTCAAACTCACTTGGTACTACGGAATCGGCTACAAATATTATTCTGCTGACGAAAACGGCTGGTACAACGAAGACTTAGCTTACGACAAATACAGCAAAAAAACTGTCGCAAAATGGGGCGGAGCAACTTACATCAAGAGCGCAGCAAAAGCTTTCCGTGCCGAAGGAATCACATTCGAGTCATCTTTCAATAAATATGTCACGGATGAAGAAATTGCCGACGGCGTTGAGTGCGAAGGATTTGATTTCGTGCGGAAACTCAATTCTGACGTGCGTGCAAAAGCTGCGACTGAGCGTTCAAGTGCGATTCTTGTTGAAGGCGACGAAGCAGAATTCTTCAATTGTAAATTCCTGGGAAGTCAGGACACTTTCTACACCGGCTCAAAAATCAAGGGCTATTTGCGAAAGTGTTTTATAGAAGGAAACACTGACTTTATCTTTGGTGACGGAAATTTCGTCTTTGAGAACTGTGAGATTCGTTTTGCTGGATATACTGACAAGGCGAGTGCGG
>Ga0310695_10006766_pt1 | contig 18729 bp, 18 predicted proteins | sample RumenRJG_04DNA_FD_203882 | JGI IMG/M metagenome (GOLD analysis project Ga0310695, IMG submission 203882) | Bovine rumen microbial communities from Lethbridge, Alberta, Canada - RJG_04 (v2) (version 2) | ecosystem: Host-associated > Mammals > Digestive system > Stomach > Rumen | place: Canada...
AAGGAAGCGAATCCGATTCTTCTCGAACCGATCATGCGTATGGAAATCATGGTTCCGAACGATTATACCGGCGATGTAATGGGCGACCTGACAAAACGCCGCGGCAGAATTCTCGGTATGGAGCCGCAGCCGAACGGCGACCAGAAGCTCGACGCGATCGCTCCGCAGGCTGAGCTCTTTGATTACGCGCTCGGACTCCGCGCAATGACACAGGGAAGAGGAAGCTTTACGATGACTTTTGATAATTACAGTGAAGTTCCGAAGAATCTTGCAGATGAGATTATTGCACAGCATGAAGCTGAGGAAAATAAGTAAGCATTCAGAAAATGAAACAGTAAATCGCGGCAGCATGTCAGATCAGGGCATGCTGCCGTTCAGATTATCAGGGATAGTCAGGGAAGTCGAACGATTATGGCAAAGAAAGCAAAAACAGTCTGGGTATGTCAGGCATGTGGGAACGAGAGCCCCAAATGGGTCGGGCAGTGTGTTTGCGGCGCCTGGAATTCAATGATTGAGGAGAAGATCACTGCGGAGCTTTCGGCGGACGACATGCGCCGGCGCGCAGTACCGCGTTCCGGAAGGAAGATTCGCCCGTCGGTTCTGAAAAACGTCGGCTCGGCCGATTATGAGCGGATCCGGACCGGGATCGGGGAATTGGATCGGGTTCTCGGCGGTGGTCTGGTCAAAGGGTCACTGACTCTGATCTCAGGGGAACCGGGAATCGGAAAATCGACGCTGATCATTCAGTCAGCGCAATTGATTTCACAAAAAGTCGGAACTGTGCTTTATGTTTCCGGCGAGGAATCAGAAGAACAGATCAAGATGCGCGCTGATCGGGTCTGCGGCGAGCTGAGCGATGATCTTTTTGTCATGGCTGAAACCAATATGGAGAATATAGAAACGGTCTGTGAAAATATCCAGCCGAAGTTCCTGATTATCGACTCGATTCAGACGATGTACACCCAGACGCTGGATTCGGCACCCGGCAGCGTATCGCAGGTGCGTGCCTGTGGAAATATCCTGATGAGGATCGGAAAGACAGGCAGTGTGCCGGTTTTTATCGTTGCACATGTGACAAAAACCGGGGAACTGGCAGGGCCGAAGATCGTGGAACACCTGGTGGATACGGTTCTTAGTTTTACGGGGGAGCGTGATCATGAGGTTCGGATACTGCGGGCCAGCAAAAACCGTTTTGGGACGACGAGCGAAATCGGTGCGTTTCGCATGGAAATGCAGGGGCTGATCGAAATCGAGAATCTTTCCGGCAGTTTTCTGGAAAGCACGGAGGAGAAGTCGGAAGGCGCGGTCATTACTGCGGTTTATGAGGGCAGCCGACCGGTTTTTCTGGAGATTCAGGCTTTGACGAGCCGGGCCAATGTAGGTTTTGCGCGGCGTACGTCGGTCGGAATTGACCGGCAGAGACTGAGTATGATCCTGGCTGTTCTGGAGAAGCGGGCGGGGCTGCAGCTACTGGACGAAGATGTCTACATTAATGTGGTCGGTGGTCTGAAACCGGACAGTACGTCGGTGGATCTCGGCGCGGCGCTCGCCGTTTATTCGTCGGTCTGTAATATCGTTCCGCCGCCGGGGCTGATCGCTGTTGGAGAAGTTGGGCTGACCGGGGACCTTCGATCGATCACCAATGCGGAACGGATCGCGGCTGAGGCGGCGCGTCTTGGCTTCCGGCAGGTAATCATGCCGATGAAAAATGCGGAGCGAATGAAGCACGTGAATATTCCGGAGTTCTGCAAAGTGACCGGCGTGAAAAATATCCGGGATGCGGTGGCAGTATTCCGAGGCCAGCGATAAAGGGAAGGAGCACAGTATGGCAGTTAAATACATATTTGTTACGGGAGGAGTCGTTTCGGGACTCGGAAAGGGGATTACGGCGGCGTCACTGGGACGCCTGCTGAAAGCACGCGGATATAAAGTGACGATGCAGAAATTTGATCCGTACATCAACATCGATCCCGGTACTATGAACCCGGTTCAGCACGGGGAAGTCTTTGTCACGGATGACGGCGCGGAGACAGACCTTGATCTGGGGCACTATGAGCGTTTTATCGATGAATCGCTGACAAAGAATTCAAATGTAACGACAGGGAAGGTTTACTGGTCTGTCCTGAGCAAAGAACGCCGTGGTGATTACGGCGGCGGTACCGTGCAGGTCATCCCGCACATTACTAACGAAATCAAATCTCGTTTTCATCGTCAGGATGAAATGGAGGCCGTCGCGATGGGTACCGAGATTGCGATCATTGAGGTCGGCGGCACGGTCGGTGACATCGAGTCGCAGCCGTTTCTTGAGGCGATCCGGCAGTTCAGGGCTGAGATCGGACCGGGGAATTCCATGTTGATCCATGTTACACTTGTGCCGTATTTGGCTTGTTCGCAGGAGCTGAAGACCAAGCCGACGCAGTCTTCTGTCAAAGACCTTCAGGGTATGGGTATCCAGCCGGATGTGCTTGTCTGTCGGTCCGAGATGCCGCTGACGGATTCGATCCGAAGCAAGATCGCTTTATTCTGCAATGTCCCGTATCATCATGTCATCGAGAATACGGATATGGATATTCTTTATGAAGTGCCGATCGCGCTGGAAAAAGAACATCTGGCGGAAATCGCCTGTGGTTGTCTCGATCTGCGCTGTCCGGACCCGGATTTGAGCGCATGGAATAAAATGCTTGAAAATTGGAAAAATCCAGAAAAGGAAATCACGATAGCACTGGTCGGAAAATATGTAGAACTTCACGACGCATATCTTTCCGTCGCCGAGGCTCTTCAGGCGGCGGGAGCATACTGGCATACCCATGTCAGAATCGACTGGGTGGATTCTGAAGCGGTCAGCAGTTATAACGTGGCGGATCGTCTGAAGGACGCGGACGGAATCCTCGTGCCGGGCGGATTCGGTACCCGGGGACTCCCCGGAAAAGTTGCTGCGATCCGTTACGCCAGAGAAAACAGGGTGCCGTTCCTGGGAATCTGCCTGGGTATGCAGATGGCGATCGTGGAATTTGCCAGAAACGTTCTGGGGTATGCCGACGCGAATTCCGTCGAAGTCGATCCGGAAACGACGCATCCGGTCATCCATCTGATGCCGGATCAGGAAGGCGTAGTCAATATCGGCGGTACGCTCCGTCTCGGATCCTACCCGTGTATTCTGGATGAAACATCAAAGGCCTTTAAGCTCTTCGGGACAAAGGAAATCACGGAAAGACATCGTCATCGCTATGAGGTCAACAATGATTTTCGTCGTGATTTGACGGAAAACGGCATGCGTCTGGTGGGTCTTTCGCCGGACGGCCGCATTGTGGAAATGATTGAAGCGGAGGATCATCCGTATTTCATCGGCACTCAGGGACATCCGGAATTCAAGTCCAGACCGGATCGGCCGCATCCTCTGTTCAGAGGCCTTATTGAGGCGGCGACAGCAAAGCCGAAAAACATTCACAGCCAGGAAGGATAATGATCAGATAATAAAAATACAGCCGGAACCATCATGTCAATGATGATTTCCGGCTGTTCTTTTTCTTATTTTATTGCAACAGTCTGCGTATTCGACAAAGTCTCGGAAGAATTTCGGACCTTGCTTCCATCAGTAGTTTCATTTACTGACAGATTACCCGGATTACGGATTGTAGGCAGTTCAAACCAGAAGATACTACCTTCTCCGACGGTACTTTCTACATCAAAGGCCGCATTCTGCAGCCTGAGAATTTCTTTGACGATCGAAAGCCCGATCCCCGTACCTTCTGTCGCTCTGACATGATGCGTACTGGATTTATAGTATTTATCCCACACGTGAGGAAGCTCCTCCGGCGCGATGCCCATACCGTGATCCTCCACGGAAAAACGGACTTTTCTGGGATAACGTCTGACTGTAACGATAATGACTTTGTCTGTGCCGCAGTATTTCACAGCATTTGTCATGAAATTGGTCATAACCTGCTTGATTCGAGATTCGTCCGCGTCAACAAAAATATCTCCGTTTGATTTATAGTATTCAATTATATAGCCTTCCTGTTCCTGGAGAATACTGTAGGAAGCCAGGACTGCATCAGCAGCGGCTTTAAAATCAAACGGTTTGTTCGTCATCGGAAGCCGGTTTGACTGAAGTCTTGTCAATGTCAGCATTTCGTTAACAAGCAGATTCAGCCGGTCGGTCTCGTCGATAATCACCTTGAGGTGCACATTCCTCTTTTCAGGATAATCACCGGAGAGATCACGAATCATTTCAGCATAAGATTTTATCAGTGACAAAGGGGTTTTCAGGTCATGAGAAACATTGGCGATCAGATCCTTCTGATACTGTTCGATTTTGTTCATTTCATGTTCTGCGATTGTCAGCATACCTGCCAGATTGTCGATCTCCGTGTAATATCCTTTTTTGAATTTTATATTAAAATATCCTTTTCCCATTTGCTCCGTCGCAAGGGTCAACTGTCGGATCGGCCGTGTAATACTAAGAGTCAGCAGAAATACGACGGCCAGTACAAAGAGCAGCGCAAGTACTGAAATTTGAATAAACTGATTTCTCAGGATGTAGGCGAAAGACTCTATAGGATACAGCGGTGAGAACACACAGGCGACGTAAGCGTTCGAGTTCTGTGCCTTTCCGGAGACATTATCGGATGTTCGCTTTTTATTGTTCGAATCCAGATACGAGGCCACACCGATGGTTTGTAAATATCCCGGCTCCATCGTGCTCGTTTTTTTATCAAGCTCGTTGGAGTTGAACCGCACTACTCCTGCCAAGTCTGATTTCGCGAGTTTCCTGCACAATACTTTTATCATCGATGTGTACAGTTGATTTTCAACTATCGTAAGATAAGAGTTCTCACTCATGCCTTCAGCCGGTTCTCCCGATGCTTTACGGATAAAGATTCTGATATCCTGAGCCTGAAACTTGTCAATTTCATTTTTCAGGGCGGTTTTCTTTTCTTTGTCTGATCTATAGGCTCGCGACAGATTTCTTTCGATTTTGATGAGCTGATTGAATTTCATCTGTTCATATGCTTTCTGATCATTGACAAAATGAACCATCATCCTCCAGATCATAAAGAGAAGTGCAATTGCAAATAAGGTACTAAAAAACCATAATCTGAAATTTATGCTTTTAAAATCTATCTTTTTTCTCTTTGACATTTTTCTATCGGTTGCTATTAATCATTCGTTATCAATTATTCATTGCATTCAAATTTATAACCGACACCTCTGAGTGTGACAATAAAGTCACGATAAGGCCCAAGTGCGTTTCGGAGATTCTTGATGTGTGTATCGATCGTACGGTCATCACCGAAGAAATCGTAACCCCAGATATCGGACAGAAGTTTGTCTCTTGATAAAGCAATATCTCTGTTTTCAATCAGATAAAAAAGGAGTTCATATTCCTTCGGGGTCAGATTGACCCGTGTTCCGTCGACCGTGACTGTTCTGGCCGGGATATTGATGTCCAGCCCCTGAAATTTCATAATGTTGGATTTATTGCCGGATCCTGCGTTCTTTCTTGCAAGCACAGCACTGACTCTTGCCATTAACTCCTTGGGACTGAACGGTTTCACGATGTAATCGTCGATCCCGAGTTCGAACCCGAACAACTTATCGTATTCTTCTCCCCGCGCGGAGAGCATGATAATCGGCAGATCCTGAAGCTTCTTGATTTCCTTGCAGGTGGAGAACCCGTCCAGCTTCGGCATCATAATATCAAGGATTACAAGATCGTAATCATTCAGTTTACATAATCCGATCGCAGACATGCCATCTTCTGCTTCGGCCACTTCATATCCGTTGAATTCAGCATATTCTCTGATGACTTCCCGGATTTTAGGTTCATCGTCAACTACCAGTAATTTATACATAGAACCCCTCCTTTATCATCTTATTTTATCATAAATCAAATATCAATTAAACAAAAGATATTTGTTCAGTGAAAAGAAACCAGTTATATTTCTGTTTACATCGCGCGTACAAAGTGGTAAACTGCAATGTGATGGACGGTATTCCGATCGGGAAACTGTACCGCATGACAAAGAGAAACCGTTAACAGGGAACCTTGTTTATACAGTACATCACCGCAGGATCGAGGTGATATGTTGAAAACAGGATTTATTGGAGCAGGAAAAGTCGGTTTTACGCTGGGAAAATATCTCAGTACGCACGGCATTGAGGTTACAGGCTATTACAGCCGCAACACAGAATCTGCCGGGGAGGCAGCACAGTTTACACAGACAAAGGCATATGAAGATATGGGCTTACTGATTGAAAATTGTGATGTGCTGTTTTTGACGGTTCCTGACGGCTGCATCACTTCTGTTTTTGAAGAAGTGAAGAAGTATCCGATTTCCGGAAAATTCATTTGTCATTGCAGCGGGGCGCTTTCTTCAAAAGATGCGTTTCCTGAAATAAGAGAATCCGGCGCGTTTGCGTTTTCCGTTCATCCGCTGTTCGCCGTAAGCGATAAGTATCACGCTTATGAAGAATTGTCGGATGTTTTTATTGCCTCGGAAGGCGATGAGGATCGTATCCATGAGTTAAAAGCTATGTTGAATCAGGCCGGGCTGCAGGTGCAGCAGATCCGGCCGGAAGATAAAACACGGTATCACTGCGCGGCGGCGATCGCGAGTAATTTGGTCGTCGCGCTGATCAGCAAAAGTGTGGATATGCTTACGGAATGTGGATTTACGCCGGAAAACGCTTTGTCGGCACTTACCCCGCTGATGACGGGAAACATTCGTCATATCGCGGAGGATGGGGTTATCAACAGCCTGACCGGCCCGGTCGAACGCGGCGACGCGGAAACCGTGAAGAAGCATCTTGAGTGTTTCGGATCTGAGGATGACAAAGAGCTTTACACGTTGCTCTCGAGATTGCTGATTCCGGTGGCACAGGCCAGAAATCCCGAAAGATCGTACCGTTCCGTCAAAGAAGTCATAGGATTTGACAGAAAGGAAGCAGAAAAATGAAGAATACAGTAACGACCTTTCAGAAAATGAAACAGAACGGTGAAAAGATATCAATGCTGACCTGCTACGATTATTCCACGGCGAAGCTGATGGAAGCTGCGGGCATAAACTCTATTCTTGTCGGGGATTCGCTCGGCAATGTTATGCTGGGATATCCGGATACGATCTCCGTTACGATGGAAGATATGATCACATACGGCGCGGCTGTCTCCAGAGGAACGAATGACACGATGGTCGTCATCGACATGCCGTTCATGTCTTATCAGGTATCGATTGAGCAGGCCGTAACCAATGCCGGACGCCTGATGAAGGAAGGTCGCGCAAATGCCGTCAAGCTGGAAGGCGGAGCGGCTGTCTGCCCTCAGATCAAGGCAATTACGGACGCTGGAATTCCGGTCGTCGCTCACCTGGGACTGACGCCGCAGTCGATCAACGCGCTGGGCGGAAACAAAGTTCAGGGTAAGACTGAAGAAGCCGCCAGAGAAATGCTGGATGACGCGTTGAAGGTTCAGGAGGCCGGCGCCTTTGCAGTCGTTCTGGAGTGTGTACCGGCGCCACTGGCGACATTAATTACCGAAAAACTGACAATTCCGACGATCGGAATCGGCGCGGGCAACGGCTGTGACGGACAGGTTCTCGTATATCAGGACATGCTGGGACTTTACAGTGATTTTGTACCGAAATTTGTTAAGCAGTTTGTTAAGCTGGGCGACGAGATGACAAAGGCATTCAGGGCGTACGATGAAGAAGTGAAATCTCAGGCATTCCCTGATGAGGCGCATTCGTTCAAAATGAATAATACCGAAGTTCTTGACAGATTATATTAATAAGTGCCGGGAGGATAATAGATAATTATGAAAGTAGCAGTAAATGAACAGCAGCTGCGCGCTGAAATTAAGAAATGGAAAGAAGAAGGACTGACGATCGGGCTTTGTCCGACCATGGGGTTTCTTCATGAAGGGCACGCGTCACTGATGGAGGCTTCCGCAGCCAGCTGTGACAGAACCGTCGCTTCTGTTTTTGTCAATCCGACGCAGTTCGGACCGAATGAAGACCTGGAGTCCTATCCGCGTGATTTTGAAGCGGACTGCAGGCTGCTTGAGTCAAAAGGGGTCGATCTGGTGTTCCATCCGGAGCCTTCCGACATGTATGAAGACGATTTCTGCACATATGTAGACGTTGATGTTTTGTCAAAGACACTTTGCGGAGAGTCGAGACCGATTCATTTCCGGGGTGTCTGTACCGTCATCACCAAGTTCCTGAATCTTGTGAAGCCGGATCGGATCTTCTTCGGGAAGAAGGACGCGCAGCAGCTGGCTGTCGTCAGACGCATGGTCCGGGATCTGAACTTTGACGTTGAAGTCGTCGGCTGCCCGATCGTTCGTGAGCCGGACGGACTGGCCAAAAGCTCAAGAAACACTTACCTGAACGACAAAGAGCGTCAGGCGGCGCTGATTCTGTATAAAAGCATCTGTCTCGGCATTGAACTCGTTGAAGCCGGTGAAAGAAACAGCGAGGTGCTCAAGGCCGGAATGCTGGACAAACTCGCTGAAGAACCGATGGCCGACGTTGAGTATGTTGAGGTCGTAGACGGGAGCAGTATGCAGCCGGTCGAGACTTTTAAGGAAGGCGATCTTGTCGCGATGGCTGTCCGCATCGGTACGACAAGGCTGATCGACAATTTTACCGCAGGCGAAAACGATATTAAGGCCGGATAGGCTTTTACAGAGAAGGGATCCACACGAGGGGTGGATCCTTATGTTTTTTTGCGGGCGTCGTTGCCAGACCGGGGAGGCGTCCGGCGATAACCGCGGTTCCGGTATTCTGAAAACGCAGGCCTGGCTTTGACGCATGAACGCGGGCGCAACGACTTGACGGCTGTTTTCTGTTCGATTATACTATTTCTAATGGCATTAACGGGTTGCCGTGAAAGGGCAGTTCCGGAATACTCAGACGGGCATTTTTGTTGGTCAGACATGAAGGGGGGTGTTTAGCTATGATAAAGAGGATTATGAGAGGCATATTTTCGCTGATAGGATTTTTGATTGGATATGGGGTATGCTATTTAACATATTCATTTGCCGGGAAAATGGGTTACAATATTAATTCGTTGCTGTCTTCCAGACACCAGTTCATTATCGCACTGATTATCGCATTTATTTTTTGTTTTATTTTTTTCAAAAGCGGACCGGCGCTTGGAAGATTGAGTATGGAACTGGCGAATAATATCGGCAGTGATATCCAGAATGTGCCGGGCAATGTGATTGCGTCCGGAACAATCGGCCTGATTGCGGGGCTTATTATAGCGGCGCTGATTACGCAGATGTTTTTAGGGCTGGATTTTAACCGGTATCTGAAGGCGCTGCTGCTGATTGTCATTTACGCGGGCCTGGGCTATTTTGGGATTGTGGTCGGAACGTCAAAGGGTTCGGAGATTATGAACAACATGGCGGCGTCGAGAAAGCAGCAGGAACTGTTTTCTTCGCGTTCTGCAAGGAGCAGGAGAAAAAACAGCCAGATCCCGAAGATTCTTGATACGAGTGTCATCATCGACGGACGCATTGCGGACATCATGAAGACCGGATTTATTGAAGGTCCGATTATCATACCTGAGTTTGTTCTGGTAGAACTGAGGCACATCGCGGATTCATCCGATTCATTGAAGCGGGCGCGAGGAAGACAGGGTCTGGATATATTGAAAAAAATCCAGTCGGACTATGGCGTGGATATCTATAATACGAATAAGGAGAAAGCCCTGAAAGAAATCCCGGAGGTTGATGTAAAGCTGCTGAAGCTTGCGGAGATCATGAACGGGAAAGTTGTGACAAATGATTACAATCTGAATAAAGTGGCGGGAATCAACGGCGTCAGTGTTTTGAACATAAATGAACTCGCGAATTGCCTGAAGCCGGTTGTGCTTCCTGGTGAACAAATGACGCTTAATCTCGTGAAGCAGGGCAGGGAACCGGAGCAGGCGATCGGTTATCTGAACGATGGAACAATGATTGTTGTTGAGGATGGACGCGATAAGATTGGTGAAACGACGGATATCAGAGTTACGAGTGTTCTCCAGACGTCTGCGGGAAGAATGATCTTCGGCAGGCTGAAGAAATAGACAGGTTATTATGTTTAAAGGGAGAAGTGTCGCAGTAGTAGTAACCGCGGCCGGTTCCGGGAAACGCATGGGTGCGCCGGTACCGAAACAGTTTCTGAAATTGAATAATGAAACGATTCTTGAGCAGGCGGTCGGGAAATTTCGTCATGTAGACGCGGTCGACCGCATCGTGATCGTAGTTCCGGCTGATTATACGGAGAAATGCAGAGCGTTGTTTTCAGTGGGTTCCGAATCGGAAGACGGTCGCGGCCGGCGGTCGACGGACGTGATCTCAGGCGGAGCGGAGAGACAGGACTCGGTCTGCGCGGCGCTGGATGCGCTGGCCGGATCGGGTTTTTCCGGAGAAGATATTGTGCTGATCCATGACGGCGTACGGCCTTTTGTGGATACGGAGATCATTGAGAATGTAATCCGGCAGACAGCGGAGTCCGGCGCGGCAATTGCCGCGGTACCGGTCAGAGATACCGTCAGGGACCGTACTGGGGGAACGCTGGACAGAAGCAGGCTGTACAATGTTCAGACACCGCAGGGATTTCGGTTTTCTGTCATCAGAGAGGCGTTTGATAAAGCGTATCGGGACGGCTTCTATGGAACGGATGAAGCAGGGCTCGCGGAGCGGATCGGCGTCATGCCGGAGATTGTGAACGGGAGTCCGGCGAATATCAAAATCACGACACCGGAGGATCTGAGGCAGAAAATGAGGATAGGAACAGGATTTGATGTACACCGGCTCGTCCGGGATCGAAAACTAGTGCTCGGCGGAGTCGAAATACCTTTTGACAAAGGGCTGCTCGGCCATTCCGATGCGGATGTGCTGATTCATGCTTTGATGGACGCGATGCTGGGTGCCGCCGCGCTCGGCGATATCGGCGTTTTTTTCCCGGACAGTGATCCGCAGTATGAAGGCGCTTCGAGCCTGCAGCTTCTGGAGGAAGTGGCGGCGGCAGTGCGGGACGCGGGGTATCGACTGGGAAATGCGGATGTGACGGTGATCTGTCAGGAGCCGAAGCTGGCGGAATTCATTCCGGTGATGTGTCGTAAAGTAGCGGCAGCGGCCGGAGTCTCCGAATCACAGATCAGCATTAAGGCAACAACGACCGAGAAACTTGGCTTCACAGGCCGGGGGGAAGGAATCGCCGCGGAGGCTGTCTGCATATTGGAATAGTATGAAAGACGAGTCTGATTGGCTGCGCAGACCGGCAGGATGGCGGAAACTTCCGGAACCGGCGTTTGTCATATAATCGATAATAAGCGGAAAAGAACAGGATCTTTTTTGAGTAAATAGACGGAGGAAAATGAATTATGAGATTATCAAAAGCATATTTTAAAACATACAGAGATGACCCGGCTGAGGCCGTGATTCCGAGTCACAGGCTGCTGGTGCGCGCGGGCTTTATCAGAAAATCCGCGTCCGGGATTTACTTTTACATGCAGCCGGGCTGGCGTTCGATCCGCAAAATTGAAGAAATTGTCCGCCAGGAAATGGACGCAAAGGGCGCGCAGGAAATCCGCATGTCCGCCATTATGCCGGCGGAACTCTGGCAGGAGAGCGGCAGATGGGCGGCATATGGACCAGAGCTCTGGAGAATCAAAGACCGTCACGAACGCGATTTTTGTCTTGGACCGACACATGAAGAAGCCGTTACCTGGATAGCAAGAGAAGACATTACATCATATAAACAGATGCCGATCAATCTTTATCAGATCCAGAACAAATACAGAGATGAATCCAGACCGCGTTTCGGGCTTTTGAGATCCAGAGAATTCGTTATGAAAGATGCATATTCCTTTGACGTGGACTCCGAGGCGCTCGATAAGACGTATAACCTGATGTATGAAGCCTATTCAAATGTCTTTACAAGGTGTGGACTCAATTTTGCTCCGGTAGAAGCGGACACCGGCTCAATCGGCGGAAAAGGTTCTCATGAGTTTACAGCGTTCACAGAAGTCGGTGAGAGCGATATCGTTTACTGCGAAAAATGCAGAATGGCCGCGACGCAGGAAAAAGCAGAATGTGTGGACGATCCTCCGCAGGACGACGTGGAGATGCTGCCGCTTGAGAAAAAAGAAACACCGGGAACGACAACGATTGAAGCTGTCGCTGATTACCTCGGACTCGATAAGAAGCAGACGATCAAAGCCCTTCTGTTTAAGCGGCTGGACGCGGAAACGCTCGAGGTTACGGGTTATGTGGCGGCTTTTGTCAGAGGAGACCGCGAATGCAACATGATCAAAATGGTCAACGCGCTTGATATTCCGGAACACTGCCTCGAATTCGCCGATGAGGCGGAGATGGGACCGGCGACGGGATGCGTGGCAGGATTTACGGGACCGATGGGTCTGCACGACTGCACGATTGTTGTCGACAGTGAATTGGTCGGCATGAAGAACCTCTGCGCGGGGGCCTGTGAGAAGGATCATCACCTTGTCAACATGAATTATGGAAGAGATTATAAAGGCGATATCGTAACGGATATCAAATCGCTCGAGCAGGGCGATCAGTGCCCTGTCTGTGGACATCCGGTTACAGAGACAAAGGGGATCGAGGTTGGACAGATCTTCAAGCTGAGAGATAAGTATTCCGTCGCGATGGGCGCGAATTTTGTCGATGAGAATATGAAGAGTCATCCGATTCAGATGGGATGCTACGGGATTGGCGTCAGCAGAACGATGGCTGCGGTTGTGGAACAGCATTACGATGACAAAGGAATCGTCTGGCCTGTCTCAGTTGCTCCGTACCATGTGATCATTACGCTGATCAAGGCAAAGGATGAAACGCAGGCTGCGCTGGCCGAAAAGATCTACGATGAACTTCAGGCTGCGGGCGTGGAAGTTGTACTGGACGATCGTGATGAGCGTCCGGGCGTCAAGTTCAAGGATGCGGATCTGATCGGCTATCCGATCAGAATCACCGTCGGTAAGCGCGCCGGCGAAGATATCGTCGAATATAAGCTGCGCAGAGAAGAGAATGTTGATGAAATCACTTCTGGTGAAGCGGTCACGCGTGCAATTGAACTTGTAAAGGAAGAAGGCGACGGACGCTGCTTCTTCAGATAATAATGTATGCATGTGGACCGGAGCTTTTGGTTCCTGACTGAATCGTCAGAAAGTGCAGGCCTGCAGGCATACATTGTCCTGAATGCTGTGGCTGTGGTATAATATTAAAATTAATATTATTTTTGAGAATAAGTATTTTGAATAAAGGAAGGTCATCATGAAGAAAATCACTATTACGATGAAAAACGGCGGTGTCATGACAGGCGAACTGTACGATGACATTGCGCCGGAAACTGTTAAGAACTTTGCAGAGCTCGCACAGAACGGGTTTTATAACGGCCTGACGTTCCACAGAGTCATTCCGGGATTCATGATCCAGGGTGGATGTCCGCGTGGCGACGGAACAGGCGGCCCGGGCTATTCGATCCGCGGCGAGTTTTCCGCGAACGGTGTCAGAAATGATCTGCAGCATAAGACGGGTGTGCTTTCCATGGCCAGAACAATGGATCCGAATTCGGCAGGTTCACAGTTCTTTATCATGGTCGCGGACGCTCCGCACCTTGACGGACAGTATGCGGCATTCGGAAAGATCACAGACGGCATGGACGTTGCGCAGGAAATTGCCATGGTGCCGAGAAATATGATGGATAAGCCGAATGAACCGGTAATTATCGAATCGATCGTTGTAGAGTAAGGATTTTGGAGAGCACGGAATAATGAAAATTTATAATACATTAACCGGAAAAAAGGAAGAATTTAAGCCGATCGAAGACGGGAAAGTCATGATCTACGTCTGCGGACCGACTGTATATAATTATTTTCATATCGGAAACGCAAGGCCGATCGTTGTTTTCGATACGCTGAGAAAATATCTGGAATACAGAGGTTATGAAGTTAAATATGTTCAGAACTTCACCGATGTTGACGACAAGATTATCAACAAGGCAAAGGAAGAAGGGCTTCCTGCGCTGGAAGTGTCAAAGAAATATACAAAGGAATATTTTGACGACGCCCATGCGCTCAATGTACGCGACGCGGATGTTCATCCACTTGTTTCCGAGCATATTCCGGACATCATCGAATTCATCGAGACGCTGATAGAAAAAGGCTATGCTTACGAGGCGGACGGCGACGTATATTTCTCGACGAGGAAATTTGATGAATATGGTAAGCTTTCCGGTCAGAATATCGATGATCTGGAAGCCGGTGCGAGAATCGCGGTCGGTGAAGTTAAGAACGATCCGCTCGACTTTGCCCTGTGGAAAGCGCGTAAGGAAGAAAGCGAAATCGCCTGGGAATCCCCGTGGGGGATGGGACGTCCGGGTTGGCATATTGAGTGCTCAGCGATGGCCAGGAAGCATCTCGGACAGACAATCGATATTCACGCGGGCGGCCAGGATCTGCAGTTCCCACATCATGAGAATGAGATCGCGCAGTCTGAGTGCTGCAACGGCGTGCCGTTCGCGCACTACTGGATGCATAACGCGTACATCACGATGAATAAGGAAAAGATGTCCAAGTCAAAGGGCAATTTCATGACGGTCAGGGATATCCGCCGGAAATTCAATGGCGAAGTTATCCGGTATTTCCTTTTGTCCGGTCAGTACCGGAACCCGGTCGATTTCAGCATGGATCTGATGCGGCAGGCTGTGGCGAGTCTCGACCGCATGCACAACTGCAAATACAACCTGGAATACTTCGCGACTGAAGGCGGCGAGGATGGTGAAATTACAGCTGACGAACAGTACACGCTTGACTACTATGACAATCATCGTCAGAAATTCATCCGGGCAATGGACGACGATTTGAATACGGCAGACGGAATCACCGCGGTGTTTGAACTGATTACGGTTATTAACACGAATCTGAAGGATACATCAACAAAAGCTTTCGCAAAGGCGTCACTCGATGTTCTGATGGAATTCTGCAACGTTCTGGGACTTCTGCAGGAAGAAGACACGGATGAGATCAGCGCTGAAGTTCAGGCACTGGTCGATGAACGCCAGGAAGCACGTAAGGCAAAGAATTTTGCGCGTGCTGACGAGATCCGCGATATCCTTCACGCACAGGGAATTCTGCTTAAGGATACACCGAACGGTGTCCAGATCATAAAACTGTAATCAGGTTTTACAGATGAAAGAACTCAATCCGAAAATCAGTAATACGACGGCACTCGCATATATGGGCGATGCCGTCTATGAAATTTATATAAGAAAGTATGTTTTGACGACCGGGCGTGCGAGCGTGGATAAGCTGACCGGAAAGACAATATCCTTTGTCAGGGCGGACAGTCAGGCCGGCGCCATCAGGGAAATGGTGAAGCGTGGTTTTTTGTCTGATGAAGAGGCCGCGCTGGTCAGACGGGCCAGAAATCACACCAATACTTCGCGGCCGCGCGGCTCGACCGCCGTTGCTTATAAATGGGCAACCGGGTTTGAGGCGCTTCTCGGCTATCTTTATCTGAAGGATGACCGCAGACGCCTTGATGAAGTAATTAAGAAAGCAATTGAAATAACAGAAGAAAGAGAGCAGCATCATGAGTAAGGCAGATGTACTTTTCGTGAAAATGTGTAGCGAGATCCTCGATCACGGGTTTTCGACTGAGGGGCAAAAAGTAAGACCGCACTGGGAGGATGGTACGCCGGCCCACACGATTAAGCGTTTCGGTGTCGTCAATCGATATGACCTGTCGGAGGAGTTCCCGGCGCTGACGCTGCGGCCGACCCCGATAAAATCCGCCGTAGACGAGATGCTCTGGATCTGGCAGAAAAAATCGAATAATATTCATGATCTGAAGAGTCACATCTGGGATTCCTGGGCTGATGAGAATGGTTCGATCGGCAAGGCGTACGGCTATCAGCTCGGCAGAAAGTATCATTTTAAGCAGGGAGAGATGGACCAGGTTGATAACGTAATCTGGCTTTTGAAGAATGAATCGTATTCCCGCCGGATTATGACTAATATCTATAATTTCAGCGATCTCCGGGAAATGAATCTTGAGCCGTGCGCGTACAGCGTGACATTCAATGTCACGGGAAATCGCCTGAATGCTGTGTTGAATCAGCGTTCGCAGGATATTCTGGCGGCAAACAACTGGAATGTTGTGCAGTATTCTGTACTGGTAATGATGCTGGCGCAGGTCTGCGGCTTTGAGCCGGGTGAACTGGTCCATGTGATCGCGGACGCGCATATCTACGACCGGCATGTCGAAATCATCCAGGAGTTGATTCAGAGGCCGCAGTATGATGCGCCAACGTTCCGGCTGAATCCGGAGATCACCGATTTTTATGATTTTACGACCGACGATTTGATCATCGAGAATTATCAGAAAGGTCCTCAGATTAAAGATATTCCGGTCGCAATCTGAGCGGTTTAAAGAGATGTGCCGGAAATGTCGTTGGATTAAAGGGACGGTCGAAACTGTGGCGGCCGACAATTACAACAAGGAGGCGCCTTATGAATTTGATTTTGGCGGCGGATAAAAACTGGGCGCTCGGGAATGAAGGCGGTCTTCTTTGCCACATCCCGGGCGACCTGAAATATTTTAAGGAAAAAACGACCGGTAAAACGGTTGTCATGGGCCGGGGGACGCTGGAAAGTCTGCCGAACGGCCGGGGACTGCCCAATCGGAACAACATCGTGCTGTCGAGCCAGCCGGATTATCAGGCGGAACGGGCCGTTGTCGTGCACGATCTGGACGAGCTTGATGCCGAACTGGCGCAGTACAACAGCGAGGATGTCTTTGTGATCGGCGGCGCCAGCATTTATCTTCAGTTGCTGGATCGCTGCAGCCGTTGTTTTGTGACAAAGATCGACGCCGAATTCAAAGCGGACCGCTGGTTCACAGATTTAGACAAAGACGAACGTTTCAGGCTTGCAGCCAAAGGCCAGCCGATGGAAGAAAACGGAATTAAGTACAGGTTTGACATATATGAAAGAAAAGAAGCTGAGAAATAAAAACGACCGCAGTTCGAGCGAACGCGCAGATCTGCTGATCGGCAGAAACCCGGTTATCGAGGCTCTCCGGAGCGGACGCGCGATGGAGCGAATACTGGTGCAGGACGGAAGCGGCGGCTCGATCGGAAAGATCCTCTCACTCGCAAAAAAACGCGGGATCAGTGTTCAGCGGACTGATAAAACGCATCTCGACCAGATCGCGGGAGGCGGCGCGCATCAGGGTGTAGCGGCGTTTGTATCTGCTCATGAGTACGCGACGCTGGACGACATTCTGAATCTGGCAAAGAAGAGAAACGAGAAACCTTTTGTTGTTGCACTCGACGGGGTTAAAGACCCGCATAATCTGGGCGCCATCATGAGGACCGCAGAATGTGCCGGGGCACACGGCGTCATCATCCCCAGACACCGGGCAGCCGGTTTGACGGAAACGGTTGCCAAAGCCTCTGCGGGCGCCGTGGAATACCTCCTGTGTGCACGCGTTGCCAACATGGCGCGGGCCATCGAGGAACTGAAGGCAAAAGGGCTCTGGGCGTATGCCTGCGACATGAACGGTGATTTATACAGCAAAACGGACATGAGTGGACCGGCCGTTATCGTGATCGGGGAGGAAGGACGCGGAATCAGCCGCCTTGTCAGGGAAAAGTGCGACTTTACGCTCTCTATCCCGATGCTGGGGCGGATCAATTCGCTGAACGCCTCCAATGCAGCTGCGATATTAATGTATGAAATCCGCAGACAAAGGGATAAAAGTTATGAATGATCAGGATAAAAACCGCGCGGAATTGCAGTCGTGCACCGATGAAGAGCTTGTCAGGATGGCGCACCGGGGAAATCGGGATGCAGAGGAGTTTTTAATCAGCAAATATAAAAGCCTTGCTTTGTATAAATCGAAATCATATTTTATTGCCGGCGGCGATAAGGATGACGTCGTTCAGGAAGGAATGATCGGAATTTTTGAGGCGGTTCGCGATTACGACGAGGCTGGCGAAACGTCCTTCAGGACTTTTGTGGAGTTGTGTGTGAGCCGGCGCATCATATCGGCGGTCAGGACTGCGAATCGAAAGAAAAACAACGTGTTGAACGATTCGGTTTCTCTGAGCGAGCCGGCTGCGGGGCCGGCAGATGCAGGGGATCCGGAGGGGAGAGCGCTGGAAGATATTTTGTCAAAGGGAAGCAAAGAGGATCCGGCGGTGCTCCTGCTGATCAATGAAGTGGAATCGTATCTGGAGACGGGCGGAACGGGTCTGCTGAGCGATTTTGAAAAGGCTGTCTGGTCTGAGATCCAAAAAGGCAGAAATTACAGAGAGATCGCAGAAAGGTTGGACCGGACGCCAAAATCAGTTGATAATGCGATACAGCGCATAAAAAAGAAAATTTACAAATTTCTTGACGTATAACAGGCATTCATTTAATTGACATTGGACCGAAAATATAGTACGATTACTAAGGTTACGATAGGCTGTTGTAGCTCAGTAGGTAGAGCACTTCCTTGGTAAGGAAGAGGTCCGGCAGTTCGAGTCTGCTCAACAGCTCCATTTTTTTATCGTGATAATTATTTATAAGGAGTAATGCATATGGCAAAACAGAAATTTGAAAGGACCAAACCGCATATTAACATCGGTACGATCGGACACGTCGATCACGGTAAAACAACGCTGACAGCAGCGATCACTACAGTGCTTTACCAGAGATATCAGCTGG
>Ga0310695_10006767_pt1 | contig 18721 bp, 14 predicted proteins | sample RumenRJG_04DNA_FD_203882 | JGI IMG/M metagenome (GOLD analysis project Ga0310695, IMG submission 203882) | Bovine rumen microbial communities from Lethbridge, Alberta, Canada - RJG_04 (v2) (version 2) | ecosystem: Host-associated > Mammals > Digestive system > Stomach > Rumen | place: Canada...
ACCACATCCCGAAACGCACTTCAGCCTTTATCCATGCGGGTGCGGCGCATTTCCGCACTCAAAAAATGGGTAAACTCCAGGGAACTCACCGTTTGCGCGCGAATCTTCGCGAACGAGGCGCGCATTGACGCTTCAGCCCCCCAGGCCACGCGCCGGCGCGCGGGGCTGACGATGCGGCAGTGTTTCGTGACGATGTTGCGCTCCAGCTTCCAGCCGCCGCATGTCTCGAGCACCTCCCACCAGATGCCCGCGTCGATCACCTTCCACTCCAGATTGAGGCGGCCCTGCGGCACCCGCACCTGCGCGTTCGCTGACGGATGGCCGTCCAGAATCCGCCGCAGCTCGGTGAAGTAGAACGCCGCAAGGTGGTTGCACACGCGCTTCACCGTTTCTGAACGGCCCCAGAGCGCGTCGATTGCCGTCTCCTCCGTGATTGTTTTCGGCACCGCATATTCGACGACATTCGTCACCGCGACGGGAGCGCCGTTCCGTCCGAGCGCCGGAGCGCCCTCGCCGCCGGCAAGATCATAGCCGTATTTCAGCACGGAGTCGTGCGGGTTCACGACCAGAATGGCGGGGCGGACGCATCCGCCGCCCATCTGCGCGACATCCGGGTCGTCCATCGGCATCGCCGGCGCGAGCAAAATGCCCTGGTCGACCTTCACGCCCTTGCGCGCCAGTTCCGCGAGCGTGCGCGCCACGATGCGTCCGCCCAGCGAATGGCCCACGATCGTCAGTTCGGCGCGAAAGGCGTCATTGGTGGCCGCGATCTCGTCGGCGAACTGCCGCGCCGCAATATCCGCATTCGCCATGGATTCGGACCAGCCGCGGTCCCCGTCCCAGCCGCGGAACACGCAGACGCTCCCGGCAAACACGTTTGTGCAGGAAGTGTACGCCAGACCGTTCGTCTCGGTCGTGCGGTTCCAGCCCGGCACATACCACACCTCGGCCGCCGCCGTCGCGGCGATACCGGCGGCCAGAAGCAGCATGATCGACCTCACGCCGACTCGCAACAAGCTGTATTTGTCTGCGTTCGTCTGCGGTTTATTCATTTCAATCATAATAGATATTCCGTTTCTTTGCAAAAACAGTGTTGTTGGTCAACTCAACCTCGTACGAGAACCACGCCTTGTCACCCCAGCGGCCCAGCGCGCCATCATGCGAGAAATACCACACTTCACTATTGTACCTTTCTTGTTTTAGACAGGATTTACAGGATTGGCAGGATTAAGAATGTAGACGCCGTTTCCCGTAATCCTGTTAATCTTGTTAATCCTGTCTAAAAACCTCTTACATGATACCATTTCCTACTCTGTTATCTCCATACCGGGATGAAGAGAAGATCGACCTTCGTCCCCTTCTCCGGGTCGTTCTCCCAGCGGAAGAACCGCCAGAGGAACGAGGTCTTCGAATAGCCGTTCGTCTTCGAGTCGTAGGTGAAGCCAGGGAAGGCGTCTATCGCAACGTCGCCGTTCGTCTCCTCCCGGTCCCAGAGCTTCCAGAGGACGCGCGTATGCGTATGCGACGTGGCGGCTCGGATATCGGATTCGTGCTCCCGGTAGAACAGTCCGCACAGCAGCATTGACTCGGTTTTGTTTTCTTCATTAACGCGGCGCCGCGTTGGCACGTCGTAGGTAACGCGGCGAGTAGTCTCGTTGTTGAAGAAAAGGCGGTTGCCCTGCTTGGAATTGTAGGACAGCCTATATTCATTTCCGCCAAGGTAGCCGTGAACCGACTGGTCGTGGTCCGAACCGAGCAGCACCGAGCCTGAGATCCGCGAATCGACCCGTACGGACGCATACGTGTTCGTCCAGCACGAAACCTCGCCGACGGAATTGGAGCTGCTCGTCACTTCGCTCCGGAACGTTATGTCTTCCGAAAGTGTCGGTGCATCGAGACGGGCGAGGTCCGCATCGAACGAAGCGTCCTTCGTGCGGTTGAAGAGCGGAAAGAGCCATCCTCCCGTCTTCGATCCGGTGCGAATGCCGGCAAGCGGCGTCGCCAGCCAGCGGGAGGTGTATGCGCCCCTGTTTCTGCTGCCGTAGAGAATCGAGGTGAAGTTCCCGTTTTCGCCGTTGTAGTAGTAGAGCGGAAACAGGTAGTCGTAGCGCGCCTTGCCGCTTCCGGAAGTGCTGTGCCCGTAGAGAAGCAAGGTGCTAACGTCCGTCCGCCCGTTGTCGTGCCTCGTGAAGCCCGACAGAAGCGGCGGGATGATGTACGTATCCGTCTTCTCAATCTCGTTGCGGTCGTGCGCATACGGCAGGGAGACAAAGGACTTCCTGTCTGCGTAGAAAAACGGCAGTATCCATGTCGACTCCCGCCCCTTGCCGAAAAGCGGCGTCACAAAGGCCCCGTCGCTGTTCTCGTAGTAGAACGGAAACGCCCAGCTGGAGCGCGCGCCGTCCTTTCCGCCCCATGTCGCGCCACCAAGGCCGAGCAGTACATCCGCCTCGCGCGAGCCGTCCGACTTCGTCCTGCCACCGGAAAGCAGCAGCGGAACCGTCCAACTTTTCAGCGAACCGTCCGAGTCTTTTGTATGGCACCAGAGCGCAGAATAGAGCGACCGCTCGTCGCTGTACCAGAGCGGGAAGCACCACTGCGAGGACTTGTTGCGTCCGTAGAGCGGCGTGATGAACGTACCGTCGTTGTCGCCGAAGTAGAACGGCATGCACCACGAGGCGGCGTAGCCCTTGTCGTCGGACATGAAGCCAGCGGCGTTCAGGAGGAATCCGTTCTTCCGTATGCCGTCTCGGTAGACGCCGCCGGAAAGGAGTAGCGGCATCAGCCACTGGTCGATGAGATCGTCGGATCCGGTATGATGGTACCACAGCGGCGAGGCGAACGTATGCGCGTCGGAATACCATCCGGGAAGACCCCACTTCGCCTCTCCCGTCTGCCCGTAGACTGGCGTCACGAGCGTGCCGCTGCTGTTGGCGTAGTAGAGCGGCGCGCACCACGATTCGCGACTGCCGTCCGCCCCGTTCCTGTTGCGCCCGGCAAGCCAGAGAAGATAGCGGCCCTTCTGCCAGGAGCCTTCCTGCCAGCCGCCCGAAAGCGCGAGAATCGACAGCCAGGACGTTATGTCGCCATCGTTGTTCCACTTGCAGTGGTACGGCAGCGTGGTAAAGCTCCAGCGGTCTTTGTGCCACAGCGGGAACAGCCAGTTCTCCGTCACCGCGCCGTCTTCATCCCAGGTCAAGCCGCCCATTCCGGCAAGAAAATAGGACGAGGAGGCATCGCCTTCGCGCACATGGGAGTATGGAATCGAATAGAAGTTTCGAGGCGACTTGACATAGAGCGGCAAAAGCCAGTGGGACATCTCGGTTTTGTAACGATTGTAGCCGACGAGGCCGCATGCCGCCCAGAAAGTCGTCGCATAGTCGCGTCCATGATAGTAGTAGGCAGGGAAAACGCTGTGCGTAACGCCCGAGCCGTCGAGATCCCACCACACGATCGGGAACAGCGTACCCTCGCTGAAATCATATTCGGCGGCAAGCGGAAAGACGATAAACCCGCTGTCCATAAACCAAAACTCAGGGAATACGCAGAACATGTCGCGATTGCGGATAATCGGAAAAATGCGCCATTCGTCCGAGTCCTTGAAATGTCCAAGCGGCCAGATGACATCAAGCGCACCGTCGTCGTATCCCATTATCGGCCAGAGGTTGAGACGGTCTTCGACGGCCCTGCTGACCATAGGCGCGAACAGCGCCGCCATCATCGAGGCAACAATCAGTTTTTTCATTGCTCTACCTCCTACTTCGAAGACATCGCCTCGCGCGCACACGACACAATCGACTTGCCGTCGACCTCGATGCCGGTCATGACGATTTCGCTTCCTTTCACGCGATAGACGGCGACGGCCTTGCCGGAATTCGTCATTTCGCGCAGGACCCTCTCCGCCGCCGGAGCGACGCGTTCATTGACGAACAGCTGGTCGGGGAACGTGAAGGTAACCTTGAACGGCGAGGCGGCGCGTCGATTTTCGAAGTCCGCGCTGGACTCGTCCTTGCCGCGATTCTCCCATGAGACTGACCGTTCGGCGCGCGAGGAAATCGGCTTAGCCCAGATTCCGCCGTCATCCTGCGGCTCAAGCGCCGCTGCCGACACGCGCCAGAGTCCGTTCGTGGACGGCTCAAGCCTTGCAACGAACTTGTCGCGGTAATTCCAGTAATTGTCATCAGCCAGCGAAACGCCGACTATATTAGTGCACGATTCGCGCACTGCCGTGCGCAGATAGCGTCCCCGCAGCGGATCGTACGGATCGAACGCCTCGCAGCGGAAGCGCACCTCGGTACCGTTCCTCACAATGTTCTCGTAGCGTCCAATAAGCCAGCCGATGGCAGCGCACTGCACGGCAAGCGCAACGGCGACACAGACGGTTTTCCTGATGTTCTTCTTCATTTTCATGCCCTCCTTGTCTTGCGGATGCGGACAATTCCAACGTTCAGCGCCGTCAGCGCCAGGCCCGCGACGATAAGAACGATTCCCTTTACTGTGAACGGCGCATGGCTAGCGAAAAACTTCGCAACCACAAGCCAGAGGAATGTCGCTGCGCCTACGTTTGTCAGGAAAAGGCTCGCCTTGCGAATGCCGCACACGACAACGCACAACATCATGACAAGCGCAAGCGGATAGACGGCCAGCTTCCAGATGAACGGCGTCGGCGACGCCGCGCAGGCTGCGACCACAAGCGCAGCCCTTCCCCAGGCAGGAAGCCTGAAGAGACGTCCCGCACCTGCCACAAGCGCCGAGGAAAGCCAGAAAGTCGCAACATAGGCAGCCGCATCACTCCAGCCAAGGGGCAGCGTCATGCACAGCATGATGCCGAGACCAAGGGAATAGACCAGGCCGGAAACGATCTGCCCAGCGACAAGCGCCGCACGCGGCGGACGGCTTCCGACAAAGGCGATATAGGCCGGAAGAGACAGCGCCATAAACGCGGCGGACTTCAGAGCAAGAGCAGTCGATGCGTGCGCTCCGGCATTGCGACTTACCCCTGCCCATACTATCGCAAGTATCGGCCACAGGACGGTCGGCGCAACGGCGCGCGTCGTCCAGATCGCCGGCAGCATCAGCAGCGCAACGAGAAGGACAAGCCCGGGCACGGAACCGCCGACGTGATACGTCTGCGCGACAAGACAAGTCGCCGCGGATACGGAAATGCACCAGAAAATCCCGAGTGGCTCCCACAGTGCACGCGTCTTCACGTCCTTCAGCGCCGAGGTGACCGCGACCGCACCGCACGCAACCACGGGCGCGACTGCTATTGCCGCGCGCGCCTCGCGTCCGAAGGCGTCCCAGTTCGCCGCAAAGAGCGCTATCACGCCGAGTCCGATCATCAGCGCGCCGAATGCACCCGCGATGATCGCGCCCCACGAAAGCCGCCCCTCGCCTAGTTCGGCGACGAGCTCCCTGCGTCGTTTCTTCAGTTCAGCTATTTTGAGGTCGATTTCCTCGACCTCGCGTTTTTTGTCGTTTGTCATTATCTTGCCTCCTTGTCTAAATCCTTCTTGTTTAACCGCAGACTTCCGCAGACTGCGCTGGTCTGCGGTTTTTTCATCTCTGTTCCTCCTTGCCTCCGCACGATTCGGCGAAGTTCCTGATTTCCTGCAGATATTCGTCTACGCCCATCACGGCGGGGAAGTCGTTGTGGTCTCCGTCTTCGATCGTGATGAACCGCTTCGGCTCGCGGGCAAGCTCGAAGAGCGCCCTGCCCTGCCCATACGGCATGACGCGGTCGCTGGTTCCGTGGAAGAACAGCACCGGGCACTTCACGTCGCCGATGCGCTTCAGGTTCGGGAATGGATCAATCGGCAGAATGCGCACCTTCGTCACGACGCGCGGAGCGGAGAGGAACGGCGCCTCCAGTATCAGTCCGCCCACGGGTCTCGTTGCCGCAAGCTCGACGGCGGGACCGGTTCCGATGGAAAATCCGTCGACGATGATGTCCTCTGGACTGAACCCGCGCGTCTCGATGAGCCAGTCGTAGAGGCGGTGGACGTTGCGATAGCATCCCTTCTCGTCCGGCGAGCCGTCCGACAGCCCATAGCCCGGATAGTCCACAGCCGCGACCGTGTAGCCGTCGGCGCACAGCTCCCCGACGGCCCACAGCGTCTGCACCATGTTCTCCGCGTTGCCGTGGCAGCGCAGAATCGCCTTCCTGCCGTGTTCGGGTCCGCGAACGACAGCCGCGATCCTGACGCCGTTCGTTCCGATGTCGACATAGCCCGATGTCGTCTCGCGGTACCCGCCGCGGCACATCTCGGGATGGAACATGATCGAGTTTATGCATCCCGTCGCAACCACCAGCGCCAGGACGAACACAAGAATGCAAATTCGCATCATCGATTTTAACAGTTTCGCACTCATTTTATTCCTTTCTGTCTTTTGTTTAGACAAGATTTACAGGATTGACAGGATTAAGAATGTAGACGCCGTTTCCCGTAATCCTGTTAATCTTGTTAATCCTGTCTAAAACATATTAGGCATTGTACCACTCCTCCAGCTTTCGGTTGAACTCAAGACGCGTAAGCTTCGACCACTCCTTCACGCGGTCGGTCAAGTCCTCGATGTGCATCGTCACGCGGCGGCGCGGGACGAACGGCGACCAGAAGAACCAGAGAAAGACGCTCTTCACAAACGTCGGCACAAACGACGGCGAAACCTTGCGCCCCTTGCGCGACCAGATCGAGCCCCAGAGCCCACGCGTCCGAACACCGATGACGCGCACGCCGGCGGGCAGATCGCCGCACATGTTGTACGCGAGCTGGCGGGTGCCGATGTCTTCGCGCTCCGGTTCGGTCTGGATGTGGCCCGAGGGATAGAAGATCACGTTCCCGCCGTCTTCGAGCGTCGACTTCACGATATCGCCAAGGCCGCGCGCAATCGTCGCGCCCTTTGCCGTGCGGTGCTTGCGCAAGTCGGGAACCGCCACTGCGCCCAGCGTCTTCAGGACGCGCGGCGCGACGATGCCGGTGTGGAAGAAAAGTTCGTCCGAAAGCGGCTTCAGCGGCGTCTTCCAGAACGTCACGCCCACGAGCATCGGATCGACCATCGCCGGGTGGTTGGGGAGAACGAGAAGCGGTGTTTTCTTGACAGGATTTACAAGATTAACAAGATTTTCTTGGGTCGGGGGGTCTCCCACAGCTCTTAATCTTGTCAATCCTGTTAATCCTGTCTTATCCTCGACTTCCACTTCATACCGCCGCGCGAAGACCCAACGGCCCGTGCAAAGCAAAACCGAGCGGTAGCAGAACACAAACACAAACGGCGCGACGAGAAACGCGACGGCCAAAAGGAGCAGAAACGCCCTCGGACCAAACGCCCAGCTCACAAGCGCGTAGCATCCGCTCGCCGCGAGCATGAAGAGAAACGACACCTGGTTGAAATAGGCGAGCATCGTGTTGAGCTTCGGACCCTTCACGACCTTCTGTATCTCGGCGTCGAACGGCAGCTTGAAAAAGCCGAGGTCGAAGGCGAGAAGCCCCAGCACCACGCCGAACGCCGCCGGCGACAGCGGCACGAAATAGAGAACCGCGAAAAACGCCGCGGCGATCCAGCCCGTCAAGAGCGTCGCGCCAAGAAGGAAGCGCCGCTTGTCAACGAAACCGGCGATGATCTGCCCCGCGACGATGCCGACCGCCGCCGCGCAGAGCAGCGCGCCCGTTCCCGTTGCGCTGAGGTTCAGCCCGGCCTCGGACTTCCCGTAGACGAGAAGCCCCATCTGAAGCATCGCCGCGCCCCACCAGAAGACGGAAAGCGTGAAGATAACGGCGTTCAGCCCGTCGTAGCGTCCGGCCATGCGGTAGGCGCGGCGCATATAGCGAACCGGGTTCACGGCGTGCAGCGCACGGTTGAGCTCTTCCTTCGCGTGGACGGTGTAGCTCGCCGCAAGGCCAAGCGCGGCAAAACCGGCGAGCGCGTAATACGACAGGTGCCAGTCCTGATGTCCGATCTCCAGATCGGACACCACCGCCCCCGCGACCGTGCCCATCAAGACACCGAGAAACGAGACGCCCTCCATGCCGCCCATGCCGGTCGAGATGCGCGCTTCGCCGCCGATATCGCGCACCAGCGCATATTTCGCGGGCGAATAGAGCGAGCTCTGGAGCCCCATGAGAAGCACCGCGCCGATGACAAGCCACGGCGAATGAAGCGCGAAGCCCGCGATCGCGACGGCCATGATCGGCAGCTCCACTCCTTTCGCCGCGCGCACGATGCGGCGCTTCGGCCACACGGCGGTCAGGCGGTCGGCGAGCGGCGAGCAGAGAATGTAGGGCAGCACGAGCGCCCCGGCCGTGACACCCATCGCAATCGATTTCACGCGCTCATCGGGCAGCCACCCGATGACGGTAAAGCTCGCGAGCGTCTTCAGGAAGTTGTCGTTCAGCGTCCCGAAAAAGTTGGTGATATAAAGCGGCAGAAATGTCTTGTTGGGTTTCATACGTTCTCCTTTGGCTTTAACGCTTTTCGGCGGGCACAGGTGTTGCAGGCGCGTCCTCGAAAATTTCCTTGAACTTGAGATACAAAAATGCGCCGGTGATGAGCAGCGCGCCGACCGCCGCGAAGACGGCGACGCGCGCGGGCGTCGCGAGCGACGAGGTGTCGCGGAACAGGATCTTGAGGACGGCCAGCGCCAGAAGCGCAAGGCCGGCAAGCCGCGCCCCGCGCCCGCGTCGCACAATGCCCGCCGTCAGCAGCGCCGCGCCCGCCGACGCCCACACGAGCGTGACAAGTCCGCCGCCCAGCACCGGCAGCAGAAACCGCCCTGCGAAATGACTCTCAAGCGAAATAAAGGCAAACACCATCGCCGCCGCGCTCCAGACGAACCGCCAACGCACCGCATTGACCAGTCCGCCTTCGCGCCCCAGCCGACACGCGAGGAAGGCCAGAAGCGCGGGAAGGCTCGCGAGACGGACGAGGCGGATGCCGAATTCCGCCGTATAGCGCGCAGCCGTCATCCCGCCGTACGCGAGCGGGAAGGCCCCGAACACGGTATAGAGTGCGCACGGCACCAGCACGGCCAGCGCCAGCACGCCGAACGTCCGGTCGTCCGTCCGCACGTCCAGCTCCGCGAGCAGTGCGGAAAAGAGGCAGAAGGCGGGCAGAATCCACGCCCGCAGATCGTCCAGGAACGACGCGAGCGCAAACGCGGCGCAGGCGACCGCCAGCACATTGAAAAGCACCGCCGCCACCCGGTCGCGTCCCTTGCAGAACCCGGCCAGCGCACCGTGCGCGACCGCCGCCCCGGCGAGAACCGCCGCCGTGCGCAACTCGCCGATCGGCCAGAAGCAATCGCGCGCCATCGCCACGAGCCAGACGACCGCCGCCAGCGCGACGAACGCCCACGAAAGGTTGCGGCCCGCGCGCGAGCGGTGCGGCGCGTCCACCAGCGCGAGCGCGACAACGGCAACATAAAGCCCTGTCAGGAACAGCCCGGCGACCAGCGCGCCGCCGCGCGTGTGCTGACAGGCGAACACCGCGAAAGATGCCGCGGCGGCCGCGAAGCCGAGCGCCGTCCACCGGCGCAGATGCGCGACCACGGCGGCCGCCCCCACAAGAAGCAGGAGATAAACGTCTGTCTTGACCGGCTGCGCCGCGAAACGCGTGATCAGCGGAACGAGCAGTCCGCCGGCGAGCCCCAGCACGGCAATCGTGAGCGACCGCAGACGGACGGACAGCACCGCCGCCGCCACGCTCGCCGCCACAAGACCGGCGAACGTTCCCGCACACGACGCGATGACCGGCGGCTCGAAGTAGCGGTGGCCAAGGCCGAATGCGAGATACAGCGCGACAAGGCCGAGCGCCGCGACAACTTCGCCCAGGAGGGCATAATCCGCCTTCTTAAGTCTCATCCATGTTCCTGCGCCTGCGCCGACGACGCCCCAGGCCATCATGCCGTAGACCCTCTGCGCGGGCCCGATCCATCCCCGGTCGATCGCCAGCATCAGGAAATAGGCGCTCGCGCCGACGAGCAGCACGGCGCCGACGCGCACGAGCCAGCGCGTCGCGATCGCGAATTCGCGCGACATGCCCGTTGGCGCGAAATCGCCGCGCACGCAGAACCAGTCCTCGATCCGCGACCAGAAAAGATCCATCGCGGTCAGCTCTTCCGGCAGTGACGGCTTCGGCCGGGCGACCCGTTCAACAGGCGTGACCGGTGCGGTCGGCGACGCGGCCGGAACCGGCGCGACCGGCGCGGCCGACGACACTGGCAACGCGGCCGGAACCGGCGCGACCGGCTTCGGCGTGTCGGCGTGCGCGGCTTTCGCAGGCGGCCCGGACTTCGCCGCCAGCCGCCGGTTGATGTCGTCGATCTTCTCCCGCAGATGGCCGAGTCTTACGAGCACGGCGATCAGCACGACCGGCAGACCGATCGTGTAGAGCAAGCAAACGAGAAATCCAAGAAGTCCCAGCAGTTCCATGGTTCAGCCCTCCAATCCGTTGAAAACAGTCTCGCAGATGTGGTCGCGGACCTTCTCGGCCCATTCGCGCACGCCCGCGCCGGACGGTTTGAAATCGCCGTGCCACTTTTTGTCGGCCAGCGCATAGACCGAAACCTGCGCCCAGATGGACGACGCCCAGAGATCAAGCGCCTCCGCATCGCGCACCTTCCGCGCGAGCAGTTTCTTGAGGCCGTCATAGACCGGACGCCCGAACGACTCCTTGAACTCCCTGTGAAACTTGGTCGGCGCGGTCACCTCGTGGCGGAAGAGCGCCGCGCAGAGCTTCTGGGCCGGCGCGGTGGGCAGTGTCATGAAGAGCATGTCGTCCACCCACTCGCTGACGGCCGCGCGCCAGCTCGCCTCGTCCGTCACGCCGTCCGCGAGACGCGCGAGCGGCGCGCCGAGGTCGCCGAAAAGCCGCTGCGCGACGAGGCGGTAGAGCGCCGCCTTCGAGCCGAAGTAGCGCGCGAGCAGCGCCGCGTTCACGCCCGCGCGGCGGCAGATCTCGCGCGCCGAGGCGAGCGCAAACCCCTTCTCGGCAAACTCCGCCGCCGCCGCCGCGAGGATCGCCTCGCGCGTCTCGACGCCATCAATCCGTTTCTTCCGTTCCGCCATCGCGCAACCTCCTTTTATCGTAATCACGTGATTACTTTATCATAAAGGACGCGGCGCTGTCAACGGGAAACGCGAAAAAAATTCGCACGCCGCGGCGGGCGGCGTGCGACTGTCGGCGGGACCGGCGGGCGTCCGGCTCAGGCCGGGCGGCGCCGGATGCGGGCGATGATCTTGGAGGCGCCGAGGTTCTTGAAGCCCAGCGCGAGGAGGATCCTGCCGAAGAGGTGGCGGCTCTCGGCCGCGACCTCCAGGATCTCGATTCCCTCCGCCCGGCAGAGCTCGCGGAAGTCCTTCAGCGTCACGCAGTGGATGTTCGGCGTGTCGTACCACTTGAACGGCAGCGCCTTCGAGACCGGCAGGCGGCCCTTGAACGCCAGCGTCAGGCGGATGCGGTACGCCGCGAAGTTCGGGAAGGTGACGATCGCCTCGTCCGCGATCCGGAGCGCCTCGCGCAGGAGCCCGCGCGGGTTCTTCACCTCCTGGAGCGTGTCCGAGCAGACCGCGAGGTCGTAGTGGCGGTCGGGGATGAGCGCAAGCCCTTCGTCCGCGTCGGCCCAGAAGCAGTCGTGGCCGTCGGCCACCGCCTCGCCGAAGCGCTCGATGTCGATCTCCACGCCGTCGCCCTGCACGCCGCGCTCCTTGCGCAGGACGTTCAGGAGCGAGCCGTCGCCGCAGCCGATGTCGACGACGCGCGACAGCGGCCGGACCATCCTGACGATGTTGCGGTAGAGCCGCTTCTGCCACTTCATGACCTTGACGTCGCGCTCGCCCAGGAAGCCGCCCAGCAGCCCCGCGAGGTCGTGGATCTCCGTCAGGAACGAATCGTGTCCCGTGCCCGCCTCGAGGTGGCAGTAGGTGACGCGCTTGCCGTTCTTCAGGAGCGCGTGCGCGATGTCCTGCGCCTGCCAGTCCGCGAAAAGGATGTCGTTCTCGTAGCTGACGACGAGGCACTTCGCCTTGACGCGCGCCGCCGCCGCGTCGAGCCCGCCGTAGCGTGCGCCCGCGTCGAAGAGGTCCATCGACCGCGTGATGTGCAGGTAGCTGTTGGCGTCGAAGCGCTTGAGGAATTTCTGCCCGTGGTGGTCGAGGTAGCTTTCGATCTGGAAGTACGTCTTGAACGCGGCGTCGCGCTTCGCGCGCTCCTCGGGCGGCGCCTCCACGAAGTTCTTCTGCAGCGCGCGGTGGAACTTGGCCTCGAGGAGTTCGCGCGAGAGGTAGGTGATGTGCGCGAGCTGGCGCGCGGAGGAGAGCCCGCGCTTGGGCCCCAGGCCGTCGCCGACCTGATAGTAGTCGCCGCCGCGCCAGTCGGGATCCTCCGTGATACCGGCCCGGCCGACGATGTCGAACGCGAGCGCCTGCGTGTTGAGGCTCGCCGACGTCGCGATGAGCGCCGCCTTGTCCATCTCGTCGGGGCAGCGCGTCACCCAGTCCATCACCTGGAGCCCGCCGTAGCTGCCGCCGATGAGCGCGGCGAGGTGCCTGACGCCGAGCTGCTTCAGGAGCAGCCGGTAGATGTCCACCGCGTCGGAGAACGTGTACTGCGGGAAGCTCGAGCCGTAGGGCCTGCCCGTGTCGGGGTTGATCGACATCGGCCCCGTCGTGCCGCTGCAGCCGCCCAGCACGTTCGCGCAGATGATGTGCCAGCGGTTCGTGTCGATGCCGCGCCCGGGGCCGACCATGCCGTCCCACCAGCCGCTCGGCTTCGTCTCGCCGGGACGGATGCCCGCCACGTGCGCGTCGCCCGTCAGCGCGTGGCAGATGAAGATCGCGTTGTCGTCGCGCAGCGGCGCGCCGCATTCCTCGTAGACGACCTCGATCTCCTTCAGGAGACCGCCCGACTCCAGCCGGTAGCCGCCCGCGGGCAGCTTCAGCGACAGTTTCTTCGATTCAACGATGCCCACGCCGTCCATCAATAGCCGCACTCCATGATTGTCTCTTCAAAACCGAACACGGACGCGATCAGCGCCGCGCGGATCCACATGCCGTTGCGCATCTGCCGCCAGTACATCGCGCGCGGATCGTGGTCGCAGCAGACGGCGATCTCGTCGCGGCGCGGCAGCGGATGCATGATGATGCCGTCCTTGCCGAGGAGCGCGAGCTCCGCCGCGCCGAACTTGAAGCGCGAGGTGTCGATCTGGGCCGACTCGCCCTTCGCCTTGTCCCACTCGTCCTGGATGCGCGTCATGTACACCGCGTCCGACACCTTCACCGCCGCCTTGAGGTCGTCCGTCACCTCGAAGTCGACGCCCTTCTTCGCGAGGATCATCACGACGTCGGCCGGCACCTGCAGGTCCGGCGGCGCGACGAAGATCTGCTTGACGTTCCGGAAGTTGGTGAGCAGGTACGACAGCGAGCGCACCGTGCGCCCGCGCATCAGGTCGCCGCAGAACGTCACCGTGCGCCCGTCGACACCGCCCTTGTTCTCGAACGAGCGGATGAGCGTGTAGATGTCCAGCAGCGCCTGCGTCGGGTGCTGGTCCTTGCCCGAGCCCGCGTTCAGGATCGGCACGGGGCGCTCGCTGTTCGACAGCTCCCACGCCATCTTCTCCGCCAGCCCCTGCTCGGGCGAGCGCATGATGATCATGTCGAAGTAGGACGAGAAGGTGCGGATCGAATCCTCGTGGCTCTCGCCCTTGAACTCGGAGCTCGTCGCCGCGTCGCGCACGCTGCCCGTCGTGATGCCGAGGATCTGGCACGCCGCGAGGTGCGAGAGGAACGTGCGTGAGCTCGGCTGCGAGAAGTAGAGCATCGCGCGCTTGTGCGCGAGGACGTTCTTCAGGTAGAGCGCGCCTTCCTTCGACTTGTTGATGAAGCGGATGCGGTTGGCGAGCGCGCACAGCCGCTCAAGGATCGCGCGGTCGAACTGCTGCGCGAAGAGCGTATGGTACGGCATCCCGTCGCCGCCCGGACGCGCGAGGTAGGGCCGTTTCGCCTCCAGCGACAGATGCTCAAAGTCTTCCCATGAAATCTCGTTGATCTTCGACATGATTCCCTCCCGTGTTGAGGGGATAGTATATCATATTTCGCGCCTCCCGGCGTGCAGCGCCGCGCAGACCGCCGCGCCCGCCGCGGCGCACCCCAACCGCCCGCCGAGATCGGCCGTGCGCGCGCCCGCGTCGAGCGCCGCGCCGACGGCCGCCTCGACCGCGTCCGCCTCGGCCGCGAGACCGAACGAGTGGCGGAGGAGCAGCGCGGCGGAGAGGATCGTCGCGAGCGGGTTGGCGACGCCCGTCCCGGCGATGTCGGGCGCGCTGCCGTGGATCGGCTCGTAGAGCCCGAACCCGTCGCCCCGCAGCGACGCCGACGGCAGCATCCCGATGGAGCCCGTGATCTGCGACGCCTCGTCCGAGAGGATGTCGCCGAAGAGGTTGTCCGTGAGGATCACGTCGAAGCGCCCCGGCGCGCGCACGAGCTGCATCGCCGCGTTGTCGACGTACAGGAAGTCGAGCGCGACGGCGGGATAGTCCGCGTCATGGACGCGCTGGACCGTCTCGCGCCAGAGCCGCGACGTCGCGAGCACGTTCGCCTTGTCGACGCACGTGACGCGCCCGCGCCGCGCCGCCGCCGCCGCGAACGCGACGCGCGCGATGCGTTCGATCTCGTCGACCGCGTACGGCAGCTCGTCGAGGGCGCTACGGCCGTCCGCCGCGCGCCGGTGCGCGCCGAAGTAGAGGCCGCCCGTCAGCTCGCGCACGACGAGCAGGTCCACGCCCGCGTCGACGATCTCGCGCCGGAGGGGCGAGGCGTCCTTCAGGCAGGGCCACACCTTCGCCGGGCGCAGGTTCGCGAACAGCCCCAGCTCCTTGCGGAGCGTCAGCAGCGCGCGCCGCTCGGGGCGCTGCGCCGGCGGCAGCGCGTCCCACTTCGGGCCGCCCACCGCGCCCAGGAGGACCGCGTCCGCCGCCCGGCACGCGGCCAGCGTCGCGTCGGGCAGGCAGTCGCCGACGGCGTCGTAGGCCGCGCCGCCGACCGACTGCTCGTCGAAGACGAAGTCGTGGCCGTACGCCGCCGCGACGGCCCTCAGGACCTTGACCGCCTCGGCGACGATCTCCGGGCCGATCCCGTCGCCCGCCAGCACCGCGATCGTCTTCTTCATTTCCGCGCCCTCCAGTAGGCGGCGAGCCCGCCCGCCGCGATCAGCTCCTGCATGAACGGCGGGAACGGCTCGCTGCGGAACGTCCGTCCCGTCGTCTCGTCCGTGATGACGCCCGTATCGAAATCGACCGCGACCGCGTCGCCCGCGCGGATCGCCGCCGCCGCGTCGGGGCATTCGACGATCGGCAGGCCGATGTTGAGCGCGTTGCGGTAGAAGATGCGCGCGAACGTCGCCGCGATGACGCAGGAGACGCCGCACGCCTTGATCGCGCGCGGCGCGTGCTCGCGGCTGGAGCCGCAGCCGAAGTTGCGCCCCGCGACGAGGAGGTCGCCGCGCGCGACGCGGGACGCGAACGTCGCGTCGAGGTCTTCGAGGCAGTGCTGCGCGAGCTCCTGCGCGTCGGGCGTGTTCAGGTACCGCGCCGGGATGATGACGTCGGTATCCACGTTGTCGCCGTACACATGGGCCTTTCCGGAAACTTTCATGTCGTTCTCCTTTCCTTCTCTTCTCTCACTCCGGCAGCGCGAGCGCGCCCGCGACCGCGCTCGCCGCCGCGACGGCGGGCGAGGCGAGGTAGACTTCGCTTTCGACGTGCCCCATGCGCCCGACGAAGTTGCGGTTCGTCGTCGCGACGCACCGCTCGCCCGCCGCGAGGATGCCCATGTAGCCGCCGAGGCACGGGCCGCACGTCGGCGGCGAGACGACGCAGCCGGCCGCCGCGAACTGCGCGAGCAGCCCTTCCTCCAGCGCCGCGAGCCAGATCTTCTGCGTCGCCGGGATGACGATGCACCGCACGCCCGGCGCGACCGTCCGGCCGCGCAGCGCCGCCGCCGCGAGGCGCAGGTCGCCCAGGCGGCCGTTCGTGCAGCTGCCGATGACAACCTGGTCGATCGGGAGCCCCGCCGCGTCGCGCACCGGACGCACGTTCGACGGCAGGTGCGGGAACGCGACGAGCGGCTCGAGCGCGCCGAGGTCGATCTCGATCGTGCGCGCGCAGTCCGCGTCCGGATCGGCCGCAAAGACCTTCGGCGCCTGCGCGCCGTGCGCCGCGAGATAGGCGCGGCACGTCTCGTCCACGGGGAAGATGCCGTTTTTCGCGCCGGCTTCGATCGCCATGTTCGCGATGGTGAAGCGGTCGTCCATCGCGAGCGCCGCGACGCCCGGGCCGGTGAATTCGAGAGACTGGTAGCGCGCGCCGTCCACGCCGATGAGCCCGATCAGGTGGAGGATGACGTCCTTGCCGCCGACCCAGCGGCGCGGCCGCCCCGTCAGGACGACGCGGATCGCGCCCGGCACCTTGAACCACGTCTCGCCCGCGCTCATGCCCGCGGCCATGTCGGTGGAGCCGACACCCGTCGCGAACGCGCCGAGCGCGCCGTACGTGCACGTGTGGCTGTCCGCGCCGATCACGAGGTCGCCCGCCGTCACGAGCCCCTTCTCCGGCAGGAGCGCGTGCTCGATGCCGCAGTCGTGGCCGACCTCGAAGTAGTGCACGATCCCCTGCTCACGCGCGAACGCGCGCATCGCCGCGCACTGCGTCGCCGCCTTGATGTCCTTGTTCGGCGCGAAGTGGTCCGGGACGAGCGCGATCTTCGTGCGGTCGAAGACGTGCGCGCGGCCGAACTTCGGGAACTCGCCGATCGCGACCGGCGTCGTGATGTCGTTGCCCAGCACGAGGTCGAGCTTCGCCAATATCAGCTCGCCCGCGCGGACTTCCTCTTTCCCGGCGTGCGCCGCCAGGATCTTCTGCGTCATCGTCTGTGCCATCGCACGTCCCTCCTTCAGCGATCCGTATGCCCCGTCAGGAGGTCGTCCTCGAACGTGTGCTGCACGACGGCGGCCGCGCCCTGCCCCAGCGCGGCGGCGTGGCTGTCGTCCAGCATCTTGTTGACGGCGTTGAGCGTCGAGAGGATCGACCCTTCGATGATGTCCGTCGACACGCCCCGTCCGCGGTAGACGCCCGTGTCGTCCGAAATCTTGACGCGCACCTCGCCGAGCGCGTCGCGCCGCTCCGTCACGGCCTGGATCTGGTAGTCGAGGAGGAGGAACGAATGTTTGACGATCTTCTCCACCGCGCGGATCGACGAGAAGACCGGCCCCGTGCCGTACGCCGTCTCCGTCATCTCTTTGCCGTCCTTGACGAGCGTGACGCAGGCGGTCGAATACATCTTCTTGCCGCTCGAGACGAAGTAGTTCTTGAGCGTCCAGTCGTGCGCGCCCGCCGTGCGGCCCGTCTCGTTCTCGACGAGCGCGACGATGTCGCGGTCCTCCACCGTCTTCTTGCGGTCGGCGAGCGCCTTGAACGCGGCGAAAAGCTGGGCCTCCGCCGCCGGGCCGACCTTGATCCCCAGCTCGTTCAGGCGCTCGGCGAACGCATGCTGGCCCGAATGCTTGCCGAGGACGATGGCCGTGTCGCGCACGCCGACCGACTCGGGCGTCATGATCTCGTACGTCTTCGCGTTGGACATCACGCCGTGCTGGTGGATGCCCGACTCGTGCGCAAAGGCGTTCGCGCCGACGATGGACTTGCTCGGCGCGATCTTGACGCCGGTGATCTTCTCGAGGAGCCGCGCCGTGGGCGCGATCTCCTCCGTGCGGATGCGGGAGGCGAGGCCGTACAGGTCGCGCCTGGTCGTCAGGCCCATCACGATCTCCTCCAGCGCCGCGTTGCCCGCGCGCTCGCCGATGCCGCAGACGCAGCACTCCGCCTGCCGCGCGCCCGCCGCGAGGCCCGCGAGCGTGTTGGCGACGGCGAGCCCCAGGTCGTCGTGGCAGTGCATGGAGACGACGGCCCTGTCGATGTTGGGGACGCGGTTCATCACGTTCGCGACCATGTCGGAGATTTCCTTCGGCGTCGCGTAGCCGACGGTGTCGGGCAGGTTGACCGTCGTCGCGCCCGCCGCGATCACGGCCTCCACGACGCGGCACATGTAGTCGCGGTCGGTGCGGCTGGCGTCCTCCAGCGAGAACTCCACGTCCGCGCACTTTCCGCGCGCGTACCGGACCGCGTCCACGGCGCGGGCGAGCGCCGCGTCGCGCGACATTTTGAGCTTGCATTCGAGGTGCAGGTCGCTCGTCGCGAGGAACGTATGGATGCGCGGCCGCGCCGCGTCCTTGACGGCGTCCCACGCGGCGTCGATGTCCTTGACGAGCGCGCGGCAGAGCGACGCGACGACGGGCGTCTTGACTTCGCGCGCGATCCGCCGCACGCTTTCGAAGTCGCCGGGGCTCGCGATGGCGAAGCCCGCCTCGATGATGTCCACGCCGAGCGCCTCCAGCTGACGCGCCATCCGCAGCTTTTCCTCGATATTCATCGAATAGCCGGGGGCCTGTTCGCCGTCGCGCAGCGTTGTGTCGAATATTCTGACCGTGTTGTCCATGTTATTCCTTTTCGAGGTTTCAGCCCAACAAAAAACCCCGCTCGTCCGAGCGGGGTTTGATTGCTGGTGTCTCGCCTTTCCGGCAACGTCACTCAAGCCCCGCATGTGTGCACGCAAGGTCAAGGAGCGCCAGAAGGAAAAACTGCTGTTTCATCTGTGCCGCACAGTATATCACATCCTCC
>Ga0310695_10006769_pt1 | contig 18717 bp, 13 predicted proteins | sample RumenRJG_04DNA_FD_203882 | JGI IMG/M metagenome (GOLD analysis project Ga0310695, IMG submission 203882) | Bovine rumen microbial communities from Lethbridge, Alberta, Canada - RJG_04 (v2) (version 2) | ecosystem: Host-associated > Mammals > Digestive system > Stomach > Rumen | place: Canada...
TGACAGATGCGTCGTCGCGGGTGGAGTCGATGAGCGCCAGCATTTGTGGCGGGAAGTTCACGTAGGTCAGCGTGTCAACGGTGAAGAGGGTGTCCATGTTCACGCTATAGGCTATCTTCATCTTCTTGGGGTTCTTCTGAGGAACCTCCTCATACGTGACACTTCCGTGCATATAGCCTTTCTTGCGCAGCACCGACTGAGCCACCGAGGCTCTCAGGGCGGGGTTGACCTGACTCATCAGTACGGGTGGCTTGCCGAACGAGTGGAGGAGCCACTGCTTGAACTTTCCGCTGCTGCCGTAGGCATAATTCCATATCCACAGACCGTAGGGGAAGGGCGTGCGGTAGTAGGGTGAACCGAAGAGGGCACCATTAGGCTGCGTGGCCAAAGCCGCCTCCACTTCCTCCTGAGTGTCGATGAAATGGTCGTTTTTCTGATAGTTGTTGTATTGTATATCCTTCAGGCCAACGAACAAATGATCGTCGTCGGGCACCAGTTTGGTGGTCGAGCAACCCGTCGCTATCATGAGCGAGGCGAGCAGGCAGGATTTCCTTATTATATGTTTAGCGTATCGTGTCATTGCGTAGGGTTCTTGTGGAGTCTTTAGGGGCTATGGGGCGTCTCATGGGCATCGCCTGCTGTTCTTTGGCGTTGGGCCTGAAGATGTCCCAGAGAGAGGCGAGTTTGCGCTTCCAGATATAACCGCCTCCGTATTCGCTGGTATAGCCGTCGAGCCAGTCGTAGACGTTCTGGTTGTAGAAGAGTTTGATATATTGGTTGGAGGTAGGACTGAGCCGATATTCCATCGACACGTTGTCGAAGAAGGACTCCTTCATGCCTTGTACCTCATTGCCTGATGACACCTTTCCGCCAATCTGCACCTTCAGGCGGTTGTTCCAGAACCGCTTGGCAAACTTGAACGAGTAGTTGGTATGCGTGGTGCCTGTGGCATCGGTAGTGTTGTCGAGTCCCACGCTGACGTTCACGCTCTTCAGCGCATTGCCGGTGATACTGTTGATTTCACTCTCGAGGAAGGAATTGAGGGCCGAGTTCATCGAGAATCCCTTCGTGTTGCCGTCAGAGAGGTACATGCCTGTGGTGAGCATCGTCACCGCCAACTTGCTGCGCTGCTCTTCCGACATGGCGTTCAACTCGTTGGTGACGGAGATGTCCTCTGGTGCCCTGATAATGAATTTCACACCCATGTTCTTCAGCGTGTTGGTGATGGTGACGCCGCAGTCGAAAGCCACGCTGCGTGTCTGTTCCGTACCTTCGCTCACGCTGGCCGTCTTGTGCTCCGTTGCGGTGATGTTCAGCGTGGGGTTCATAGCGTCGCCTGTGAATTCCACGTAACTCCCATCCTCGATATTGAAGGTCTTCAGCGGTATGACGGGCATCGAGTATTTCATCTCTCCGCTGTTCAGCGTATAGCGTCCTGTCAGTTTCAGGTTATCCCTGTTGTTGTAGATCATGCGCAGTTCGCCACCGCCGAAAAGGTCCACGTAGTTCGATACGGCAGCATTCAGTCCGCAGAGCACGTGTGTACCGTGGGCGATGTTGATGGACAGGCTCATGTCCAGTCCTTCTGGAGTCGGACGCTTGACTACATGCGTGACAGTAGTATCATTGAAATCGGTGAATTTTACTAATTCGTCCAACTGATTGTCTGTGGAGAGCGGCGAGTCGAGGAGCAGGTAGGTGAGGTCGGTAGTGCCCAGCACGTCGAGGCGACCCCTCATCCTCAGTTGGTTCACAGGACCTCGTATGCCCGCGAGGAAATTGACGTAGGCCTTGCCATAGGCTATCGACTTCGGCGTGCGCTTCGAGTTGATGAGCATGAAGTTGTTGGCACGCATCCGCAGGTCGAGTGTCATGTCGCTCACTTTGGAGAAGTCGATGCTGCCTTGGATGCTCAGCGGGGTGTCGTCGTTGCTGGCATGCATATTGAATTCTTCAAATATGATCTTCGACTGTTGGATGCGTATGGGGTCGTTGGCGAAGCGCATGCGGACGCCATAGGGCTGACTGATGAGATAGGCGGAGTCGGCGGTGATCTGGCCGTTGACGTCAGGATTGCTCAGCGAGCCTACTACTGAGAGGTCGCCGTCGCAATAGCCCTCGAATCCGATGATCTGATCAGGGATGAAGCCGTTGAGCAGGTTCAGCGGTGTGTGCTGCAGCGTGAGTTGGCCGTCCAGATGTTCGTTGCCGTTGGTCACCTTCTTGTTACGGTAGTCGCCGCTGAAGAATGCAATCTCGCGCCCATTCTGCGACAGGGTGCCTTCGACGGCATGGGTGTCGTCCTCTCGTTGGAGGTACACAAACTCCGTCTGCAGCGTGCCCATGGGACAATCCTCATAGGTCATGTTGCGTATGCCCATGTCGCTGGCCACGGAGATCTGCTTCTTGCTGTCCATTGTCAGGTGGTAGTCACCCTCGAGTATGCCAGTGATGCGTGGCACGTAGGGCAGCGTGGATGTCAGGCGTTCCAAGTCGAGGTTGTTCAGACTGATTGTCAGGTCTTGCAGAAGGGTAGAGTCCTGATCGGTGGAATAGACCCTGATGCCAGTACCATTGTCAGCCAGCAGGTCCACTTTGGCCTGTAGGCGCAGGTTTTTGTGTATGAACACGAAATTGTCGTCGTTGAGGGTGAATATCCTGTAGCCAATGGTGGGTCGCTGTGGCAGCAGGTGGAAGCGCATGCCGTCTTTTTCCATCTCGGCTTTCGCACCCAGACGCAGGCCCATTTCTCCATTGCGGTCGAAGAAGCGGAAACCGATGCTGGCACCATGCTCTTGCAATAGTCCGTCGGCCAAGGCGGTGAATACAAACTGCGGATTCTTGCGGTTGTTGGCCACTCGCGCCTGGAAGGTCAATCCGTGATTGGGCTTGTCGACCAGCGTCACGAGAATGGTGTCTATACGGGTGGAATCGGCATTCAGGCCGAAGATGTGAGCCTGTCCGTTGAGGCCGCTTTGGGGTGACGTGTTCAGGTCGATGAGCAGGTCGTTGAAGTCGGTGTTAAGTGCCGATTTCAGAATGTTGGCCATAGGGTTGCCTTGCTGGCTGCTCACATAGAGACGGGCTATGGGCAGCATTTGCTTGAGAGACTGCTGGTCGATGACACGACGGTCCAATTGTGAGACGATGGTGTCACCCAAGGCTTTCACACGGTCTATCAACGGACCGTAGGCGCCTTTGGCATCGAGTTTCACGATGAGGGTGCCGCTCTGTGCCCGTACGCAGGTGGTGTCGGCGTTGCCTTTCAGCAGCACGCCCACCTTTTCTGGGTGGTAGGTGCGCACCGAGTCTTTCAGGTAGATGTTTTCCACCAGACCGCTCAGACGGTAGGTATCGGTCATGTTGGTGGATATATCGACATCGCCCGAAAAGCCTATTCGCAGTGGGTGGTCTGTGATGCCCAGCGAATAGAGGTCAATAGCGTTCAAAGACGATGACAGACTGGAGGTGATCCACTTCTGACCGTTTTCACGTTTCAGCGTGGCATCGAATTGGACGTTACCGTCTATGTGGTTGTTGCACGTAGAGAGGTCGGCCAGCAGGTGTCCGTTCTTGAGTGAGGCTTTCAAGGCCATGTCGTCCAGACTCAGCGTGTCATAGCCCAGATGGCTGATGGTGCCGTCGGCCTCCAGCCAGGTGGCAGGTGAGAAGACGTCGGTTCCTGCTCCCTTTGCCGTCATCTTGGCATTTAGTGTTTTCAGTTTCGAGTCGGGCAGGAAGAGGCGCATGTTCAGTTTGCTCACCGTCAGATCGGCTTCGTAGGCTGTCGTGGCTTGATTGAAAGAGCCTGTGGCACGAGCGGTGCCGTCGCCGTGACGGGCTGCGATGTCGGCTGTGAACTTCTGGCCCTCAGCATTGAATCGTCCTTGTACCCTCAGCCCGTGGGGGATGGTGAACGAGGGCTTCCTGCCCATGATGGTTGTCAGCAGAGGCTGCATGTCGTAAGTGTCGACACGCATGGACATCCGGGCCTTCAGGTTCTTTTCGTCAGTCAGGTTTTCGGCGATGCCGCTACCTTCTACTTCGATGATGGTGGGCCATGACAACTGCTGGATGCTGAATGTGGCGTGACGGGTGTTGCCAGCCATGCTCCCCTTCAAAGTCAAGGGCCACTCAGGTAGCGCATGCGTGTCAATGTCGATGAAATGGGCCAAATCGTGCTTACTTACGCTGGCATCCAGGTCAACGGCCATCTGTCCTGGATTGATGGAATCAACAAAGGAATAGTACACGTTGGCCTTGCCGTTGATGGTAGAAGCAGGGGTTGACAGCCTGAGCCAGGGGATGGTGACTCGTTGGTCGTCAACGGTCACGTCGCCTTTTAATTCCGTGATGTCCAGTCCGCTTATGTCACGCATGGCGGCATGGTTCACCTTCATCTTGACCTGGGGCGACTGATATAGGAATGAATCTACGGCCCAGTCGATGCCGCTCACGTCCAGATGACTGTAGTCCAGCAGGGTGGGGTGGTTCATGTCACGGCTGTAAGGCTCGAAGGGAAGGTCGAAGACAAAACGCCCCTCCTGCCAGATGGTATGTTGAATGCTGTAGGTGGAATTGAGCAGGTCGATATCACCTCCAGCGGCCTGTAGCAGACCGGCATCGACACCAATGAGCATCGAGTCGCCTGGTAGGTGGACGGCTACTTTTGTACGTTCGATAGCCACCTTGTCGAAGGTGATGCGCCAGGGGGTAGGGCCAGTCTGAGTAGTGTCGGCCTGTGCCGTGTCGCTCAGCAAGATGGTCACGTCGGCATCGCTCAGCAGGGCGTCGCTCAGGTCGATCTGCCCTGCTGTCAGATGGATTTTGCTTGGTTCCACTTTGAGCCGTCCTAGGGTGCCTATCACCTGTACGTCGCTTATCAGGCTCATCGAGTTCATGTCGGCATCCTCCACCTCCAGACTGTTGACGGCAACCTCGCCCATCAATAGAGGAAGCAGTCCGATGTCAACGGTTACCCTGTCGACGCTGGCTATGGTGTCGCCTTCCTGGACGGCCATGATGCCCTCGGCACTCAGGTCAAGGGGAAAACTCAGGCTGACACGCTCCACGCTGATGTCAAGTCCCGTGGCATCCGAGGCTATTGTGGCTGCCTGTCCCACCAGCCATTGCTGTACTGGTGGCACATAAATCAGCAGGGGCGAGGCACAAAGTAGTACCAATGCCCCCAGCAATCCCCAAAGGATGTGTCGTGCTTTAGTTTTCACGGGTCAAAGGTACGAAGAATCGGGCGAAAAACCAAAGGGACACCTATAAAGTCTGTTAATTTTTGTATTTATTGCGCCATAATGATTATCTTTGTCTTCGCAAAGAAAACAGACAAGTAATCAGGACTATGGAATATATGTCACAGGAGGGCTACGACAAACTCGTGGCCGAGTTACATCAACTGGAGTGTGTGGACCTGCCTCAGGTGAGGGAGGCCATCGCCGAGGCACGCGACAAGGGCGATCTCAGCGAGAACTTTGAATACCATGCGGCCAAGCGTGAACAGGGGCGACTATTGAGCAGGATCCGTTTCAAGCAACGCGTGCTGGCCAATGCGAGAGTCCTCGACACGACGCGGCTCACGGCCGAGAGCGTGCAGTTGCTGTGCAAGGTTGAGATGACCAATATGGCTAACAATAGTAGGATGGCCTATACGATAGCCAGTCCTCACGAAGCCAATATCCGTGAGGGGAAGATCTCTGTGAAGTCGCCTATCGCAGAGGCTTTGTTAGGTAAGAAAGTGGGTGATGTCGTAAAAGTGCAGGTGCCGGCTGGAATGCTGACTCTGCGCATAGAGAGCATCTGCCTAGGGGGCTAGTGCTGCCCATAGTGGATCGTGGGGCAGGGGAGCCTCGGCGATGATGGTCTCTTGGCTGACGGGGTGGATGAATTCTATTCTGCGGGCCAATAGTGAGATGCTGCCGTCAGGGTTGGAACGGTGGGCGCCGTATTTCAGGTCGCCACGAATGGTGTGGCCAATGGCTGACAACTGACAGCGTATCTGATGGTGGCGGCCAGTGAGCAACTCTATCTCAAGCAGGTCGTAGCGTTCGCCCCTGCTGACGGTGCGATAGCGTAGGACGGCCTTCTTGGAACCAGGCACCTCGTGGTCGTGGGCGTATGCCTTGTTCTGCTGCTCGTTGCGCGTGAGCCAATGTTCCAGTAAAACCCAGGAATCACTGGAAGTGGCGGTAGCCGCTCGAGCGCCCTTTTCCACGATGGCCCAATAGGTCTTCTTGATGTCTTCTTTCTCAGCAAACATCTTGTTGAGGCGGGCAAGGGCCTTCGAGGTGCGTGCAAAGACGACCAGTCCGCTGACAGGGCGGTCAAGGCGATGAACCACACCAAGAAATACGGCTCCAGGCTTGTTGTATTTCTCCTTGATGTAGTCCTTCACCAAATCAGAGAGGGGACGGTCGCCAGTCTTATCGCCCTGTACGATCTCCCCACTCTGTTTGTTGACGATGATGATATGGTTGTCCTCGTAGACGACCTCCATAATTATCAATTATCAATTATCAATTGTCAATTGTCAATTGTCAATTATCAATTGATTACATGTTCATGCCGCCATCGACCTGGATGACCTGTCCGCTGACATAACTGGAGAGGTCGCTGGCCAGGAATGTGGCCACGTTGGCGATGTCGTCCACCTGTCCGCCACGGCGCAGGGGGATTTTGTTGCACCACTCCTTGCGGATGTCCTCAGGCAGGGCAGCAGTCATGGCTGTCTCGATGAAACCAGGGGCGATGGCGTTGGCGCGGATGCCCTTGGGACCCATCTCCTGTGCTATACTCTTGGCGAGAGCAATCAGACCGGCTTTCGATGCAGCGTAGTTGGCCTGACCGGCATTGCCGTGGACACCTACTACAGAAGCCATGTTGATGATGCTGCCGCCACGCTGACGCATCATCACGGGCACACAGGCGTGAATAAAGTTGAAGGCCGACTTCAGATTGACGGCGATGACAGCATCCCACTGCTGTTCAGTCATGCGCAACATGAGACCGTCCTTGGTGATGCCAGCGTTGTTGACCAGAATATCGATAGTGCCGAACTCCTCTTTGACAGCCTTCACCACTTCCTCTGTCTGAGCGAAGTCGGCTGCGTTAGAGGCATAACTCTTGGCCTTCACGCCAAGTGCGGCTATTTCCTGCTCTGTTTCCTCGTTGATCTGCAGGTCGGTGAATGCAATATTAGCGCCTTCAGCGGCAAATTTCAATGCGATAGCCTTTCCGATACCGCGTGCTGCGCCAGTAATCAGCGCAGTCTTTCCTTCTAATAATCCCATACTTTTCTGTTATGTTGAATGTTAATGTTTGATCTTTCCCAGTGCGCCATAGACGAACTTGGCTACCTGAGGCTTGGTGTCCTCCTCTTTCATACCGTGGGCAATGCGGCCATAGATATAGGGCACCTCGAGGCCCTTGATGCAGTAGTGCGTGATATCAGCCACGAGGTTGACGTTCTCGATGTCAAACTCGCCTTCCTCCTTACCCTCGGAGAAGACCTTGCGAAACAGTTCCACTTCGGCCAGGTCGAAGTGCTTGCGCACCTTCTCTACCATCCAAATGTTGCGGAAGAACTCTGCACGCAGGTTGCCGTTTCGTACCACCGTCTCGCGAATCATGCTCAGATGGGTGTAGATGAGTTCGATGACTTTTTCCTGTGGGCTGATCTTGCGTGCAGCCACCTCGTCGAGTTTCTCGCTGAGTCGCTCCAGTTCGGTCTCGATGACAGCGTAGTAGATGTCTTCTTTCGATTTAAAATAGGTGTAAAGCGTGCGTCGGCCCTTGCCGGAGGCTTGTGCGATGTCGTTCATCGTGGTACTTTCGAGGCCGTTTTTGGCAAAAAGTTGCCTGGCCACGTCCACAAGCAGTTGTCTGGTCTTTGATATTGACATCGTTCTAATATTATGGTTTACGATATTGCACACTATGGTTTGCGTGTGCAAAAGTACTATTTTTATTTGATATGACCAAGTGTTTTCCCATAAAAAGTGAGAAAAATGAAAAAACACCTCATAAAATTTGCATATTTCGAAAAATAGTCGTACCTTTGCAGCGCTTTTCGAGAATGACATCGCGGAGTGGAGCAGTTGGTAGCTCGCCAGGCTCATAACCTGGAGGTCGCACGTTCGAATCCTGCCTCCGCAACTAAGTGAAATGGATGACCCTCTGAGGGGTCATCTTTTTTTTTGTTAGAACTGCTCCAGAATCTGGATGCGGCGCTCTATGCTGGGGTGGGTGTTGAAGAGTTTCGCCAATCCCTTGATCGGCCAGGGACGGATGATATACATCTGTGCGATGTCTTCGCGTTCAATGTCGCCCAGTCCTGGATTATGGGAGATCTTACGCAGGGCAGAAGCCAGTGCCAGCGGGTTGCCGCATAGTTCGGCGCCTCCTGCGTCAGCCATGTATTCGCGTTTGCGTGAGATGGCAAAGCGTGTCAGCAGAGTGAAGAAATAGGCGATGGCGGCACAGACGAGTCCCACGATCAGCGCCACGAGTATGATTAAGCCTGCATTCTTCCCGTTGCTGCTTCTGCGACGGCCTGCACCAGAGGCGATGAGACGCAACAGGACGCGCGCTATCACCGTCATGACGGTGGAAATGATGCCCACGAAGATGATGCTGGTGATGAGCAGTCGTGTGTCGCGGTTGCGGATGTGGGTCAGTTCGTGTCCCACGACGCCAGCCAACTCCTCGTCGTTGAGGCAGTCCATCAGTCCTGTGGTGACGGTTACCGTGTACGACCTCTCGTCGATGCCGCTGGCAAAGGCATTCAGTTGTGGGTCGTCAACGATGTTTATCTGAGGCATGGGCATGCCGCAGGTCATCGTCAGGTTCTCCACAATATTATATATGCGCGGATTGTCCATACGGGTGATGGAATAGGCACCAGTGGCATTGCGTATCATCGAGGTGTTCGAGAAATAGGCGATGATAAACCAGATGCCCACGATGACCACTACCCACGGCATGGTCATCAGGAACTGATAGTTCACCGTGCTCATGCTAAAATATGTGGAGTTGCTGATATAGTGGATGATAAACAGAAACAGCCACACCATGGCCAACAGGATGGTGGGAAAACCCAACAACAGCAACACGCTGAGGGTGTTGTTGCGCTGGATTTGAGTCTGTATTCCGACGTATTTCAAGCCTTATGCCTAGAACTTGATTTCAGGAGCCTTCTCGTAGGTGGCACGCTCTTCGCTGGGCACTTCGAACATCATCTCGCGCTTGAAGCCGAACATACCTGCCAACAGGTTGCCAGGGAAGGTCTCGATGGCATTGTTCAGTTCGCGTGTTGATGAGTTGAAGTAACGGCGAACGGCCGACAACTTGTTCTCCACGTCAGACACCTCTTGCTGCAACTGCAGGAAGTTCTGATTGGCCTTCAGGTCAGGGTAGGCCTCCAGTGAGACACGCAGTCCGGCGAGGGCACTCGACAGTTTGTTCTCTGCCTGAATCTTGCCGTCGATGGTGGTGGCCTGCATGGCGGCGGCACGTGCCTCCGTCACTCGTGTCAGCACCTCCTTCTCATGCTCGGCATAGCCCTTCACGGTAGCGACCAACTGTGGTATCAGGTCGTGACGCTGTTTCAGTTGCACGTCAATATTGGCGAAGGCATTCTCACGGTTGTTGCGTAGTTTAACCAAACGGTTGTAGATGCTGATGGCCCACAATGCCAGAATGATGACGAGGCCAATCAAGGCAATGATGATGATGGTTACTGTTCCCATACTTAAAAATGCTGTACTCATGATAAAATTAAGTTTGTACTTATTGGTTTCGACGACAAAGATAATACCAAAAAACGAAAGTCAGTACTATTTTTAAGATTTTTTATGCCAATAATAGCGAAATCCGGCTATCAGGCTTCAAGCCCGACAGCCGGATGTTGTATATTGCATGCCTTTAGTCAAGGTCGACAACCGTGATGCCTGCTCCTCCGAATTGTACGTGCTCGTCACGACAGGAGGTGACGTTGGGCACGGTGTGCAGGTACTGTCGGATGAGTTGGCGCAGGATGCCAGAACCTGTTCCATGAAGGATGCGCACACGCGACATACCCACCAGTATGGCATCGTCGATGAAGTAGGTCACGGCATTGATGGCTTCGTCGCCACGCATGCCCCTGACATCGAGATCCTGACGGAAGTTCAACTTGCGTGAGTCGATGGCCTGGCGTGTCTCGTTCGACAGGTTGCCGTAGGAGCCCACGATCTGCGCGTTGCGCTCTTCGCTCTTGCTGGCCTCGCTCTTGACGGGCTTGGCAGCCTCGAGGCGTTCCAGTCGCATCTTGGTGCGCATGCCGCCGAAGATGACCGTTGCCATCTTGCCCTCGATGCTCTCTATCTCGCCGATGGAGGTCAGACCCTTGATGCGGACGGTGGAGCCAGGGGCGAGTTGGGCGTTCTTGTCTTGCGAGTTTTCTTCGTCAGGGTGGAGGGTTGAGGCCTGAGAGTTGTTTTCTCCTTCTTTCGCTTTCCGTTCTTGTTTTCGCCTCTCTTTCCGCTCCTTGCGCTCCTGTATCTGTCTGATCTTGCGCTCGATGGCCTCGTCAGTAGCGTTGGTCTCAATGTCGGCTACTTCGTTCCTGAAAGTCTCCAGTTCCTCGCGTATGCGTCGTGTGGCCTCTTTCTCGGCCTGGGCCTCGCGTATTTCGCGGATGGCGTTCTCTATCTTGCGGTTGCTCTCGCGCAGCAGTTCCTCCGCCTGCTCCTTGGCACGGCGGATGATGGCCTTGCGTTCCTGTTCAATCTCCTCGATGTCGGCCTCCAGTTTCTCGCCTCTCATCTCCAGCCGCTTCTCGTGCTGGTGGATGGTCTGGCGTTTGCCCTCCCAATAGCGCTTGTCGCGTACGATGTCCTGCAGGTATTTGTCGCTCTGGATGTATTCTGTACCTACTATGTCTGAAGCGTCGCGTATCACCTCTTCTGGCAGTCCTGTCTTGCGGGCTATCTCTATGGCAAATGACGAGCCAGGCTGGCCGATGCTTAGTTGGAACAGGGCCTGCATCTCGTGGCGGTCGTAGAGCATGGCTCCGTTGACTACCCCCTCATGTCCGTCGGCAAAGTGCTTCAGGTTCTGATAGTGGGTGGTGATGATGGCGAAGGCCTTCTTCTGCCAGAACTGTTTCAGCACGGCCTCGGCAATGGCTCCGCCAATCATGGGTTCTGTACCGCCGCCGAACTCGTCGATCAGCAGCAATGTCCGTTCGTTGGCGTTGCGTATCATCTGCTTCATGTTCATCAGGTGCGACGAATAGGTCGAGAGGTCGTCCTCTATGCTCTGCTCGTCGCCGATGTCTATCATGATGTTCTCAAAGATGCCGCATGTCGATCGCTCGCCTACAGGTATCGACAGACCGCATTGCAGCATGTACTGCAGCAGTCCCACCGTCTTCAGGCATACTGACTTGCCGCCTGCGTTGGGGCCAGAGATGATGAGCAGCCGCCCGATATTCTTTTTGTTTTCTTTCGATATGTCGATATTGCGATATGTCGATGTATCAATGCTTTCCAGACGAATATCCAGCGGCACCACCTTCTTCCCTTGCTTCTCCAGCGAGAGTTGCAGCAGCGGATGACGGGTTTGTATCCAGTCGAGATGTGGCGTCGATAGTATTTGCGGCTGCGGCTCTATGCTCTTCATCTGCTCTGCAAGGCTGGCCTTGGCTTGTAATAGGTCTATCTGAGCCAGGAATTGGTAGGAGTTGAGAATCTCCTGCACGTGAGGGCGAACCTCGTCAGAGAATACCGTCAGTATGCGGATGATCTCGCGTCGCTCCTCAGCCTCCAGTTGACGCACGCGGTTGTTGGCCTCCACCACTTCTGTCGGCTCTATGAACACCGTCTTTCCCGTTGCCGACTCATCGTGGACGATGCCGCCTATGCGTTTCTTCAGGTTGGGTGCTACGGGTATCACCAGTCGGCCGTCGCGCAGGGTAGGGGCCGCATCCTTGTCCACCAGTCCTTCGCGCTGGGCCGTATGCAGTATGGAGTAAAGTGTGCGCGAGATGCTGCCCTCGGTCTTTGCCAATTCGTGGCGGATGCCGGCCAGCGTCATCGTTGCAGAGTCTTTTATCTTGCCAAACTTGTCGAGTATCGAGTCGATGCGGCGGATCATGGCGGGGAAGGTCACCACACCCTCCGTCAGTCTCTGCAGGGCAGGGTATTTATACTCTGAAAGGGCTATGTGGGCTATATTGTCGCCAATAAACTCTTCTGCGCCGTTCAAATATTTCACGATATTCGTGATTGTCTCCAGCGACCGCCTTAAGTCCCACACCTCGTTCTCCTCCAGATGCGTGTTTTCCAGGCGTATACGAGTCACAGCCTTCCTCACGTCGAAGAAATACTGCATTGGGAAGTCGTCGGCTTTCTGCTTCAGTTGCCTGAACTCGCCCACCTGCTGCAACCATTCGTTAATCTGTGCAGCGTCGGCAGAAAAGGCCATTTCGTCAACCTTCTCCTTGCCAAGCGTGCTCAGACAATGCCCCTTCAGCAGCGTCCTTATCTCGTCGAATCCTATCTTGTGTTCGTAGTTGTTAGGATAAATCATGGTGCAAAGGTACTACTTTTTAATGAGAAATAAGTAATGAGGAGTGAGAAATGCTCTTTGATTCCGTAAATAATGTTAAATATGGGGAGTCCTGCGTAATTTCTCATTTCTCATTTCTCATTTCTCATTTTTTATGCGTACCTTTGCATCCGCTTTCGAGCAATTCGGGCACTGGAGAGATGGTAGAGTGGTCGATTACAGCGGTCTTGAAAACCGCCGTGCTGAGAGGCACCGGGGGTTCGAATCCCTCTCTCTCCGCAAAAAGGAGCAATCCGCAAGGGTTGCTCTTTTTGCGTTCCGAGAGGGGGATATCTCACCCCGCGGTCGGGGGTTCTTGCTCCACTTCGTTCCGCAAGCGTCCCTTCGGGCCGAGCGCGAATCCCTCTCTCTCGTTATGTTCCGAAAGGGGGATGTCTCACGTGCTATTGCAACTCTGGCCAACCATCGTCAGTCCAGGAGATGGGACGCTGGATGAGCAGAGCGACGCCATTCTGAGTCGCGCTGTAGCCGTGACAGATGAAGATGTCCTCGCCGTCGAAGGTGTAGGCGGCACAATGGCCAGCGGCCTCCCATTGTTTCTTGTCGCCTTCCAGGATGATGGTACCGCCACCGTTAGCCATATCCTTGCCGCTGCGGTCGAGGTAGGGACCGTCTACCGTCTTGCTGCGCCCCACGGCTACGCGATAGTTCGACTTGGCACCACGACAACAGTAGTCCCACGACACAAAGAGGTAGTAGTAGCCATCGTGCTTGAAGATGAAAGGTGCCTCAATGGCATTCGTGCCTGCATACCGTGATGTGGGATTAGGCTCTGTGGGTTTGTAGTTAGGGTCGTAGCGACGAGCGATGGTTCTGATTTGAGATTTCTTGCGTCCCGTTGGTAGCAAGCGTCCTTCGGCCGAGCGGAGGTTTGAGGTTTGAGATTGGAGGTTTTGGGTTGGAGATTTAGCAAGATGCATCGTTGAGTCGAGTCGTGCTATCTGTATGCCGTCCCAGAAGGAGCCCCAGACGAGCCATGGCGTGTCGCTGTCATCGTCGATGACGAAGTTGGGGTCGATGGCATTCCAGTTGTCACGCTTCTCACGCGAAGTCACAATACATCCCTCGTCCTTCCACATGTTGGCCGCGAGCGAACGGCTGCTGAGCAAACCGATGGCAGAGCCGTTCTTGCCAAAGGTGGAACAACTATAGGCCAGCCACCATCTGCCGTGCCAATGGATGACGTCAGGTGCCCAGACATGATTGCGAAATCCTGGTACGGAGTCTGTTGTCCAGCCTGGGATAACGGTCATCACGGGCTGGCGCGAAACCGTCCACGTCCGTCTGTCCTTCGACGTCATCTGCTGAATGCCTATGCCCGTAGCATAGAGGTAATACGTGTCGCCCTCCTTGGCCATCACGGGGTCGTGAGTCATTGGCGTTTCCGTTTGGAAATTCTCGCCTCTCATGTGTGGATGCTGTTGCTGTGCCTGCGCTGTATTGTTAAGTCCCAGCAGACAGAGAAGAATCGTAAGCAGTTGTTTCATTTTTTGACATTGTAGTTCGTTTGTGTATGCAAAGGTACGAAATTTCTGCGAGACCTGATGCATTTTCCCTGAAAAACTTGATTCAGGTATGAGGCCCCCCATCAACAGCGAGACGGTCACCTGTCCCCATTGTCCTATTAAGGATAAGTTTGTGCCTTATATTTGGAAGCACTGTCACGATTCGTGACGGTGCTTCAGTCGTTGTAACCTGACACCTGATTCAGGTATGAGGTTTCCTTTCTCTTCAACTGCGAGACATATCTGTCCCTGATGTCCTTAAATACTATTTCGTAATAAAGACAAACGTCCACAATAGGAGTTCATAGCAGAATTTTTGTTACTAAAAACTGCCACCTCGTTTTGTATAAGATTACCATTCTCTGTAATGATGACGGCAATATGATATGGAGTAAATGTCCTTACTTCAACGGGATCTTTATATAGTAGAAGAAGAATGTTGCAAACTATATCACATTTAACTATCTCTGCAAAACATCCCTTCTCAGTCTCATGGGAATTCGATGACGTCAAATACAAATAATAATCCTCAATAGTCCAGAACTTTTCAAATGGGAGATTTCCATTCTGGGGCATCTCAATATCTTTTTTTATTATTTGCTGCCTTACAAAATCAACACCTAAATTATCTTTCTTTATGTCATGTGAGGATTTGACAGAAACGAAAGAGTCATCTCTATTGTGATGATGTGGTTGATATTCATATTCATCCATTAGGCGTTTTCCTTTGTTACATACAACATAATTGATACCTTCAAGGGTGACTATGTCCATTTTGTATATACAGTCGCCCCTAAAAGGCCTGTATCTACATTCAAAAATACAATCAGAAGATGGTTTTACTTCATACTTGGGATTTTTTCTGTATTCTTTGACCCTTTCTTCTTGCTTCTTCTCAGTCGCCAAATGGTATGACCACGACATTTCAAAATCTCTAGAATTAATATCGCCTTCAAGAGAAATGCTATCTGTAACAATAATCAATTCATTACAATCGCCCCCGTATTCTTTTATATTGTTTCCGAGTATATCTCGACTGCCAATATTAAAAATATAAGTTGTCCCATCAGACGATAAAACTTTAACTTGTGAGAAGAGCTTATCAGCAGTTTTGGACAATACGAATCTTTCGCTTATTGAAATCTTTCTGCTGGCGTAATCTACATACGCAGGAATCGTAAGTTCAGTACAACTTAATAAATACTTTTCCACCTTGGATACTCTTTTGCGCTTTGCCTCAACAATTTGAGCATCATAATTGGGATTGTTTATCCATTCTCTATTTTCCGATGATTCAAGGATGAAAGATTTCAGGTTTTCCAAGGTCTGCTCTCTTACGTCAATCTCCAAACAGGTGATATTAGATTCTATCAATTTGGCTCTCTTAGCTTCATCAACTTCGTGTGTGTTTCGAATCTCTATAATCCAGCGTGAGCCGTCTTCTGTGATTCCAACTAAGTCTGGCTGCAAGTCCTTTCGCTCAACTCGTTGCTCTACTTCCACCTGAGAGAACGACAATTTTCCTCTTCCAATTTCTTTATATGCAGGAGCCATTACGGCTTTTTCTTCTTCAATAATCTGCTCTGCCAATTTGTGCAAAGCCGTCATATAGAAGCCTTGACAGTCTGAGTCCTTTTTATGAGCGAAATGAGGCTGACGGCCACCATACCCTAGTTTCGCTTCTAATGGTTCTTTACATTTTGGACAACGACAATTACAAGAAAGTCCCCTTTCTACACTACTAACGTGGACCATCTTCTCCGATGAATCTAAAGCATAAGTCAATTTGGGTTCCTTCAGGCTGTCTTTCATCACTATTTTCCTTTCTTCTTTGTCACATCCCAGTCAAAAGAAAAGACCTGCCCGCCAATAGGGATGTTCACCGTCATCGATTGTCCCTTCTTGCGTTTGATGTTCATATAACCGATGATTCCTTCATTTGGATGGATAGTGGTAATTTTTAAGTAGCCTTGTGACTTTGTGTTACGGTCATCAGACATCAGTTTGCTGAGCGTCATCATCTGAGTGGTAGCAGCCATGTTTGCAGCAGATGCAGCAGCATAATTATAGGTTGTATGAATTTGGGTATATGGCATGTGATTAGCCCCATACGTAGTGGTGTATGTAGTCTGATAGCCCGCCATGCCAGCATTCATTCCTACAGAGAAGCCCAATAAAGCCATTGACCAAGCCTGTGCATTCTTTACTTTCTTCATATACTTATCATATGAATAAACTGTCAGGGGAATCGTATCGTTACCCTTTCTATATAATTTAGATGTTACCTGCTCCGGTTCGAATGTAACTGGCGCATCCCCCAAGTTCTTTATGAAGATTGCTATCTGATAATACCTGCCGTAGTCATCTTTTTCCTCATAGTTCGTCATACCAACTACGAAGTCACCAAGTTGCCTATATGCCCACACCCGACCGTTGTTGTATTCAGACATAACGGTTGTGTCATTCTCTGCTGCCACGAATGTTTGTGCTTGGACAAAAAGGGGCAAACATATCATTATAAATACAAGTTTTATTCTATCCATATAATTCTATAATTATCTCACCTCCAAATTCCCATCAGCCATAATCAATAAACAAATTCAGCCATGCTGCTCACTCCATTTCTTCTGGGCTGTCAAAGAACTCCATTGCTGCGAGGGCTTCGTCCTCATTACTGAATTCCGAATCCTCTTCAAAGATCTCTTCAACCTCTTCAGCGACTTCCATGTTCTCCAGTTGCTCTATTTTCACCTTCTGCTTCTCTGGTGTGAATGAGCCTACCTTACCTGCTTTTATTCTATGTCTCATATTGCTTCTTCCTTTTTACTACTCTCCTCAAACACCCTTTGCAGTTCCTCCTTGGGCGGCAGGGCCTTCAGCAGTTCAGGGTCCATTTCGTCGGCTGTCTTATAGGTGGCTACGCCCATTGGTTGCTTGAAGTCCTGCATGATATATCCGGCATACTCTTTGTCGGCATGCTTGCAGAGAATGATGCCGATAGGTGCCTCTTCATGACTGCGGCGGTCATCATCGTTCAGTATTCGCAGATAGGCACTCAGTTGTGCAAGATAGCCTACCTTGAAGCCGCCATTCTTCAACTCGAAGACCACGGTACGGTTCAAATCTCGGCAAAAGAACAAGAGGTCTATCCAGTGGTCATGTCCAAGTTTATCGAAGTGGACCTGACTGCCGCAGAAAGAGAACCCACGCCCGAAAGTCATGATGAAGTTCTTCACATTATGAACGATATTGCTCTCTATCACTCGTTCGTCCAAGTCCTCATCATGCATTCCCAACTCCTCTACATTGATATAGTCAAGCAGATATTCATCCTTGAACATCCGAATGGCACGATAGGCCTGCTTGTAATCAGGGATGGTTGCAAGGAAGTTGTTGGGCATCTTGTCCTGATGGTGATAGAGGTCTTGCTTGATGGCCTTCTCCAGATCCTCAACAGTAGGCTTGTAGGCATCTGCATACTTCATGTAGAAGACGCGCTCATCATAGGTCTTAGCTTTTGCAAGGATGGCGATGTGGTGTGTGAAGCTGATGCTCAGGAACTCACGCAAGGGAAAGTCGGGCAAGTTTGCCAATTGCAACTGGCGAAATTCCCTGTCGTCTTCAAATTCGGCAGTCGCAACTGCCGAATTAACAATTGCCTGTCCCATTTCATCAGTCACAACCGATGAATTTTTGTTAATTTCTGTAAATTTGTTCGTTGCAACGAACATTTTATCAGGAAAGGACTCCAATTTGTTCGTTGGAACGAACGAATTACGTTCCAGCATACTCCACTCTTCATAGAAGATCCTCATTTTGCGTAAACTTGGCGCTGAGAATCCGCGTAGTCCAGGCAGTTCCTGCTTCAACTGGTTGCTGATAGTTTCGATGGCACCCTGCCCCCAATTCTTCTTCCGGGTGTTTGCCGAAACATATCTGCCAATACCATAGTAAAGAGCCAACTGTTCCTGGTTGACCGCTTTCGCAGCCCTTGCCTGACTCTGCAGTATCGCGGTCTTGATGATGTCAACCGCGCTTTGATATTGCTTTATCTCTGTGTTCTGTCCTGTTGTCTGTGCCATGCCGGTTTTTAGTCTTTAGGTACTGCAAAGATACGAAAAATTTTTGATAATAGCAAGGAAATGGGAAGTTTATTTCAAAGATATTTTCTTCGTTAACATTTGGGAACTGGCGCTGGCACGCGGCTTTGACGAGGATGACCGTACGACACATACGGTCAAGGGTGTCACGAATCGTTACTCCCTTCCCCCCCCACCCTCGTTGCAGGGGGTGGACATTTCGTACACTCCTTTGTCGACAGATTACTTACAAACACGCAGGTCATGGCAAAACATCGGCTTGCAAGTCTTGAAAGCAGAAGACTGTGAGACTGTGAGACCGTACCATTAGGTGAAAACATTGACACGCAGTTTCACAGTTTCACAGTTTCATTAGTAAAACATCACGCAGTGACGCTGTGACGCAGTGACGCAGTGACATTAGGTGAAATCAATGTGTGTGACTTGAAAAAGACTATAATTTTTATATTATATATATTATTATAATAATATATATAATATAAGATACATAT
>Ga0310695_10006770_pt1 | contig 18716 bp, 9 predicted proteins | sample RumenRJG_04DNA_FD_203882 | JGI IMG/M metagenome (GOLD analysis project Ga0310695, IMG submission 203882) | Bovine rumen microbial communities from Lethbridge, Alberta, Canada - RJG_04 (v2) (version 2) | ecosystem: Host-associated > Mammals > Digestive system > Stomach > Rumen | place: Canada...
CAGGGAGTCAGCCGTAAGACACACTATTTCTCTGCCACGCAGACCCTCAGCCTCGAGGCCAAGGGCTACCGCGTCTTTGTCCGTGGCACCTATTCCGAAGAAGAACCGCCAGCCCCCGAGGTCTATAAATACACCCTCACCAAGGTGAGCGACGTGCCTGCTAACCTGATCATCTCCTACAATGGTGGCAACACCAAGGTTTACGACGGCGTCGGCTTCGTCAACCATGGCTACTATGTCAAGGGCAGCAGCACACCCACCCAGGTAGTCACCACGACCGGAGTCAGGAGCATGCCGCTGAAAGAACAGGCACCACGGTCAACCGCCCCCTGTTACGACCTGAGCGGTCGCCGTCTGGAGGGACAGCCGTCGCGCAAGGGCATCTACATCCAGAACGGCAGGAAGCTCATCGTGCGCTGACAGACAGCATCCCCGCCTTCAGTCCGTCGGCAGTACACCACAGAGTTGCTGTCGACGGCTGTTTGCCACTCTGTATCAGCACCTGTGCCCGCCCGTTGAAGGCAGGGATGCTGAACGCATGGCAGGGCTGCTGGTCGGGATGGTCGCTGCCCAGGTATGCAGGGTCGCCATTGCCACAGCCTATGATGGTGGCGTCGCCCTCCAGCCGGAAGGTCAGCAGGGGGCAGGCATCAGGGACGAAATGGCCCTTCTGGTCGTGAATCTCGATGTTGACCACTGCCACGTCATGCCCGTCGGCAGCTATCTGCTGGCGGTCGGCCTTCACCACCACCCTTGCGGCAGGCTTGGTGGTCTCTATGGTCTCGGTCATCATGCGCTTGCCGTTTTTATAGCCCGTAGCCACCACACGCCCCGGCTGGTAGACGGTCTTCCACTTCAGATGACCGTAGCGTGGCATGCGCTGCCGCCCCAGCTGTTTGCCGTTGACGGTGAGTTCCACCTCGTCACAGTTGCTGTATGCCCAAAGTTCTATCTCCTCGCCCTCATGGCCTTGCAGGTTCCAGTGTGGGAAGATGTGCAGTGTGGGCTCGTCCGTCCACCACGACTTCAGATACCACGCCTCGTCCTTCCAGAAGCCGCAGTAGTCCAGAATGCCGAACTCCGACTCGTGGGCGGGGTAGCTGAGCGGGTTCGGTTCACCGCGGTAGTCGAAGCCCGTCCAGAAGAAGCAGCCCGCCGCCCAGGGACGCTCCGCATAGAACCGCCACCCCCGCTCAATGCGGTTTTCGGTACCGTCCTTGTCGGCACTGAGATTCATGGAGCGCATGTGTCCAGGGGCATCGGCGGAATCGAAGTAGACACCACGCGTGCCGCAGCCTGTCGTTTCCTCTGTACCTACTATCTTCCACGAGGAATTCGCCTTCTTGCGGTTGTCGACATCGTTTTGCAGGATATAGTTGAAACCTACCACGTCGAGTCCCTTGATCATCTCTACGCCGCCGGCATTGGCTATGGTCGACGGACGGGTGGGATCGAGCAGGCGGGCATGTTCACGCATGGCAGTGGCTATGCGTGTGCCCTGGATGGTGTTCTCGATGCCCCATTCCTCGTTGCCACAGCTCCAGAGGATGACGCTGGGGTGGTTGCGGTCGCGGCGTATCATCTTCTGCAGCAGACGCAGGTGTTCGTCGTTGACACCCGCCAAGCGGTTCTCGTCGATGACCAGCATGCCCTCGCGGTCGCAGATGTCGAGCTGGGCTGGTGTCATGGGGTTGTGCGAGGCCCGGTAGGCATTGCACCCCAGTTTCTTCAGTTCCCTGATGCGCCACGCCATGAGAGCCTCGGGCATGGCAGCCCCCACACCGGCATGGTCCTGGTGCATGTTGACACCCTTCAGCTTCAGCGGTTTGCCGTTCAGCAGAAATCCCCGCTCGGCGTCAAACAGGATGTCACGCAGACCGGTTGTCGTCTCGTAGATGTCAGTCACCTTGCCGTCCACCTTCACCATGGTTTCCACCTTATACAGATAGGGGTCGTCAGGACTCCACAGATGCGGACTTTGAACCTTGGTCAGAGAACTTTGAACTTCTTGCGTCTGCTTGGGTTGCAGTGTCAGGGTAGTGGAGGTGCTATGGGCCACCTCCTTGCCCTCGGCATCGAGCAGCCGGTGCTCCACCTGACACGTCTGTGTCGTCAGCGACGCGTTGTTCACCTCGGTATTGACATGGACAACAGCCTGGCTGTAGGGTGCCTGCAGTTCGGCATAGACAAAGGTGCCGAAGGGTGCCACGCAGACCGGTGACGTCTTGACGAGCCACACGTCACGATAGATGCCGGCACCCTCGTAGAACCAGCCCTCCTCCAGCGATGCGTCGGCACGCACACATATCAGGTTGTCGCCACCGTAGTTGGCATACTCCGTCACGTCGTACACCTGGGTGGCATAGCCGCTGGGCTCCTCGCCCATCCAGAAGCCGTTGAACCACACCTGGGCATGGCGGAAGATGCCGTCAAACTGCAACAGCAGTCGCCGGCCCTCGTCGCCGGCAGGGATGTGGAGCATCTTGCGGTACCACCCCACACTGGTCTCCGGATAGCGCCAGCCCACGGTCTTGTAGCCGTGCGAGTGGCTGGCCTCGCGGGCATAGGGCAGTGTCGTAGCCCAGTCGTGCGGCACCCGCACGTTCTGCCATGTCCCGTCGTCGAACTTCATGCTGTAGGGCCCCTCGTTGTGTATCGAGTTGGCCTTTGTCAGGTAGTTGAAGTACTCCGTGCCGCACCCGAAGTCCTTCTGCGGGTCGGCAGCATGTCCCAGACAGAACTTCCAGCCCTCGCTCAGTCTTGTCTTCTCGCGGACGCCCGTTGCGGCCTGCGCCCCTACCGCCAGCACCATCAGTGCCGCCAGCAGCCATTGTCTTGTAGTTGTCATCATGAGTAGTATGTTTTGGTTTTCTGCTGCAAAAGTACACATTTTTTTCTTAACTCTTTGCTCTTCACTCTTAATTTCTCTTTTTTCTCTTCCGCTCCGGGCATTAAGTCAAGAGGGATGCCCTTCACGGACACCCCTCTCTTGTCAACTACAAACTACTAATTGTCAAAACGTGCTTCTTATCTTATATGTGTCGGTTGATTATCTGAGCTTGAACGGCACGCGGGCCACGATGTCGCCGGCAGAAAAGCCGATGGACGCCACGAAGTCGCCGGACTCGGCCACCCATTGCTGCCGGTCGCTGTCGAAGAACGAGAGGGCACGCTCGTCGATGGTGAGCTGTACGAGCTGTTGCTCGCCGGGGTTGAGGAACACTTTCCGGAAGGCTTTCAGTTCCTTGACGGGACGCTCCACCGACGACTTCCGGTCGGTGATGTACAGCTGCAGGGTGGTGCTGCCGGCACGCTGGCCGCTGTTGGTCACCGGTATGGTGAACGTCAGCGTTCCGCCACGTGTCATCTCAGGCGCAGACACCTTGGCCTTGCCCGTGCCGAAGGTGGTGTATGACAGTCCGTGGCCGAAGGGGAACAGCGGACGGATGCCCTGCCGGTCGGCCCAGCGGTAGCCCACGAAAATGTCCTCCTTGTACTCCTCGTCAATGATGTCGTGCTCCGGGCGCCATGTGCCGGGATAGGTGCCCAGGGCGTGAGCCCCCGTGTCCTCCAGCCGGCGATACCACGTGTAGGGCAGATGTCCGCTGGGGTTTACGTCGCCCGACAGCACGTCAGCCAGTGCACGGCCCGTCTCCGAGCCGAGGAACCATCCCTGTACGATGGCGGGCACGCGGTCGGCCCATGGCATCTGGACGGCATTGCCCGAGATGTTGACCACCACCAGTCGTTTGTTGGCCTTCAGCAGAGCCTCGATGACGGCATCCTGTCCGTAGGGGAGGGCATAGTCCTTGCGGTCGTGCCCCTCGCTGTCCTGATAGTCAGCCTTGTTGAGTCCCCCGATGAAGATGACACAGTCGGCCTGGCGGGCTTTCTCCACGGCCTCGGCTATGAGCTCGCCGGCGGTGCGGTTGTCTTTCAGGTCCTGTCCGGTGCTCACGCCGTCGAAGTTGCCGCCCACGTCACCGACATAGCCACGGGCATAGTCCACCTGCGGGAAACGCTCGCGCAGTCCCTGCAGTGGTGACACCTCGCGCTGTACCTTCAGCGACGACGAGCCGCCCCCGACGGTCATCATCTTGACGGCATTCTCGCCCACCACGAGGAGCCGCTGAGCAGAGGGCAAGGGGAGCAGTCTTCCGCTGTTCTCTGACCCCCGGTCAGAGTGTGGCGTCGCATTCTTCAGCAGCACGATGCCTTCCTGGGCTATCTTCCGTGCGGCAGCATAGTGCGCCTCGGAGCACATGGCACCATAGGGGCGCTGTCGGTTCATGTTGGTACGGAACATGAGTCGCAGCACGCGGCGCACCTTCTCGTCCAGTTCTCTGGTGCTGTACTTCCCCTCCTGTATCAGCCGTTTGTAGGGCTGGGCCAGATAGTAGTTGTCGTACGCATTGGACAGCCCTTCGGTCAGTCCGTTGGTCCACGAGCCGAACTCCATGTCCAGCCCGTTGGCGATGGCCTCCTCGGTATGGTGGCAGCCGCCCCAGTCGCTGATGACGACGCCGTCGAACCGCCACTCCTGCTTCAGTATCTTGTTCAGCAGGGTGGCATTATGGCAATTGTGTTGGTTTTGATAGAGGTTGTAGGCACCCATGACCGCCCATGCCTCGCCCTCGCGGACAGCCGCCTCGAAGGCCGGCAGGTAGATTTCCCTCAGGGCACGGTCGGAGACGACGACGTTCACCTGGTGGCGATACTCCTCGTCGTTGTTCAGCGCATAGTGCTTCACGCAGGCAGCGACACCCTTCGACTGCAAGCCCTGGACGTAGGGCACCACCATGCGCGATGCCAGCCACGGGTCTTCGCCCATATACTCGAAGTTACGGCCAGCCAGCGGCGTGCGGTAGATGTTGACTCCCGGGCCCAGGATGACGTCCTTGTGGCGATAGAGGGCCTCCTCGCCTAAGCTCTCGCCATAGAGGCGGGCCATGTCAGGATTCCACGTGGCAGCCAGGCACGTCAGCGCGGGGAATGCCACACACGAGTCGTTGGTCTGTCCCGCCTGCACCCACTCGTCCCACAGCACGTCGGGGCGCACCCCGTGAGGCCCGTCGTCCGTCCATAGGTCGGGAAATCCCAGCCGTTTGATGCCTGCCGACGAGAATTTCGACTGTGCATGTATGACGGCAATCTTCTCGTCCAGAGTCATGCGGCCCAGGGCGTCGTTGATGCGCTGCTCCATGGGTTTCGACTCGTCCAGATAGACAGGGAGCTCCTGGGCATTTGCTAAAGGGGAAAAGGTAAAAAGGTAAAAAAGTAAAATCACTACCCTACCCATTTCCTTTAACCTTGATTTCAAAAACAATTGTATCATCATATTACTCTCTTATTACCTTTTTACTTTCTTCAAATCCCATAGTCTGAATGTAGTCCTTCTGAGGAGTGCAGCGGTCGAAGCGGCAGTTTCTGGCAAACTCGTCGAGCAACTGGCGGAAGGTCTGCTGCTTGGGGCGGGCTTCGCGCCACTCCTGATAGGTGTTGCGCGAGGTCTCAGAATAGTTCACTACGATGCTGTCCCAGCCCTCGGGGCGCTGGATGGCCATCATGCACGACCCGTCTACCTTTTTGTAGGGCCAGAACGTGTAGCCTATGTTCGCTTTTTTAAGTATGCGCACGAAGTCGCGTTGCCACTCGTCGGTGTTATGGCCGAACTCACCCATGTACATGGGACGATTCACCGAGTCGCGGAAGTGGATGTAGTGTGCTATGGCTTCCTTGGTCGCAGGACCTCCGTAGCGGTGGCAGGTGAACATGAGTTTGTCGTCATAGCTCACGTCGTCCAGCATCCAGAAGAAACTGTTCCAGTGGGCACCACCCAGCAGGATGATGTGGTTCTGGTCTACCTCACGGATGGCCTTGACGCAGCGTTGATAGAGGGGCTGCAGTAACTGGTAAAGCGAGTCGCGGTTATCAAAATAGTGAGCGATGGGCTCGTTCATCAGTTCGTAGCCCAATATGGTTGTCTCGTTCTTATAGCGGCTGGCGATGTCGCGCCAGATGCTGCAGAAGAGCTGTTGCGCCGATTCGCTCTCGAAAAGCCAGGGGTAGCCATATCCGTCATCGATATTGTCGCCGGTCTGTCCTTCAGGGCAGTCGTGCATGTCGAGTATGAGGTACAGCTGATTTGCCTTGCACCAGCTGACGATTGAGTCAATGCGCTCGTAGCCGTCTTTCTGTCCTGTCTGTCCCATATAGTCATCGTCGGTGAAGAGCTTATAGTTGAAGGGCAGACGGATGGTGTTGGCTCCCTGCCGGGCTATGTAGTCGATATCGGCACGGGTCACATAGTTATCCTTGAACTGCTGCCAGAAAAGCGCCGTCTTGTCAGGTCCGACAGCCTCCTTGAAGAGCAGGTCGATCATCCAGGCGGAATTGGTCCGGCTGAAGCCGAACATGTAGCCCTCGGGGTTCAGCCAGTTGCCTAAGTTAGTGCCCTGAATAAAGAGTTTCTCGCCGTCTGGCTTGATGAGGTCGTGCCCACTGATGGTCACAAAACCATTGGTTTCATTCTGCTTGCCCACGTTGCAGGCCACCAGCAGCAGCGCAAAGAGATAAACTAATGTCTTCTTCATTGTCGTATTAATTTTTTACCATTCTGGATGTATATACCTTTCTTGCTCATCTGTTGCACCTTTCGACCTTGCAGGTCGTAGATGAAACTGTTATTACTGTTACTGTCCGTCTTCGTATGAGTGATGCCGCTGACACCCAACCGCTGGGAGAAAGCCTCCTGTAGATAGGGGATGTGGATGTTCACGAACTGCTTCAGGTCGGCTATATAGCTGTCATAGGTGTTGTAATAACTGTGCTTCTCCCAAGCGTACACCTGTTGGTTGACAGGCCACACCTTGAAGTTCTCGCCTTGCGACTGCCAGATGGCGTCACGCAGACTGTCGATGGCAGTTATCAGGTATTGCTGAAGACCTGCCTCCACCAGCGCGTTCAGCCGATCGTTGCAGGCCTGAGCAAACCAGTGGTCTTGCCACAGCCGCTGCAGAATCTTCTCGAAAGGCCGGTTCGACAGACCTAAGAATGCCTCCATATTACGCAGCAGACTTTTTTCCGAACTGTTATCATAGCCTAAGTCCAGATCCCATAGCGGACCGAAGTGCATCTTCTGTTCGTCAGGTTCCTTATACATATAGATGCTGTACAAGGCATCAATGTTGCCTGTAATCTCAGCACCTACGTACCAGTTGATGAAGTCGGTCTCGTCGACATAGGCACGATAGCCTTTCTCTGGATCCTGATAGTCGTTGCCGGCAACGGCCTTTTCAAATGCCTCTATCCACTGTCCGATGGCGATGCGCTTGTTCACCGTCAACAACTCGTCCTGGGGATTCTTCAGGTTGTACATGATGCCATAGCGTGTCGATGTGATGTAAGGATCCTCTTTCGAGTTCTCGTTGGCCACTTCGAGCAGCCAGCCGTTGTCGCCATCCACCTCTACGCGCTTTTTGTGCACCTGCACCTGGTCGCTTATCTGGTAGGTACCACGATATTTTCCATTAAGATAAAGATCGATGAACTTAGCCGCCGGACAGAACTTCATACCGATGAAACGTCCGAGTTGGTAAGTCAGGGCATTGCGAATCATGGTCTTGTCGCCATGATTGGCAAGCAGAGTCCAGTTTTTGGCATCCGCAAATTCCTCACCTAACAAATGCTGTTTCTTTTCAAACTTAACCCGGTAGGATTTCTTGTCAGAGTTCCACCACGAGGAGTTGCCTCGTCCTCTTATCTGAGTGTTCTCGATACGGGTGGTACAGTCGCCATCCACCATGATGAAGGTACAGTGCAGATAGTTCTCCTTGCTGGTGATGTCCTGAGCGTTCTCCGTCTCGACATACACAGTTGGCAAGTCTGTGAGCTGTTTGTATTGCTGGGCCAGGGCTGTGCTGGCCACAGCAATAAAACAAGCTACAGAGAGTATTAACTGCGATTTCATCACTTCTTTTGGAATACACGGACGTAGTCAACCTCCATCGTGCAGGGGTGTGCAGACTCGTCAACACCTTTCATACCGCCCCAGTCACCACCCCAGGCGAGGTTCAGGATGACATAGAAGGGAGCATCGAAAGGCCAGTCGTCGTGACCCTTGCCGGTGTTGTCGTATGAGAGCTGCACCTCGCCGTCGACGTAGGTCGTGATGTTTTGTGATGTCCACTCGATGGCATAGGTGTGGAACTCACCCTCAGCCCCCGGACAGTACATCTCGTGTGTTACCTGTGTGCCATGGGTATGTACGTGCGCATTGGCATGCAGGCTCGATGACACATAGTTGGCATTGGCACCCACCTCCTCCATGATGTCAATCTCGCCGCTGTCGGGCCAGCCAGTGAAATTGACGGGCATCATCCAGAATGCGGGCCATGTGCCCTTGCCTTTCGGCAGTTTGATGCTGGCCTCGATGTAGCCATACTGCCAGCCCTCTTTCACCTTGGCATAGACACGACCGGAGTAGACGGTGCCACCCTCGTTCAGACAGTTGATGCGCAGTGTACCGCCCTTCACCTCCGTCACGGCATTGCCCCCAGGAGTCAGATGGTTGACATAGTTCTGCAACTCGTGGTTCACCCATCCGGCACCCTGTACCTCATGGGTCCAGTCGGTAGCGTTCAGCTCTGTGCCGTCGTTAAACTCGTCATGCCACACCAGCTCATAGCCTTCCGGTGCGTAGTAGGGTTCCTCGGCAGCCTCCTGCTTCAGGGGCAGTGCCTTACGGGCCGTACCCGACATAATGACGATTTCGCCCTTCTGCTCGTGACTGACGCCACTCTCAGGCACCGTCACTGTGACGATGCCCGAGTTGCCCACGGTGTTCCTGGCAGCCACCTTAAACCACTGTTGGTTGGTATAGGCATTCCACTCTCCGCGTGTGGTCGTGACATCGACGAGGAACGTAGCGCCTTCGGCAGGTACGACGATGGTGTCGTTAACGGTCCGGACATCCACGGCCGTTGCCGTAATGGTGGCATTGGGCTCATGTGACGATGGCTCGTTGTAGGTGTCTCTGTTGCAACTGGTCAGTGCCAGTCCGAAGCACATAAGAAGTGAATATATCATTGTCTTTTTCATCTTGTATAGTGTTTAAAGTTTTTATGTTCAATGTTTCTTGATGGCTATGTTGCTCAGCTTGACCACCGTACCGGGCGCGATGCCGCCCAGGTCGATGAACAGCTTGCCAGTGGCGAAGCCAGTGTCGGCACCACCCTTCTGGGCCTTCACGCCGAGCAGTTCCACGTCGTTCTCGCCAGCGTCCAGTGACAGTCCGCCGTTGTACACAAGCACATTGTCGTCATCGCCTTCGTCGCAAACCTTGAAGGTATAGCGTCCGACGGCAGCACTGGCCTCGATGGTGGCCGTCACGTCATACAACTGACCAGCCTCGATGTTGACATTGGCGTTGTGGATAGAGCACTGTGCCATCCACTCGCTGCCACCGTTTTCTGTTGCGGTAATGGTGTAGACGCCATTCTCGAACGAGAAGCCCGGATCGCCTATCTGCGTCCAGCTACCGTTGGCCCACCAGAACTGCATCGTGCCGATGGTGTTGAAGTCGGCACCGTAGTTGGTGTCGTCGGTGCTGCCACCCTGACTGCCGCTATTCTCGTCGTACTTCTGTACAATGATGTCGCTCAGACGGATGACGGTACCAGGCGTAATACCACCAAGGTCAATGAACAGCTTTGCCTCCTTGAAGCCTGTGTCGCCACCATTCTTCTGTGCCTTCACTCCCTTGAACTCAACGATGTTCTCTCCAGCATCGAGCGCCAACTGACCATTGTAGATGAGCGTATTGTCATCGTCACCCTCGTCACAAATCTTGAAGGTGTAGCGACTGACGGGAGCACTGGCCTCAATCGTAGCACGAACGGCATACTGTTGTCCCGCCTCGATGTTCATGGCCACATGGTGAATGGAGCACTGAGCCTGCCACTCGCTGCCACCGTTCTCCGTTGCCGTAATGACGTAGACACCATTCTCAAAGGCAAAGCCCGGATCGCCAATCTGTCCCCAACCGCTGTCGGCCCACCAGAACTGCATAGCGCCTACGCTGTTGAAGCCATTACCAATGTTGTCGGGCGAATTAACGTCGGCCCAAGAGAAACCGCCACCGCTACTGTTTACATGCTTCTGGATGATAATGTCGCTCAGCTTCACTTCCAGTCCAGCAGGACAGCCGCCGAGGTCGATGAACAACTTAGCCTCCTTAAAGCCTGTGTCGGCACCATTCTTCTGAGCCTTTACGTTGGCAAACTGCACCAGATTCTCACCTGCATCTAACGACAGGTCGCCACGATAAATGAGTGTATTGTCATCGTCACTCTGTTCGCACACCTTGAATGTGAAGCGACCCAGAGCCTGATTGGCAGTCAACTTGATACTGATGTCGTAAGTCTGACCGGCCTCAATGTTCAAAGCAACGTTCTGGATGCTGTTCTGAGCCTGCCACTCTGCTGCGGTGGCATCGTTGGCCTTGATAGTGTAGACACCATCGGCATACGAGAATTGCGGGTCGCCAATCTGTCCCCAGCCGGCATCAGCCCACCAGAAGTTCATCTGTCCCTTGGTGTTGAAGTCGCGGCCAAGGTTTTCCGGCGAGTCTACAGCCACCCACTTCACGTTAGCTGGGTCGTTCTCGTCCACCTCGGCGTTGTCTTCCTTGTTTGTGAAGATGAACCGCCAGGCGATAGACTTGTCTGGCTTCTCATAAACCATCACCAGTTTCGAGGCTGTCAGTGTCTCTATGCGGAAGCGGGGAGCCTTGTACTGGTCGTCAGAGCTGATGTAGGGGAAGAAGGTGTTAGCCCCCAGTGTCATGTAGTTGGTCTCGATGACGTTACCCTCACCGTCCGTCCAGTCATCCTTCATCAGCTCGAACGTTGAGGTCTGCAGCTGGTTGTCCATGTCGAAGTCGGCCGTAGCACCGCCTTTGTCCCACAGCGTGCAGCCGATATTGATATAAGTCTTGCCGTCGGCTCCCGGGTCGTAGGTAAACGTGCCGCCCGACACACCGTCGCTCTCGAAGCTGATGCGGTCGTCGTAGACACCGAAGTCCCTTTTCTCGCCCGGTGCGGCATTCCACCATCCAGAGCCGTCTCCACCGGCAGGACCGCAAGCAAGATGAGCCACCTCGGCATAGTCGATGCGCCACTCAGCCTTGCTCAGCCTGCTCAGTTCCGTGGCATAGCTGGCCTTGGTCTCGTTGAAGGTGAACTCCTTGCGGATGGCACCCTGGCTGAAGCCGTTGCGGTTGCCCAGACGCAGCTCTACAAAGTATGTACCTTTCTTGTTGTTCTGCCAACCGGCCTTGTTCAGTGTCGAATAGCTGGCACCATTGAAGAGCCAGATGGGATAGACACCCGGTGTCTCGGCGAAGCTCACCTGTACCTGGTTAGTCTCTTGGTCTACCGTCATGGTGAAGTCCTGACCGCTGACGGTGGGAATGCCCAGCTCGTCAGCCCCGTCAAACTTGTCGGGCGTACAGGCAGTCATGGTGATACCTGCCAGCACGAGGCCTAAAGTATATCGAAATAATCTTTTCATAATTGTCTGTTCATTTTTTACTTTTTTACCCTTTTACTTTTTTACCCTTTTACTTTTTTACCTTTAATCAGTTGAAATAGTCGGAATTCTGCTTCAGTGCCGGGTCAGAGTCGAGCTCGGCCTGTGCAATGGGGATGTACTTCTTCTGAGCGGTCCACGCCTTGGTGCGACCATAGCTGACACCACTCAGGGCATCGCTTTGTGTCGGCACCAGCCGAGTGCTGGCCTTATTGTCGTTGCTGACAGGCTGGTCGGTAATCAGCTCTGCACGAACGAGGTCGAAGTAGCGCTTGCCCTCGCCCACGAACTCCTTGTGACGCTCAGTCAGGATGTCGTCCAGGGTGTAAGCGGCAGCAGTGGCGATGCCGGCACGCTGGCGCACGGGGTCGACGTATGTCTTGGCAGCTCCGGCATCGCCGGTGCGCAGTGCAAACTCGGCAGCATAGAGCAGTGCCTCGCTGTAGCGGTACATACGATAGTTGTTGCCGTAGTTCAGGTTAGGCGACGATGTGCCGTTCTCATAGTTCTTGTTGTAAGGACGATACTTCTGCAGCCACAGATGGGTATCGTCGGAGCGCATGGTATAGGTGGCATCCGTCAGGTCCCAGACAGTACCCTCCAGTCGGCCGTCGTCCTTCAGCAGTTCGTCGCGCACATCGAAGCGAACGGGCAGGAAGCCCCAGCCGTCGTTGTTCGACCATGTGTCGTCGCCATACGAGTTGGGACTGATCAGGGTAGGAATAACCATGCCACCTACGCTCTGGCCCGTTCCCCAGTCACGCTCAGACTTGGTCTGGTCGTAGTTGATTTCGTAGATAGACTCCTTATTCCACTCGTTGTCCGTGTCCCAGTAGTCCTTGAAGTTGGGAAACAGCTCGTATTCGCCACTGTTGATGATAAACTCCCTCAGATAGCCCAGCGCACGGCCGAAGCGTTCCGTGTCGTTCTGGTAGGCCACCATCTCGGCATAGAGCATCACGGCAAAGGCCTGGCTGGTGCGTCCTGCATTCTGGTCGTCCCATCGGTTGGGCAGCACACGGGAGTCGATGACGGCCTCCAGTTCGGGGATGAGCTGGCCGTACACCTCGTCGGCAGTTATCTGCGGAGCCGTGTAGGGTGCATTGAGGTTGGTCAGGTAGAAAGGAATGTTGCCAAACAGGTGCCACAGGTTGTTGTAGTAGAACACACGCAGGGTACGGGCCTGCATCTCGGTGAGCTGGGCCTCTCTGGCAGTCAGCGTGGTGCACCAGGGTATGTAGCGCAGACAGTCGTTGCAGCGTTTTACGCCACTGTAGTCGATGGTCCAAAGTGTGGATAGCGTATTGTTGGCATCGGCCTCGAAGTTGGCAATCATGTGCCAGTGCTGCATGTCGGTCCAGTCGCTGCCGCCAACCCAGAAGTCGTCGCTCATGATGTCGGAGTCGATGTTGTAGGCATTATACTGTCCTAGTCCCCAGTCGTGCCAGTGGATAGGGTCGTATGCAGCCACGAGTGATTCCTCGATGCGTGCGGGAGTAGTGAAATACTCCTCCAGGGTCTCGCCGTCTGGTTTCTCAACCTCCAGCCAGCTCTCCGTGCAACTGGTCATCAAGGGTAAAATGGCAATCGGAGTAAGAAGTGCCACCGCTTTCGCCAGGTTCCTGACCTGATAGCATATATTCTTTTTCATAAGATGTCTGTATTAAAAATGATGTACTATTCTGCTAATTTACTTTTTTACCATTTAGAAAGTAACGTTAAGACCTACATACCAGGTACGGGCTTGTGGGTAGACGCCCTTGTCGATGCCGAGTGATGTGCCGCCCGACGAGATTTCGGGGTCGAAGCCGTGGTACTTAGTCCAGGTGGCCAGGTTCTCGGCCATCACATAGAAGCGCAGCCGCTCAATACACACCATGCGGGTGAACTTCTGAGGGATGGTATAGCCCAGCGAGATGTTCTTAAGGCGGAAGTAGGCGCCGTCGTAGACATAGAGGTCGGAGACTTTCCAGTTGTCGGTGTCTTTGGCATCCAGGCGGGGCAGTCTGTTGCTGGTGTCCTCGCCGGTCCAGCGTCCCAGCATCCAGGTGGGATAGTTGCCGCTATAGACGTCCTGACGGTAGGTGGCATCAAAGACTTTGTTACCAGCGACACCTTGGAAGAAGACGTTGAAGTCGAAGCCCATCCACTCTGCATTGAGGTTCAAACCATAGGTCCACTTCGGTGTTCCGTTGCCGATATCGGTACGGTCATCGGGGGTCAGCCGGCCGTCGCCGTTAACATCGACAAAGCGCACGTCGCCGGGTTCGATGCTGCCCTGTACCTCGTTGCCGTTGGGCAGGCTGGCGATATAGGCATCAACATCGGCCTGGTTCTGCAGGATACCATTGGTCTTGAATCCGTAGAAGAAAGGCCATGCATTGCCGTTCTCACCGCGTGCAATCCTGCTGGAGAAGCCTTGTATGCCGTCGTATTCCAGGTAGCCAGTATCGTTGCCGAGGTTCTTCAGGGTGTTCTTCAGGTACGAGGCATTGCCCTTGAAAGCAAAGCGGGCATTACCGATGTGCCACTTGTAGCCAAGTTCAAACTCGACACCCTTGTTCTCCATGTCGCCTACGTTGCCAATGGGTTTGGTTTCACCGACATACGAGGGAATGGGCATCTCGATGATCATGTCGTTAGTCTTTTTGATGAAGTAGTCGACGGTGAAGGTCAACGCGTTGTTGAAGAATGCGAAGTCGAGTCCGAAGTCGGTCTGCTCGCTCTCCTCCCACTTCAAGCTGGGGTTGGCGGTCTTGTCGGCCTTGGTGCCGTTGTGCTTGATGGCGGTCTTGCCGAAGAAGACGTTGTTGCCCTGTGCCGTGAGAGTAGTATAGCCGAAGTCACCGATGCTCTCGTTACCGTTCTTACCCCAGCTGAAGCGCACCTTAAGGGTGTTCAGACGGGCGGCATTCTTCACCTTCTCAAAGAAAGGTTCGTTGGTGACGTTCCAACCGAGTGAGAACGAGGGGAAGGTACCCCACTTGTTGTTGGGTCCGAAGCGGCTGCTGCCGTCGCGGCGAACGGTGGCCTGGAACATGTAGCGCTCGGCATAGTTGTAGCTGATGCGGCCAAAATAGGACGACATGGTGTGGTTGGTGTACTCGCCGCCACCGCCCCAGTTACTCTTGGTGTAGCTCTTGATGAGGCTGGTTTCAGGGTCAATGACCACCTCGTCGGTACCGTTGAGGTAGTTCAGGTAGGGCTTGCTGCTGTTGACGATGCCCCACGCACCGTAGTTGACGTCGTCACCGCCGCTTTTGAGGGCCGACTGGCCCAGCACGACGGAGAACGAATGGTTACCGATGGTCTTGTCGTAGGTCAGAGTGTTCTCTATCTGCCATGTGTAGTTGTTGCCCTTGTAGGTGCTGGCAGAGGTGTGGTCGCTGCGGTTGTTACCCGACAAAATGTAGGGTATCAGCGTATAGCCGTGGTTGCCGTAGAACGACAGGTCGGCGGAGTAGTTGAAGTGATATTTCAGATTGTCCCACAAACCAAGGTCTATCGAGAAGTTGGGCGTAATCTTGTGGGTCCAGTTCTTGTTGGCAGGCAGGGCGAGCATGGCCAGGGGATTGTTCATCTCCTGATAGGTGCCGGCATAGCTGGGAATGGTGTAGGGATTGCCGTTTTCGTCGCGAACGAGCTCGTACTTTCTGTTGCCGTCGGCATCGTATTCGTACTTCTTGCTGTGAGCTTGGGCGGTCTCGCCAAGGGCTATGGGGGCCAGCGTGGGAGCGAGATAAAGGGCGGAACCGAGCACGGAACCATACTCTGAGTTGGTCTCAAGACCGGTAGAGTGGGTGCGCATGTAGGCTACGTTAACGCTGAGGTCGAGCTTGTTCAGGAAGTTGCGCTCCTTGGTGGCATCCAGCAGGTTGTACTGGGTGTTGGAGCGGATGGTCAGACGGTCGTAGTTGGACTTGCCCCAGTTGCCGCCGACAATACCGTCCTGGTTGAAATAGCCCAGCGAGAGGTAGTAGTTTATCTTGTCAGAAGCACCGCTGACGCTGACTTCGTGGTTGGTGACGGGAGCGTTGTCGTTGAACACCAAGTCCTGCCAGTCGGTACCGAAACCCTTGATGGCGTTGCCGTTGGAGTCTATCAGGTGGTAGGGGTCGGCAAAGATTGGGGCATTTCCACCGTTCAACTGGCGCTCGTTCTGCAGGATGGCATAGTCGGTAGCCGAGGTAACATCACGGTGCTTCCAGGCTGTCTGCCAACCAAAGGAGGCGTTGTAGCTGATTTGTGCCTTACCCTGCTTGCCGCGCTTGGTGGTGACCATGATGACGCCATTGGCGGCACGCGAACCATAGATAGCACCTGAGGCGGCATCCTTTAGCACTTCGATGCTCTCGATGTCGTTGGGGTTCACCACGTCCAGACCATTCTGGCCCATGGGCATGCCGTCAACGATGATGAGTGGGTCGCTGTTGTTGATGGTGCCGTTACCACGGATGCGGATGCGGCCGTAGCTGCCTGGCTGACCGGAAGATGATGTCACCTGGACACCAGCGGCCAGGCCCTTCAGGGCGTTATCCACGCGCACGGCAGCCTTATTCTCCAAGTCTTCAGCGCTGACCTTGGCAATAGAGGCCGTCACGACGCTCTTCTTCTGAACGCCATAGCCCACGACGACGACTTCATCGAGCGTGGTCTGGTCTTCTTGCAGTACAATGGTCATCTTTTCCTTGGCTGCCACTTCGCGCGTGGTATAACCTATATAAGAGATGACCAATGTCTTGCCCTCAGCCACCTTGATGGAAAATTGACCATCGATGTTGGTGATGGTGGCGTTCTGGGCATTTCCTTTCTCCACGACGGTGGCACCGATAATGGGTTCGCCGCTGTCGTCAGTCACGGTGCCCAGGATTCCGGAGAACTGGGCGTGTGTGGCTACTGACACACAGAGTGCCAGAAGTAACACAAGTAACCTGCTTTTTTTCATAAGTTTTGTTTTTTAGGTTTGATATTAATTATTTATTGTTGTCTGATGACATGAATGAATGCCAAGAATAGGTTTTCGGTTGCAAAGTTACTAACTATTTTCATATCTGGTTTTCGAATATAGACTACTATATGGACAATACAGACGTGCGTAAAATGTTATCTTGCTTATTACCAATGATTTGCCGGCTTTGCGAGGGACGGTTTGATATGGATGGTTTTAAAGGCTATTTAGAGTGTTTTGGCGGTTGGATGGCAAAAAAAACGACAAACATGGTAGGGTTTTAATAGAAAATGTAGTAACTTTGCAGCAAAAAATTAAAAACCAACCGATGAAACGACTATTCGTAACGTTGACTGTCGCGCTGCTGTGGGGTTCTGTCTCGGGAGCCGGACATGTCAATCTGGATACCCTCTATAGGACACTGGACGCTGCCATCGATTCGGCAGACTTCTTCCTGCAACGCAAACAGAACAGGTTAGATTCGCTGAAGCGGCGCTATCAGACAGCACTGTCAGATATGGACAGGTTTACAGCTGCCACAAAGGTGTATGAGGAGTATGTGCCATTCGACAACGACTCGGCCATTGCATACCAATATGTCTGTATAGATTTGGCAGAGACCATGGGACGGCAAGACCTGAAGGCAAGTGCAACAGCTGAGCTGGCCTACCAGCTGGCTATCTCGGGGTTCTACAGTGAGGCAAAGATGCACTATGACGAGATTCCGGAGCAGTACATGAAAGGGGACTTGCTGAACACGAGTCTTTCGGGCATTCACTATCTGTATGGTGAATTGGGATATTACTCTCATGACCCGCGGTTGAGCCGAATATTCCTGCAGCGGGCTGACAGCATACGTGGCGGATTGCTGGCACAGATGGATACTACCTCGCTGTCGTGGATTACCCTGCGTACAATGATGTTGAACAATCAGGACAGGGCGCACGAGGCACTGCCCTATAGTGACCAGTGGCTGCAATTATGCCAGCCTGGCACGCGAGGCTATGCCATCATGGCTTTCTACCGGTCGGAGATATACAAGAAACTGGGCGATACCGAGATGCAGCGATACTGGCTGGTGCAGGCCGCACTGGTTGACATTCGCAATGCCATCATGGATCAAGGGGCCCTGTGGAGTCTGGCCAACTTGCTCATTCTGGAAGACGACGACCTGGAGAGGGCATACCGCTATATCGGCTTCTCGTGGAAGTGCCTGTCACAGTTCAGCACACACATGCGTTCGTGGCTGGTGGCACCGGTGGTAGACCGTATCAATGCCAAATATAAGGAACGGCTGCAGACGGCTAATGAGCGACTCCGGTGGACTCTTACGCTAATCAGCCTGTTGCTGGCGGGACTGCTGTTGTTGTTGGCTTATGTCATGAGGAAGCGTCGCCAACTGGCACGTGCAAGGAATGAACTGAAATCGGCCAACGAGGAACTGAAAGGTGCCAACACATTGTTGTCGGAGGCTAACGGGCAGCTGTCGGAGACTAATGAACAGCTGCGGCGGGCGATTATACACCTGAACGACTCAAACCGCGTGAAGGATGAGTATATCGGCAAGTTCCTGAGTGTCTGTTCTGAGTATATCGACAAGTTGGATAATTATCGCATTAAGGTGAACCGTAAGTTGAAGGCTAACCAGTATCAGGACTTGATGCGCATGACGGAGTCGGAACAGCTGAAGGTGGATGAACTGAAGGAACTGCTCGACAATTTCGACGCGGTATTCATGCACTTGTTCCCGACGTTTATCGACGAGTTCAATGCGCTGCTGCGTCCTGAGGAGCGCATGGTCCCATCGGGGAAAAGTCTGCTGAATACCGACCTGCGCATTTTTGCACTCATCCGACTGGGCATTGACGAGAGTTCGCGCATAGCAGAGTTCCTGCACTACTCGCCAAACTCCATCTATGCCTACCGTGCACGCATCAAGAATAAGGCTGCGGGCAACCGCGACGAGTTTGAAAGCCTGGTGAAGGAGATAGGACTGTCGACGTCTCCTGACCTCCCCTTAAGGAGTGGTGGGGGCGCGCATGGTGGTTAACGTATCAGGTGATAGGTGCCTCCGGCCAAGGGCTTGACGACACCCTTCATCTCCAACGAGAAGAGCATGGCAGTGAGCTGGCCGATAGGCAGGTTGGTCTTCACGCTGATGACGTTGAGTTGCAGGTCG
>Ga0310695_10006772_pt1 | contig 18713 bp, 26 predicted proteins | sample RumenRJG_04DNA_FD_203882 | JGI IMG/M metagenome (GOLD analysis project Ga0310695, IMG submission 203882) | Bovine rumen microbial communities from Lethbridge, Alberta, Canada - RJG_04 (v2) (version 2) | ecosystem: Host-associated > Mammals > Digestive system > Stomach > Rumen | place: Canada...
GTAGGATTGTGGGGCGCACGATGTCCAGTGGACATCGGTTTTGCGCCGACCGTAGCGAAGCGGAGACCGCGTAGCACGGAACAATCCGTATTTAATCAAAATGTGACTTTTGGCGTCCGAATCATAATATCACAATGGCCGAGTTTATGCCAAATAAAGCAGCCTTGATCAAATGTATCGACAGATGTAATAACGAACCAAGGCAGATACTATTGTCTGCCCCGCTAACCGCCTGCCTGTTTGTACTCCCGGCATAGAAATGGATGTTTACCGGGAAGCCGGTGCTGACGAAATGCTACAAGCCAGAAAGGAAGTTGGAGTGATCGATCCGGGACATGCTGTCATTACCTATGGATTTCATTCAAAGGCAAGCAGACAGTGTAATACTGCAATTATGGGAATATACTACTCTCACTTAATACCCAATCAGTTCCGGCACAACCGCAAAGAAAACCAGATCCTCAGGACCGTTATTAATCATTGAATGGCTGTGGCCTTTAGGACAGTAGTGACATCCTCCGGCAATTGCTTCCTCCCGGATGTCATTATCATAAATAAAATCAGCCTTTCCACTTATGATATAGATCACCTCATCGCTGGTGACATGTTTATGGTATCCGACGGATGAGCCGGGCTTCAGTATTCCGTACAGGATCTTTCCATCTTTATCAGAATGTATTTTTGCGATCAAAGCACCTTCGCCGTCCTTGAATTTCGGCATTATCTGCTCTTCCATGCTGTTGAAATCAATGATCATATTTTTACCTTCCTATAATTCCCATTTGGGTCATAAGTTTTCTTACTTTATCAATAGTTGCAAATGTTTCGGAGAATGCAGATGCACTCCCTGCGCAAAGCCCTGTGTAAAATCGGTCATACCTTGCCTGCTCCTTTTCCTTTATGGCTTTTGAGGTATCATTCAGGGTATGGTGGATCACATCGGACTGTGTCAACTTATCTCCAACAAATTTTTATAATTCTCCAACAACTTTTGAACTTATGAACAACTGTCATTATCACCATCATTAACTCCTTTCATATTTTATCTTAAATCCAGCCGGTTGCATATATAATAAATACAACCGGCTTCTCCTGTCACGCATCCTGATAAAACGGATCCTTAAATTTCCACTTGATCTCAATCTCATTTCCCGGATTTACCACTATCTTTTTTATAAATGCCTTAACCATTTCGTTGGTTAGATTCTTGACTCCATCGAATGTTCCACATATAGATTTCAATTCAGGTCCGCAAGAATCCCTTTCAAGATCTATCCTGGATTTATGATCAGCAATTTCTCCCTCTTTCTTTTTTATCCTTTCTTCAATGATCATTTTTCTCTGCTTAAATTCTTCTTTGCTTATCCTGTCCATTGCATATGCTTCATATTCTCTCAGCATATCTCGTCTGAAAGTATCTATTTCCTCACGCATCTTTTCAGCAGTATCCTCTTCTTTTTTCATTATCTTATTAACTTTTGAGGCTTTTCCAATCCTGATTTTAGAAAATGAAATCATTCTCATTATTGCGTCATACACAATCTTATTTAATATGGATACCATAACCGCATAAAATAAGGACTTTCCATATTTCAGGAAAGTCCTATACAACTGAAATAGCAATTCAATTTAGTATTCCAGTATCATTATCCAGTGCTACTGCCGGCAAGATTATTTCCTTGATACTTCCTTTTTAGGGTCTCACCGATGCAGAGGACAGTGCCTTCTGCTTCGGGGCGGAACTCAGAAAAAGCTGCTGACAGCAGTATCAGGTTATCCGCGAGCCGGTCTATGTTTATAAGATGTTCCTCCATACATGCCTCCTTCCGTTGGAAGCGTTATAAAGAACAACGGGCCGTATGGCGCGGGCTTAGCGGAAATACCGCTACACTTTTTGGAGGTCTGATGCTGTACAATCTAATTGACCTCTTTTTTCAAATTGCACGCGGTACAATTTATATGCTCTGTGTCCTAGACTGTTTATTTTCGAAATAGTTCCATACTGCCCATAGTATATTTTATTATTGCCACGATATCTGACCGTATCGCCTTCTTGGAATCCGGGATTCAAAAGATCTTCAAGAGGATTGCCCCCGCCGCCTGAAACCTGTTCCAGTTCATCATCATCAAGGAGCATCCCGGCTTTCTTTATGGTATCCCTTGCTTCTTCCTTTGTTTTAGCATTTTCAACTTTTTTCTTTAGATTACCGATAAGCTTCATAAACATGCCTCCCATAGAATAGCCCTTTTATATATTAATACTTTGTTCTTTTCTTTCATATCACCAACGGATGAACAATATGGATAATGAAATTTTTTTGTGTTTCGATTTGCAATAAATCGATTTTTATCCCTGGCTGGACATTGTAGCAAAATACACAGAATGAAAGACCTTTTCCTTTATCTTCTACCGAAGAGGCCTCCATAAGAACCCCGGTCGCTATTGAGATAACGGGTTCCGGTAATGAGGTTCCTTTCATTGGCATTCTCGCCAGCGAGCTGGAATCCTATGAGATGACATCTATTGTAAAGGTAAGGAGGCGTAGAGTTTACGATTCCAGGATACTTTGCCTGGTTCCATCCGGTAGGCTTTATCATGCCGATATTAATTAGTACATAACTTCGTCTTCTTCTGCGTCTGAAGAGACGATCGCGTTATAAGCCATATTTTGCCCTCATATCTGATACCATATCATCTGCATTCCTGAATTTTCCCTCAGATACGTGCTGCCTTGATCTCTCGAGCTTTTCAAGAAATTCAGGTTCTGTCAGGGGCTCAATAACAGATTTTTGGTTCAGCTTTATTTCAAACGGAAATCCGTTATTCGCAATAGCCTGAACCAGAAACATCCTTATAGCGCTGGTGGTATCTGTCCCAAGGTTCTTAAAAAGGGCATCAGATTTTGTTTTTAAGAATATCCCTTGGACTGACTCAAAAGGATTTTTCCAAGTATTCCGGTATTAGTCTCAGTACTATAAAAAAACTTGAAGCTGATCTGATGCATCCGAAATCATGGCGCTTATTACTAAAATGGACGATTAATTGGAATGAGTTTTTTTAAGTCCTTCTGCTACCAGATGACAGCCGATCATCAGCATTATCATGATAACAGCAGGAGGCAGAAGCTTATACGGATGGAGCAGGGCGTTAGCGAAGCCGTCTGAAAGAAGGGTTCCGAGAGAGCAGGTTCCGGCAGGCATGCCAAGACCCACGAAGCTTAAAAAAGCTTCAAGGAAGACTGCCGAAGGAATACTGAGCATTATCTGTGTGATAAGCTTCCCTGTGATATTTGGAATGATCTCCCGGAAAATAATGTATGTGTGTGTTGCTCCCATGGTACGGGCGGCCTGGATATACTCAAGCTCCTTGACCTTGAGAACCTCTGAGCGTGCTATAAGACTCATGTCTATCCACCCGGATATCATCAGTGCGATGATGATGGAACCTACTCCGGGCTTAAGTACGAGAAGCAGAAGGGTGATTATCACAAGGGTCGGGATACTTCCTATAACATCAACTATCCTCTGCATGATGATATCTGCAGTTCCGCCGAAATACCCCGAAATTACGCCGTAGTTCATACCGATTAAAAGATTTATCGCTGTTGCAGCGAGGGCAATAAGAAGTGAAACTCTTAAGCCCATGAAACAGCGTGAAAAAAGATCACGCCCCAGATTATCGGTACCAAAGGGATAGCATTCACCGGTGATCCCCAGTTCTTTATATTTATTCTGAACGGTATAACCACCCGTATTATGCAGCGTTTCAGATCCATCAAGTATCCCAAAAGAAGACAAGGCGGGAATCATCGGTGCCAGGTTTGTACGGTCAAGATCCTGTTCATCATATCCGTGGCCTGAAAAAACAGGGACGAAAACAGCCATCAGAATGAGGATAATAAGGATCACCATCCCGGCAACACTCCCTCTGTCTGCCATAAACTTCTTTACAGCTTCATTTTTTACGCCGCCCACAGCCTCTTTTTCTGTATCTTCTGTGAGTTCATTAGGTGCAAAAACAAAATCTTCATTTGTTGGAACATATACAGATTCAGAACTCATATATTACATCCTCTCCATCAAACCACTTTCGTTTCCGTGTCATTCTGAGATTTTGCAGATATCATCTACCCTGACATTTATTCCGGACCGCCGCCCAGACGTACGCGGGGGTCGATAAGACAATACAGGATATCCAGTATCAGCATGACGACAATGTACATTGCCGAATAAATAAAGCTCAGTGCTATCACAACACTGTAATCATTGGCATTTATCGCTGTGGTTAAAAGGCCTCCGACTCCGGGAATGGAAAACATCTGTTCAATTACCAGTGATCCTGTTAAAAGCCCTACAAGGAGACCGGCCATTACAGTTATAACCGGCATCAGTGAGTTTTTCAGTACATATTTAAGAAGGATCGTTTTATTTGACAGTCCCTGGCACCTCGCAAAGAGCACATAATCGGACTTTATCACATCAGCCGCCTCGGATTTCGCAAAACGTGCAATAACGGCCATCACCGAAAGACTCATTGCAAGTACAGGCATTATGGAAGAAATAAAGGGCGACCTGTAATCATAGAGGAGCGGAAAAATGTTTGCGGTATAGCCGAGGTAATATGAGAAAAACATTGCAAAGAGATAGGACGGTACCGCGATCCCTATAAGAGTTATAATGTGGTAAAAAAGCTCCAGCACCTTATTCCTGAAAAAAGCTGTAAAGAAGCCAAGGATCAGTCCGAAAACAGTTCCCGTTATCATGCTTGCAAATCCGATCTTAATGGTAACCGGGAAACGGTTCTTTATGAGATCCGTTATGGGCGTATTTGCAGAAAGAGAATAGCTTACACCCAGATCACCTTTAAGCATACTTACGACATAACGGAAAAACCGGATGTAAAAGGGCTGATCCAGTCCGTATTTAGCATAAAGCTGTGCGACCTGTTCTGCTGAAAGCTTTTCATCATTAAAAGGAGAGCCTGGCATCAGCTGAAGCAGCAGAAATAATATGAGAAGGATCACAAACAATGTGATCATAGAGATAAGGATCCTTTTACTTAAGTATCTCAGCATCATTGCACCTCCTTAGTAAGGCCTGTGACAACGTAAGCATCTCCGGTGGGAGTCAGGGCAAAGCCTTTCACCCCGGAATTAATAAGAAAGTTACTGTTATTCATCCATAAAGGGATCAGAGCCGCGTCTTCCATCAGGAAATCCTCTGCTTCATGCATAAGCTTATTTCGTTCATCAGGCTTTCCTGCAAATTCAGCACTTTGTATCCTGGAAAACAGTTCTTCATATTCCGGATTGGAATACCCGTTAGCACTGGACTCCGTAAAAATCCCGAGAAAGGACGTGGGATCAACATAATCTGCGATCCAGGTGATATATAAAAGGTCATAATCATTTCTGGCCTTACGCTGAAGAACCTCCTTAAACGGAAGAGGAGTAAGATTGATTTCAAGTCCCGGAAGGGATGACTTCATCTGATCTGCCATGGCTTCCGCAGTACTGCCTCCGACTGAATGGTAAATGATATTAAGAGTGATCTTTGACACACCGAGTTCACTTAAACCTTTTTCCATGAGTTTTTTTGCTTCTTCAGAATCGTATGCTGAATACTCATCATATTGGAAATTGTCATAAGAAAAATCCGTTCCGTCCGTTTCCCGGTAAAATTTTGGCGGATTTATCCGGGTCAGCGGAGTTGCGCCTGTCTTTATGACTTTATCTGTAATATTTTTTCGGTCCAGACTTTTGGAAATTGCCATACGTATGTTTCGGTTCTTCAGTGCGGGGCAATCCATGGAATTGAAAGCAATATATGCAATATTTGCCTGGGGAAAAACCTGAAGCTCCGGATCTCCTAACGCAAGCTCCGCCAGTTCTCCGCTGATCTTGGCGATATCGATATCCCCTGCTTCATAGCACATCATGGCCTGCTGTGTATTTTCAACAACTCTTAAGGTGATACCGGGAACCGTGATCGTATCCGCATCCACATAGTACGGGTTTTTTGTAAAGTGTATCTGCTGGGGAAGAGGCTCATACTGATCCATTATATAGGGTCCGCTGTATAAAAGGGTATCTCCGCTGCTGGCAAAGCTGTTTCCCATTTCATGATAGAAGTCTTCATTACAGGGGGAAAAGTCCTGCTTTGAGACAAGTGAACAAAAGTATGGGCAGGGTTCTTCCAGCACCACGACAAAAGTATCTTTGTCGGGAGCAGAAACACCGAGTTCACTTACGGGAAGCTCGCCCGAATTAACTTTCTTTGCATTAAGGATCATGCTGTTATCCGTAATGAGATATATTGAATTACTTCCCACGTCAGGATCGGAGAGTCTCCTGAAAGCAAAAACAAAATCCTCCGCGGTAAGAGGTCTGCCATCGCTCCATTTAAGCCCTTTCTTCAGATGGAAGGTATAGGTGCATCCGTCGTCTGAAACTTCATGGCTCTCAGCAAGACAGGGTTTTAAATTTCCTTCATTATCATATTCATAAAGGCCAACATTGCCGAATGATCCCACTATAGCGGATGGAACATCACTCATGAGCTGCGGATCAACCGTGCTGGGAGGGGTATTAACAGCAATTGATATTTCTTCCTTCATGCTTTTACTGTCTGAGCATCCGGTAAAGATCAGAGTTAAAATGATAAGGAGGATCCCCATATATAATTTATTCATCATTTGTCGATGCCGCTCCTTTCTAATTCCCTCCAGCTTTCAAACTGGGCATCCGTGCACCAGACGCGGTGTGATAAAGATATATCATGCCAGCTTCCGAGTGAGTAATCTATTCCAAGCATTACCCTGTCATAGTTACCGGTATTATCCGCCTGCAGTACAGGGTTCATTCTGGGGATCGCAGAAAGAAGTCCTTTTGTATAAGGATGTACCGGATCTTCAAATATCTCATCAGAAGTACCTGTTTCCAGAAGATATCCGAGATGAAGTACTCCGATCCTTTCAGAAAGAAAGCGCACCATGGAGAGATCATGTGATATAAATAAAAACGATGTCCCTGTTTCTGCTTTTATCTTATGCAGGAGATTAACTATCTGCGCCTGAACACTCGCGTCCAGCGCTGCTATGCATTCATCTGCAATGATAAGCTTCGGATTTACGGCCAGTGCTCTTGCGATACCTATCCGCTGCCTCTGTCCTCCGGAAAAATCTTTCGGATAGCGGGACATGTATTCTGCGGGAATACCTACCTTATCAAAGATATCTCTTACGATCGCATTCTTTTTTTCGTTTGTTTCGCCTATACCCGCAAGGTCAAGCGCATCCTTAACGATAGTGCCCACCTGTTTTCTGGGATTAAGGGAAGACATGGGATCCTGAAATATCATTCGTATCCCTTTTGCCTTTTCGTTAAATTCCTTTCGTGACCTGATGCCGGTCAGTTCTTCACCAAGATACTTTATGCTTCCGGATGTAGCCTTATTTAATCCGATGATGCATTTCCCGATGGTGGATTTGCCGCTTCCGGACTCACCGACCAGTCCGAAGGTTTCTCCTTCATTTATATTAAAGCTTACATGCTCACAGGCCTTGACTCTGGTGTTTTTACTGTCAAAATACATGCAAAGATCATGTACGGAGAGAAGAGCAGGGCTTTCTTTTTCATTATTACTGTTCGGCATATGTTTTTCCCTCCTCCTTCATGAGTTTTATCCTTTCTTTAAGAGCATCAGGCATTTCAACCTTGGGCGCCCTTTCGTCGAGAAGCCATGTGGCAGCGTAATGCGTATTGGACACCTTAAACATTGGCGGTTCTGCCTTATGATCGATCTTTAACGCATAAGGGTTTCTCGGCGCAAAAGCATCCCCGGTTATCTCATTCGCGAGATTCGGCGGCGTTCCGGGGATTGAATACAGTTCGCCTTTTCCGTTGGAGTTTTCCGGGATGGCGGAAAGAAGCCCCCAGGTATAGGGGTGTTTCGGATCATAAAGAATATCAAAGACATTGCCGGTCTCTATGATCTTTCCTGCATACATCACACCGACATAATCCGCGATCTTTGCAACAACTCCGAGATTATGCGTGATAAATATAACGGAGATCCCTCTGTCTCTCTGTATATGCTGCAATAGCTCAAGGATACGGTTCTGAATGGTAACGTCAAGCGCAGTGGTTGGTTCGTCACATATCAGTATCTCGGGATTGCAGCTTAGAGCAATGGCAATAACTATTCTCTGCCTCATACCGCCGGAAAGCTGGTGCGGATAAGACTTCATGCATCTTTCGGGATCTGTGATCCCGACTTCCCTTAAAAGCTCAATGGATCTTGCGTAAGCTTCCTTTTTTGAAACACTTTCATGGTCGCGTATGGAAGTTATCATCTGTGCGCCGATTGTCATTGTCGGATTAAGCGATGTCATCGGATCCTGAAAGACCATGGAGATTTTTGATCCGTTAATATGCTTCTGTCTCCAGGAAAAACTTCTTCCAAGAAGTTCCTCATCGCCGCCTTTCCCGTGATAGATCACACTGCCGGAATTTATCACGGCATTTTCGGGAAGTATTCCCATTATAGTCTTAACGGTAATACTTTTTCCGCAGCCGGATTCCCCGACGAGTGAAAGAACTTCATTTTCTCTTAACTTAAAGCTTACGCCTCTTATGGCGTGTACATCGCCTGTGGGGGATTTAAAACTTATATCAAGATCCTTTACTTCAATAACAATCCTTGCATTATCACTCATGACCTGTCCTCTGATGTATTCTTTTAGTCTCATTATTATACGATACAAACGCCAAAAGTCCAAATGTTGTTTGATTTTATCCCACGTGTTATAAATTGCCAAAAAGCGCCTAAATACTTGACGTTTCGGCACTCAGTTCAAATAATAATTGAAGTGCTAAGCCATCAGGGTTTAGTAAACATCCAAACATCAAGGAGGAACTCATGAATAAGACAGAATTAGTTGAGGCTATTGCAAAGGAAACCAAGCTTTCAAAGAAGGACACCGAGGCTACCGTTAAGGCTTTCACCTTATTTCTCAAAAAAACAGCTCCCTGTCACACCATATGAGATATGCGCAGGGAGCCTTTAATTGATTTAATATTCTGTTGCTAACTTTAGTTCCTTATATCGTAGATAGACAACCGGCGATGAGAATTCCGGATATGTCTTAGCATAAAATCTTTCTTTCAGTTTTTTATGAATGCGTCTACCTCTTCCCCGGACAATTCAAATTTCATCCTTTCATAGTTTCTACAGGTTCTCAGTTTTTTAAGGGCTTCCAGCAGATTATCAATAGTTTCAATATCCATTTTTCCGTGTTTCAGAGCATCCAGATACACCTTCATTGCAGTCTCGAATTCTATTCGTTCCCTTGGTTTTCCGTGGGTTATGCAATAAACCCCTATCCCTATTCCTGCTACTATACTCCCGATTGATATATGTATAATAAGGTCATGAGCAACTTGAAGGTAAAAATTGAGATCGATCCGGAGATAAAAGAATGTGAAGTCACCATTAAATGTTCCGAAGTCGGAGTAATCCCCATTTCCTTTGCCGGCTCCACATCTGAAGTTATGGAATCACCTATATGGATCGCTTCATCCGGTTTTACCCCCGATATTTCTATAGCTTTCTTCAATTCCTCACTCCTCCGTGTCGAATCCGAAATTCAGGACCTCATTATAGCCGGGGCACTGGCGCACTAAGTGCGCCAATGCGTGCCCGTAAAACGCCTGTATAAGAATCTCCCGGTATTCGCCTATCCAAAACTCCAGAAACCCGTTCCGGTTTCAGGGTCATGCTTTCTGCCTATCACGCCTCCGATGACAGGACGTAATTCAATTTTCCCCGTGACATTAATAAGCTCCAGCATTCCTTCAATTATTTCCGTTTCAAAGCTTCCGCTTTCAGGGATAAAGTCACCTCTCTCTAAATATCTTTTCCCTGCTATTAATAAACATCTCTGTCACCTGATAGCTTTCAGTCCCGTTCAAATCTGCAATGATCATTATACCTGTCAATTCCATAATCTGCTACCGTATAGCTGATCACTTGATCTATTATTTGCCTTGATCTCAGCAGCTGTGATAAAATACGTGCCGGTAACAGTTGACTCCATAGAACTATGGCAAAGAACGAGTATATTATGGTGAAAAATATACTGATTACAAATGATGATGGAATACTCGCTGACGGTCTTATCCGTCTCGCTACAGCAGCAGTTGATTTTGGAAATGTCTGGGTGGCAGCTCCGGATGCTCAGCGTAGTGCTGCTTCGCACAGCATAACTCTCCATTCACATATTGATGTATTCCCCGTTGATTTTCCGGTTAAAGGTGTAAAAGGATATAAATCCAGCGGCACTCCTGCTGACTGTGTGAGAGTCGGTGTATTGAATATATTACCGGAAAAGCCCGACATTGTTCTTTCGGGAATCAATAACGGATATAACGTGGCATCAGATATCCAGTATTCTGCCACGGCAGGAGCTGCCTTTGAGGCCTCCTTCCAGGGCTGTATGGGAATCGCATTTTCAGAAAAAGATGTCAGTACCCACGAAGTCAGCGATGCTTATTTATCAAAGATACTGGCTGAGCTCATAGACCGGGAAATCCCTTCCGGAACCATCTGGAATGTTAATTTCCCGGGATGTCCTTTAGCAGAATGTAAGGGCGTACTTTGGAACCGGAAAGTATCAGATAAAATGATCTTTCGTGATACCTATGATGAAATCGAAGCGCTGCCTCATAACGGTGTCCGCTTTAAGGTTCATGCCCATAACAATAAGGATGCCGAGAATGATACAGATCTGAAAGCTGTATTTGAAAATTATGTTTCCGTTGGTCTGGTGAAGAATGTAGGATAGACTTCTTTAGTCAATACCTTACCCGGAAGCTTCTTTCGTTCGTATCTACAGCTATCTCCCTGCTGTCGATGTCAGTAATCTCTATGAACCTGCCATTCCGGATCATACTGATCCATCTCTCAATGCTTTCCCTGTCTCCCTGAATCTCTGCTCTGACGCTTCCGTCATATTCATTTCTAACCCATCCGGTAAGGCCAAGAGAGACCGCTGCGTGCTGCGCTGTATATCTGAATCCCACGCCCTGAACATAGCCATGGAACACAAGAGATATTCTGGTCTTTTCACGGGTTTGATGTCCTGTTTCCACTTAGCCAACCTTCTTTCTTCTTGATCTCGGATACTCTGCGACAGTTCTCTCTTTGCCGCAGACAGAGGATCCTCTGAGGCATTGCCGGTTTCTGCAGAACCATATTCCTTTCCGTCTTTTCGTACAAGCTCCAGCATATCCTGTGGATTATCTGCTATCCTTCCGATAGCGCTCTTATTAAGCATAGAGAGATTCACGCCTGAGGGTTATTCTTAAGCCACTTTATAATGTCATCACTTTCATAAAGCGGGGTCCCGTCGATAAACAGACAGGGAACCTGCTGTTTACCCCCGACATCTACAAGAGTCCGGCGGTCCTCTTCATTCTTGTGAATATCGTGATATTCGATATCACTTCTGCCTTCTTCCTCAATCTCACGGATGACCTTCCTGCAGTAAGGACAGGTTTCAAACATAAACAGTTTTAGATTCATGGAAATCATCCTCCTTTTCTATGCTTCCCTTCGTTGTCTTCCATCATATCATGTTCATACCTGCTTTGATATACCGGGATCCTGATCCGGTATTGCTTTACAGGAACGGCTGTCTTATTATAGTCAGGCAGCCGATCCCATACCGTTTGCTATGAAATCATCCGGCGCACCCATGCCGTTAACGCTGATGGATAGGCTGGACCGTTGCATTTATTAATGTTGATCAGATAAAGAGATATTCACCGGTTTCCCAGTTCTACTACCTTTTTTGCAAAGCGTTTTCCGTAGATCACGAAATTCTCCCTATAGTACTCCAAGCCATTATGCTTTTCTTTATTATCGTTTACCGCTACCGGTCCCAGATGAATGTACGGTACTCCCAGTGAATTTCCACCGGAATAACAGATCATGCCGCTTACCATCTCCATAGTTAATATAGACTGCAGCACAAGATCTCCGCCCCCGTGGGTATACTGTGCAGTAGCAAAGGCTCCTCCCAATTTACCACCAAATCCCAATTTCCCCGATTCAGACATTATCCAGCTATGCATATCCGGAGTCAGCTGTGCCATATAAGAAGGTGAACCTATTACAATTCCCCTTGATTCCTTAATGAAGGCTTCATCAGCTTCATGAATCGAAAATGCCATTGCTTCTGCATCTTCAACCTCATTCATTCCCTCCACGATCCATTCGGCAGCCTTTTTTGTGTTCCCCGTTATTGAATCATATACAACCGCAAGCTTCATATTCATCCTCCTTTATGCCAAACATAAACCAGGAAGGTTTAACAATAATCCCAGCACTGCAAAAGTTATAAGATCAATATAACTCTTCCAATGTAACAAGTTTGATTTTATCCGGCTCCGCGTTTTCTTTTACCCATTTTGAAAAACCGGTCAAAGAGAATAAAAGAAATTCCACTTCTTCATAACGCTTGTCGATTAGATTAAGTCCCTGTGACAGGGTATAATACCTGCACATCTCTTCAAAAACTTTACCCATAAAGGACTTCGTAGACACTTCGCCTTTTGTTCTCTTTCTCAGTCATAGGCGTGATCTTGGAGATGATGCCCACTGTATCCAGACTCTTCAATACAATTCCCGTTTCATCATCAGTAAATTTCTTTACCCTCGTTTTCATCAGGACCGAGCCAGGTCATATTATATACTCGGTTCTCTTTGTTCAGAAATTGCTGCCGTTCCATCCCCAGTCCTCTGACCCGAAATACCTGATATACATCCTGTCAGGCGATACATCAAGTATATCACCGTAAATCGTGGTTAATTCTTTTGTCATCTGACTATAGATGTCCCGGGAAGCATCCCCGAAGATCTTTACCTCAATAAAAGCAGTAGGCTTGGAATCATCCCCTTTGAAATACATTGGGATATCGCCCTCAATTGCCAGCATAAGCCAGCTTTCGCTTTTCCCGGGGATAATGGAAATAGCCTTTCCGAGGCGTTCCTTTAATTCCCTCTCTTTTTCCTTTGTTATGGTTACATTTGTTTTTGTGTCAATGAATGGCATGATCTGTCCTCCTTATGAATTAAGTGAAGTTATCTCTCGTTGTCTATCATCATATCATGTTCGTTCCTGCTTCGATATACCGGGATCCTGGTTATTCGATATTATCTTCTTATAGCAGAAACAGGTTTCATCATGGTCATTTATTATCCCGCAGGCCTGAAGATGTGAGTATATGGTGATCTCACCCACATACTTGAATCCTCTCTTCTTTAGATCCTTGCTGATTCTCTTGGATAACCCATTACTTACCGGGATCTTCCCATCAGCTTTATTATGACCAGTGTACAGATAGGTCTTTCCATCAGTATATATCTCTCTCTTTTTCAGCATCAGATCCCAGGAAAGACCGCACTGCATGCATTCCAGAAAAAGATGCTCGAACATCTTCCGGTGCCGCTGCAACTATTCTTTCCCGTTCTTCCCTCGTTAATCCCGGCGAGTGTCAAACCCACCGGGATTTTCCATTACTTGCTCTGTGAAAACAGCCAGTCCCTCACCGCAGATATTTTATAGGCATAATCAAAAGAAGTCATATGTTCGCCTGCTCCCGGCATCGGAGAAGCTCCTTCTGCAAGGGTGGTTCCTTCAGTGAAGGTAATAAAATTCGCATTATTTCCCTCTAAAAGCAAGTTGTTAACAGCCTGATCCTGAGCCTCGCTGTCATCTTGTGCGCTCCATTCGGCATGGCTGTATGGTGCACCATCTTTATCAAATACTTCCAGAAGTCCGTTCTGCCCTTCAGATGCTTTCGGATCTCCTGCGGATACTATGTAGAAGAATTTTTTGTCTTCAAGAATATCCAGCTTGCTGTTATCCCACTGGCTTCCTACAAAAAGATTTGCAGCAAACAGATCCGGATATGCAATGTTCAGATAAAATGATGTCATTCCTCCCATAGACTGGCCTGTAGTGTATATCCTGTCAGTATCTATGGCATATTTCTCCGTGAGATACTTTATAAGGCGTACCGCAACATCTATCTGGTCCGAATGATTATGATCATCATCCACTATTGTATCCGTAAATACCGGAACCACTATAAATGACGGATGTTTCTTCTGTTCTTCCTCTGTAGCCCATATAAGACCACCCCATCCCTGGGTCAATACATAATCAGCATCTTTTCCTATTACGCTTGAATCCGGTATAAACTGCAACAGAGGGTAATTACCGTTTTCATCATAATCTTCAGGAACATACAACTGGTACTCTAGCGATGTCCCGCTCTCTTTGTCTTCAAATGTCAGCAGTTCAAATTTCGGTGCAACATCTTCGATCATTTCCTGCAGCTTTGAATCTCCGGATTTGTCGACTGCACCGCCGCCTCTCATTCCTCCTCCGGGACCGCCTGGACCACCTTGACCAGCCGATTCTCCATCCTTTGTTTCCCGGCTCTTTATTTCTGCACTGGCAGATGATTCTGTTTCAGAACCCGAACCACAGGCAGCACAACATAATATTATTCCTGCAAGTAAAATACAAATCTTTCTTTTCATACTGATACTCCATTTCCACTTAGTACAGGGCTGATTCTACGAGAAAGACTTTTCTCAGAGAGCGCAAGCCCGGTTATTATTCTTAAGTATCCGGACTTACGCTTAAGCTGCACGATACTGAAAATGATAATATCAATAATGTGTGAATAATCTGTGTTTGACGGCAGATTTTTTCGTTAAAGCATCAATATTTCTTATATTTCTGCAGAAGATTTTCTGTTTTCCTTATCTGCCGGAGGTTCCGGTCTGCTCATCTCAAGCCCGGCATCCTTGAATGCAGCAATAAGAGTATCCATCGCCTCTTTTGACAAGAACACCTGCCACAACTATTACTGAAACCTTTTTATTAATCATTTTTTTGCTTCCTGTCAGTCTTTTTATCTGATGATACAAACGCCAAAAGTCTAAATGGCGTTTGAACTTGTTCAAAAAGCCATTTGACTTTGGGCGTCAAACAACACGAGCAAGTAGCAATTTACGGAGTATACTCGCAAACGCAATTAACTGCGTTTGCTCGTTATACCGTTTTGATACTGGCAGTTATTTACATTACTGAGTATAAATTAACGGATTGCGAGTTTTGTAGGAAAAACGTCCAGTGGACGTTTTTCGGGCATGTTTTGACGCGCCATGCGCGGCAATGCCCCGTTATTGCGAGAGTTGCTGAAAGCAACGGAGCAATTCGTTGTATCAAAACAGTGATTCAGTACTTTTGGCGTCCGAATCATCTGATAATCAGTAATACGCAGGATGGATAATAAAAAATGGGGTATAAGATGACGATGATCTGCCGACAAAAAGATGATGAATATAAAAATGCCCCGACCGGGCAGCTGAAAGAAATGTTATAAACCGGCTGCCCGATCCGGGACGAAAGATTTCATCGTATCAAATTTTTGTTTACTCATGTGCAAAAGTACAAGGAGTGAAGCTGTTTATGAAGGAAATACTTTCTGAAGTTATCCTTATTCAGGTAACAACCGATTCGAGTGCTTCCATCCTTTTTTTCTGTAATATGTTTTATTACACTTTTCTCTGAAAGAACATCCGTCTCCGTTTTATCGCCTATCCTGAATGAATCCACAAAGCTGAAGGCAAGACCGTCACCTTTGCGGAGTCTGTTCAAAAATGGCGCGTCCTTCGGAAGTTCAAAGCATATACCACACTCAGATATATTACATACCTTGCAGGGCATCTCTTTGTTTTCCGTGCTTTCATAGAGATTTGCAAATATATCGGTTTCCAGTCTGGAATATGATCTATTATTGGCCACTTTCTTTAGTTCTCCTGATCAGCGGTTTTCGAAAACGTTTACGCATGTATTATAACACCGATCGATGTAGATGGCAAAATATTTCTCAATAAATCCCTCGATCTCATTCCTGAAAAAAGGGACAAATCCCAAGTCATATCTTTCCTAAGGCTATAAAGGCTGTCGGTCAGATCCTTCCAGCCTTTTTCCTGCCTGCTGTCAGGCTTTATTTTCATCGCTGTGTTCCTTCCGTATGGCATCCTCCGACTCCCGGCTTAAATAATAAAATCCCGGCAGCCATGATCACTTATTCTCGCACTTATCGGCCCATTTCTTCAATTCTTCAGGTCCTTCTGATCCGTTCATTCTCACAGCATCAACTATCTCCGTTGTGTCAGATACATAAGGCTTTAGTTTATCCGCTGTTTTCCCTATCCCACTTCCTCCTGAGGTGGCAAATATGGCAATCTTCTTATCCGCGAGATCGTAATCCTTGAGGAAGGTGTTCACCACATTCGGCGCACAGCCGTACCAGATGGGAAATCCAAGCATTATAAAGTCATACTCGGACATATTTTCAACCTTCCCCTTAACAGGAACATCCTTCTTCCCGAACTTTTCCCTGTTGCATCTGGAAAGTGGATTAACCCAGTTTATATCCGCTTCCGTATAAGGTTCTTCAGGCTTGATCTCAAACACATCCGCCCCAGATGCTGAAGCCAGCTCCTTTGCCAGTTTTTCAGTTACTCTTCCTCTGCTTGCAGAAAAGTATGCTACCAGTCTTTTACCCATTTCTGTCTCCTTTAAGATGATGTTTTTTATCCGATATAATGGATCCTTCTCATTAAATCCGTTGCTATTGTCAGCCTATTTGTTGTCCTCATGATTTATGATCTCATAAAGCCTCTCCGCCAAAACCTTATGTCCCTCTTCAGTTAAGTGAAGAGAATCCACCTCTGAAGGGTATATATCCTCTGCCGCATTATAGAAAATACATCCATATTTCTCTGCCACCTCGCGATAGTATTCAGGAAAATTCTTTGATTCTTCTACTGCTTCCTCGTAGAAAGCCCCGTAGAACGGAGATGTTCTGATGTTTCTGCCGAGCTCCGGAGGAGATACAAGAATGATCTTTGGAACATAACCCTGCTTCTCTTCTGTAAAAGACCGGATGACTTCAACCAATACTGTCACTCCGTCAGCGATATCCTTTGCCGTCAGGTGAAATGTAGCCTTCAGGTCATTGCTTCCAAGCATAAGTATTACAAAATCAACGGGTTTATGTGAATTGAGGCAGGGTTTAAGATAATCAAGTCCGTTTTTCCATCCGTCTACAGGATCATCATGGATCGTAGTCCTGCCGTTACACCCTTCTTCTATAACATCATACTCATCCCCAAGGAGCATCTTAAGCCTTCCGGGATAGCGGATATCTCTGGGATAACGCATTCCGGTTTCGGGGATATAGCCGAATGTATTTGAATCACCGTAACATAAAACCGTCTTCACTTCTGTTACATCCTTTCATATGGCGATCCCGGAAATGCCATTAGCAGTGGCAATGGATTAATGCTTCACCCCATGCCTGTCTTTCTGAAGACAATTTTTTCAGAACCGGATTCTTTTCTTTGGTGGTTATGGGCGTGTCATCTCCCAAAAAGACGATCGAATCACCTTTCCATTCAGATGACAATAACGAATACAATGCTCCCAATAATTGATTACATGCAAAAGCACTTTCATACAGTTTATTTCCTAAATCAAAATCATATTAAGAAAGGCTGAAAATTACCGCATATCGACAACCCCGGGCTTATTACACTACTGACACTATGTGAGATATAGTGACTGTATTTGGAGGATATCCTCCCAAGACAGCCCCAGTCTGTCCCGTAAAAAGCCGCCAAAGCTGCCGTATTTGCTCTCTATCGTCTGATAATACTCTTCGATATAATCCCTTTCTGCTCCGAAAAGATACTTCAACGCTTCCTCCGTCACAAGACCGTCCTCTCCGGCCTGTGACTTTACAAACTCCGTCAGAAATGCAATGTCTCCCTGCAGGTATTTATTTGTTGCGAGGTAATCGTCCACGACAGCATTCCTCTCCACGCCCAGGATCTCTTCAACAATCGCCGCTCCTATACCCGCGCGATCCTTCCCGGCCGTGCAGTGCCATACAACAGCCCTTTCGTGCGGTTTCATCAGAATCCGGATAAACTGCGCATACCCGGCTGCGGCGAGATCACTTTCCGCAAAAGAATGATACATGTCGCACATATACCGTCTTGCCTTATCCGGTTCAGCTCCGAATCTGGAAAACACATTCCGGTCGGCGGCCTTCTCGCGGGTAATCCCCGCCGTCAGCGAATCAAGGACCGGAATGTGATGATAACGGATACCCGGTATCTTTATATCCGGCTTCTCTCTACGCTCTCCGTCCGTCCGAAAGTCGATCACCGTATCTGAAAGCAGGGCAAATGCCTTTCTGTCCTGCCCGGAGAGCTCTGAAAGATCTCCGCAGCGTACAAGCTTTCCGCTGACTATCCTCCTTCCATCGGAAGCCCTCATTCCTCCGAGATCCCGGATATTATGAAGCTTTTCAAAAACTAACAGTTTACTGGTACTCATCTTATTTCCTTCACTTTCAAGAAGGTGTTCCAAATGTCAAATTATTATCTTAATAATGATACCTTCTTTGCAATGCAGCCATAAAAATGGTCCCGGCTACTGCCGCCATCAGCTCTGCGAAAACAGCGGAACACCATATACCGTCCGCGCCAAGCAGTACCGGCAGGAAGAGTACAGCCCCAAGCTCAAATACAAATGTCCGTAAAAAAGAGATCAGCGCAGA
>Ga0310695_10006775_pt1 | contig 18708 bp, 10 predicted proteins | sample RumenRJG_04DNA_FD_203882 | JGI IMG/M metagenome (GOLD analysis project Ga0310695, IMG submission 203882) | Bovine rumen microbial communities from Lethbridge, Alberta, Canada - RJG_04 (v2) (version 2) | ecosystem: Host-associated > Mammals > Digestive system > Stomach > Rumen | place: Canada...
GGGCCGCAATGGGGTCTTCGTGCGGGTACAGGCATTCCTCCTGGCATGTGTCTTCCTCACGATCGCTTCCGCGGGATATTTTGATTATTCGCCGGAGAGGTCGGCCAAGGTCTTTGAGTATCTCTCCAGGGCACAGATCGAGACACTGACTGCCAAGGATTCCGCGGCCGCTGCGGAACTGATCGACAATAATCTGCTCAAAGACAAAAAGGATCAGGTTCCTTTTTACAGATATACGACATATAACCCCGAAAACAATACATCCATGCTCTACGGCGTCTCCAATACCCAGTACTACTGGAGCCTGTCCAACACCAGTATCACGACGTTCCTGGCGGAGACGGGACAGCTCAACAGGATGATCCATTTGTATGATTCTCTGGATGACAGGACGGCGCTGAACGAGCTGGTCGGGATCCGCTATTTTCTCGGAAATGACAAAGAGGGCGTTCCTTACGGCTATGAAAAAAAGGAAGGACTCTCCTACGACAATTATGATCTCTGGCCGGAACTGGAGCTTGTGGACAGATACTCCTGCCAGGTCTATGAAAATAAATATGCTCTTCCCTTCGGGTTTACGTCTGACCGGTGGATCAGCCGCAAGGACTATGACGCCATGGATATCCCGCAGAGGCAGCAGGCTCTGATGCAGGGAATCCTTCTGGAAAGAGAGCCTGCGGATAACTTTATAAAGATCAGTCCGGCTGAAAGCACCGATGCAGGTACGCCGGAGGTCAATGCTGCAGCAGGGAATCCCGCAGGAAACGGGGCATCCGGTGCCGGAAACACTATCACTTTTTCGGACCGGCGCATACCGGTCAGCTTTGTATTTGATCCGGAAAAGATCACTGCATCAGGGCTGACAGCGACCGCGGATGCAGGGACGGCCGGAGTACAGCCAGGCGCGAAAGCAGCTGCGGCACAGAATGCGGCAGTAAAGCCCGCGACTGCTGCGGCACAGAATGCAGCGGGAAATCCCAACCCCGGAACTGCGGCGGCACAGAATACAGCAGCAAATCCCGGGACTGCGGCAGGGGACAAGCAGGGAGAATCTGCTGCGGCTGACGCCGGGCAAACGGAACAGACGCAGGCTGCAGAGGCTGCCGGCAATGTCGCAGAGACGACTATGTCTGCATCCGGAAAAGGAGAGAGGATCTCGTTTGAGATCCATGAAGCCGGCACAGTAGTCAGTATGAAATTTAATGGTCTCACGGCATGTGAGACCGGTCTGTACCTGAAGGGAATGAAGTACCAGCCGCCTGAAGGACAGCAGAGTTCCACGAAATTCCTGCTGCCGGTGCGGGGCTTTTCCGGCGAACAGATGGTTACCGACAAGCAATTTGGTTTTACTACGCCACTTGATCCCTGGACAACAGGACAGACAGACTTCTTGATCAATATGCGCTATCACGAGCAGGCTATGGACCGGATCGAGCTCACTTTCCCTTCGGAAGGCACTTTCTCTTTCGACTCGATGGAAGTGGTCTGCCAGCCTATGAAGGACTTTGCGGCACAGGCGGGGGCTTTCAGGAAGACAACTCTTGCCAACCTCGACCTTCACGAGATGGGAAACAGCTGTGCGACAGACAGGATCACCGGTCAGATTAACCTGGATTCCCCGAAGATCCTCTGCCTGCAGATGCCTCTCACACCCGGCTGGACTGCCTATGTTGACGGCACCAGAGCAGAACTGCTGCAGGCTGACACCATGTTCAGCGCACTGCTTCTTCCGAAAGGAAAACATGACCTGGAACTGCGTTACCAGACTCCGGGACTGCGTCTGGGGGCGGCGGTCTCTCTGGCAACACTTGTGGTCATTCTGCTCTTCGGCTTGATCTATACGATAGTTTCCCTCATTCTCAGGCTCGGCGAAAAGAGGGAAGAGGCGATTCCGGAGGGAAGTTACGAGAAGGCAGAAGAGACTGCCAGTCAATCAACCGGCGGTTCTGCCGGTCAATCAACCGATGATTCTGCCGGCGGATCAATCGGCGCAAATATCGATGAATCAACCGGCGGTTCAACTGACCAATATTCCGGCCAATATTCCGGCCAATCTGCCGGCGTGGAGGCTGTCAGGCAGGTGACAGACCCCGAAACGTCTTCGACAGAGAGGACATCCGCCTTTACTCCTTCCGGAGAAACCGGAAAAGACGAGCACACGGCGGCACCCGCTTCATCAGAGAGAGTATCCGCCTTTACTCCTTCCGGAGAAACCGGAAAAGACGAGCACACGGCGGCACCCGCTTCATCAGAGAGAGTATCCGCCTTTATTCCTTCCGGGGAAGCCGGAAAAGACGAGAACGCGGCGGCACCCGCTTCATCAGAGAGAATATCCGCGTTTACCGCTTCTCCAGAGGAACCGAATGAAGCAAGGGATGAGTCGGGCAAAGAATCGTGAGCAGCAGGGCCGGGCAGCGACAAGATTATATGAAAAAAAACAGACTGGTACAGCAGTATAAAATTTTTCTGCTGGCTTATACAATATTGTTTATTCTGTCTGGAGTACTGGTTTTCCGGTACTTTCCCATGACTGGAAAGAGAATGGTCTGGAAAGGAGACGGACTTTCCCAGCACTTCACGGCACTTAGCTATTACGCGAGGTGGGGGCGGGCTGTCCTGGAAAGCATTTTGTCGGGGCATCCTGCGTTTCCGACCTTTAACCTGCACATGGGCTATGGATCGGATCTTTTCACAACTTTGCAGTACTATGTGATCGGAGATCCTTTCAGCCTGCCGGCTGTCCTGGTACCCCAGAAGTATATGCTGGTTTTTCACGACGTCATGATTCCGGTCAGGATGTATCTGGCCGGACTCTGCTTTGACAGGTACTGCCGGTACATGGGACACAGCAATCTGACCGGCAATCTCTGCGGGACCCTGGTCTATGTATTTTGCAGCTTTGTCATGTTCGGCATGCGCCATCCCTATTTTCTGAATGCTATGATCTGGTTTCCGCTCCTCCTTCTGGGGGCAGAGCATATTTTCCGGGGTGAAAGGGGAAGGACTTTTACAGCTGCGGTTTTTCTGTCCTGCATCAGCAATTTTTATTTTTTCTACATGCTGGTAGTGATGATCGTGATCTACGCGGTATGGCGCGCAATGGATCTGTATCTGTTTCCAGCGATTGCGGCAGGGAGAAAGAACCCTGCAGGAGCTGATAAGCCGGATATATCAGATAAGCCGGATGCGCGGGATATATCGGACACACAGGACATATCGGATAAGCCGGATGCGCGGGATATATCGGATACACAGGATATATCGGATACACAGGATATATCGGATACACAGGATATATCGGTTACGCAGGATATATTGGTTAAGCCGGATATGCAGATTAAGCCGGAATCCGCAGGTGTCGGGAAAGCTCTGGCAAAGATGGGACGCCTGGCGCTTAAGTTCGCCGGAAGGGCAGTCCTGGGAGCCGCCATGGGAGCATGCTTTCTGCTGCCCATTCTCCTGCGGTTTGCACAGGATCCGAGAGTCTCCAAGGAGACCGCAAGGGAAGCCTTCTATGCGCTTTCCTATTATAAAAGCCTTCCCGAAGCATTTATCGCTTTCGGGACGGACGTGACCCTCGATAAATGGACCTGTATGGGCTTCGGGGCGGTCGGCCTGATCAGCGTGCTTCTCCTGTTTTTGAACGCGGGGGAAAGCACCGCGGAAGTAAGCCCTGAAGGGGAAAAAGATTCATCCGACGGGGAAAAGTCCGACGGGGAAAAATCATTTGGCATCCAATCCGCGGATCAAACGAAGTCCTGCAGGAAGGCAAAAAAGCATACGGGCCTGAAGGCTGCCTTCGGGGGTATGCTTCTGCTGACAGCCCTGCCTTTTGCCGGCATGGCTCTGAACGGCTTTTCATATCCGGCAAACCGGTGGATCTGGGCTTTTGCCGCGCTGGCAGGCTATATCACTGCGGTCATGATTCCTTCTCTTGAGGGGATTTCCCTCAAAAAGGGAGCTGTTCTGGCTGCAGGCCTTGTCATTTACGGGGCGGTCCTGATGACCGCGGGAGCCTCCAGAAGTACTCTGGCAGAGCTTCTTCTGGGTATCCTGACTGTCCTTGTGATCATGGGACTGAGGGCGGTGGAAAAAGGAAGAGGACGGACATTCAGCTCTTCCGGCCAAGAACCGGAAAAAGGATGCAGCCTGTTCTGTCTGCTTCGGAGCTGTGTCCTCATCACAGTGATTCTGCTGACGGAGCTGATTCACGGATATGTTGAGTTTGTTCCGGGAAGAATGAACAGCAGTATGGAGGAATATCACTCGGAGCGGTATATAGAAGCGATGAAAGCCTCTGATGCCGCCGGAATACGGGCTTTGATCGGAAACGATTCTTTTTACCGCTATTCGGGGAGCAATCTCGCCAACAACTTTTCCATCCTGCACGACGTATCCAACACACAGTATTACTGGAGCCTCTCTGACAGCGGGATCGAGCAGTTTTTCACAGAGACCGGACAGGGAAACGGTATGGTCCATCTCTATGACAACATCGATAACCGCACCTTCCCGGATGAGATTGCGGGAGTACGTTATTATATTCGCAGTGACGGATCCCTGCTCCCCTACGGCTATATAAAGTGTGAGGGGCTTCATTACGATAACCGGGACCTCTTCGCAGAAAAAGAGGGAGAGCCTCTGCCTGTTTTTGCTTTTTCTGTCTATGAAAACCAGTACGCACTGCCACTGGGATTTACGACCGGGAACTATATTTCCAGGGAAACCTATGAGAGCTTGTCAATTCCACACCGGCAGGAGGCCCTGATGCAGGGTGTCGTGCTGGATACAGACGAGACGGACCAGACAGAGCAGGTTTTGCAGGGAACAGGCCTGCGTGAGCTGAGACTGCAGGAGACAGGTCTGCATGAATCCGGGCTTCAGGAAGAAAGTACTGGTTCCGCGAGTAATTCCGCAGCTGCAGGCGTTTCAGGAGATACAGCTGCCTCAAGCGATACAGCTGCCTCAAGCGATTCAGCTGCCTCAAGCAATTCAGCTGCTTCAAGTGATTCAGCTGCCTCAAGCAATTCAGGCGGTTCAGGTGCTTCAGGGGATTCGGGACAGATTGTCTTTACTTCTGAGGAAATTCCTTTTACCTTTCATGCAGAGAAGGGGATAGAAATCCAAACCGGAAAAGACGGGGCTGTACAGATCTTTGTCAATGATCCGGAGGCAGACCTGGTGCTGGAGACTGAAGATACCTCTCAGAGAGAAGTCAGCCTGCTGCTGACAGGAGTCGGCTATGCGGCGCCGGCGGGCGGAGAAGAAAGCAGTGGAGCCAGTGAAGCCAAAGCTTATCCCATCAGCGAGCCTGTGAAGATACAGGTGAAGGCAAAGAAAGACGGGCATACGGTCTCGACTAAAAAGGTGGAGTACACACTGGAGGATAATCCCTGGAAGACTGGAAGGTCGGATTTTCTGAGCTGCTGCGGGTACTCCGAGGATTCTTTGTCAGAACTGAAGCTTTCTTTTTCCAGAAAAGGCACCTATACATTTAAAGAAATGAAGGTGATCGGGCAGCCGATGGAGAATTATCCCATGCAGGCAGAGGAATTGCGCCGGTATGTCCTGGAAGATACGGATTTCCATGAACTGCCGGGAAGCGGGGCGACGGACAGAATCACAGGCACCGTCATACTGCCTCAGAGCAGGATTCTCTGCATTCAGATTCCATGCTGCAGAGGACTGCGCGCATATGTGGACGGTGAGGAGCGGCCTCTCCTGAAGGCGGATACAATGTTTTCGGCCATTGTTCTGGAGCCTGGCAGGCATGAGATCGAGCTTCGATATACTACCCCCGGGCTGATACCCGGAGCGGTGATCTCGGCAATCGGTATCCTGCTGTTTCTGGCTGAGACGGCTGTGGCAGCGGGAAGAAAACGGCAAAAAAATTCTGCCGTCCCCGGGAACTGAAAACGGCAGCTGACGAAGAGGATTACGTTAATTGCTGCGGAAGAAAGCGACAAAAGAAATAAAGAATTCAGCAGCATTTTTACATAGTCGGGAGAGAAAAATGAGCGATTTAATCAGCATTATTGTACCTTGTTTCAATGAAGAGAAATCGCTGAGACTGTTTCATGAGGCAGTCAAAAAAACCGAAGAAAGCATGCCGGACTGCAGATTTGAGCTTCTGCTCGTCAATGACGGCTCCAAAGACAAGACTCTGGAAGTTATGCGCGAACTGGCGGCTGAAGACTCCACGGTCAAATATTTCAGCTTTTCCAGAAATTTCGGAAAAGAGGCTGCCATGTACGCGGGATTCTGCCATGTGCAGGGAGATTACGCCGCCGTTATGGATGCTGATCTGCAGGATCCGCCGGATCTTCTGCCGGAGATGTACCGGCTCATCAAGAGCGGGGAATATGACAGCGTTGCGGCAAGGAGAGTGAGCCGGGAAGGAGAGCCGCCGATCCGCAGCTGGTTTGCAAGGAGGTTCTATGGCCTGATCAACCGCATTTCCGATGCGGATATCGTTGACGGAGCCAGGGATTTCCGGCTGATGAAAAGGGAGATGGTGGATGCTATCCTTGCCATGAGCGAGACAAAGCGTTTTTCCAAAGGTATATTCGGATGGATCGGTTTCAGGACCTACTGGATGCCTTATAAAAATGTCGAGAGAGTTGCCGGAGAGACTAAGTGGAATTTCTGGAGCCTGTTCAACTATGCCATTGATGGAATCGTCAATTTTTCACATGTACCTCTGGACATCGCCTCCTGGTTCGGGCTGCTGATGACGTTTGTCTCATTTCTGGCGATCCTGTTTATCGTGGTGCGGAGGCTCCTGTTCGGGGATCCGGTCGCCGGCTGGGCTTCTACGGTCTGTATTATTACATTTATCGGAGGAATCCAGCTGCTGTGCCTGGGCATTATCGGCAAGTACCTGGCGACGGTCTATCTGGAGGTCAAAAACAGACCTCATTATATCATCAGCGAGAGCAACAGCGAGGATGTGAAGAAGATCAAATGACCGCCTGCTGTTCCCGTAACGGAGTAATAGGACATGACATTTCGAAAAAGACTTCTGGTTGCGTTTTCAACAGTCATTGTAGTGCCGCTGCTGCTGTTTACGATAGCTTTTATCGCCCTGGGAAATTATCTGATCGGCGAAAAAGGCGAACTGCAGGGATATACTTCGATCGTCGGCGGCTACGATGAGTACAATACGGAAGTAGATGAAATTTACAGAAGGGCGGTGGACAACGCCGACAGACTGCAGGACATAGAGGTTCTGGAAAGCCTGTCAGGCCAGATCCGCGGAAGGAATATCTATCTGGCGGTTCGCAGGAATTCGGAAATATACTATTCCAGCAACGAAGGGATGACGTCCGCGGACTTTGACAAACTGCCGGCCTTTGACGAAAAAAAAGTGGGCGGTACAGGGGGAAGTTCCTTTATTTACAACAGCCCGCGCAGCCTGATGGTGCGCCAGATCGATTTTTATTTTCCTGACGGGGCTGAGGGAAGCTTCTTCCTTGTCACCAGGATCATGGGCCTGATTTCAGGAAGATTTATGAGCGGTCTGTTTGTATCTATGCTGACGATCCTGGTTTTTACTGCTTTTCTGCTCACCAGGTGGCTGGAGAGAAGTGTTTTTACACCGATCAGCGCGATCAATATCGCTATGAATAATATCCGTGACGGCAATTTCACCTATACACTTTCGACCGGTGAGGAGGGAGAGATCGGAGACCTGTACCGCAACTATGAGGACATGCGTCTGCGCCTGAAAGAATCCGCCGATGAGAAGCTGGAACACGAGCGCCAGAACAGGGAATTGATCAGCAATATCTCCCATGACCTGAAGACACCCATTACTTCGATCAAGGGCTATGTAGAGGGGCTGATCGACGGAGTGGCCAATACTCCCGAAAAACAGGCAAGGTATATTCGGACGATCTACAACAAGGCCAACGATATGGACCATCTGATCGATGAGCTGACCTTATATTCACGCTTTGAGAGCGACCGGATCCCATACAATTTCCACAGACTCAACGTAAGCGACTACTTCGGAGACTGCGTGGAAGAGATCGGTATGGATATGGATTCCAGAGGAATTGAGCTCAACTACACGAACCTGGTCTCTCCCCAGACCAGGATCATTGCGGATCCAGAGCAGATGAAGCGCGTGATTAACAATATTGTGGGTAATAGTGTAAAATATATGGATAAGGAGAAGGGCCGCATCAGCATCCGGATACTCGACGAGCATGACAGCATCAGGATTGAGATCGAGGACAACGGAAAAGGAATCGCGGCGCGGGATCTCCCCAATATTTTTGACAGATTTTACCGGACGGACTCCTCCCGGAATTCTTCTCAGGGAGGGAGCGGAATCGGACTTTCCATCGTACGGAAAATCGTGGAGGACCACGGAGGCTATATCTGGGCGACCAGCCGGGAAGGAGAGGGAACCTGTATGCATATGGTCATCCGCAAATATCTGGAGCAGGAGACGGATTCGGTGGATTCCATGAGCTCGGTGAATCCTGCGGATCCTGTGGACTCCGATGACTTTATGGATGAAGAAATCATTTGAGAGAAATAAGAACATACTTGAGAAAAAATTATTAGAGAACGAGAAGAAAATATTTGCGGGAAAAAGGAACATATCTTAGAGAACGAGAAGAAAATATCTTAGAGAAAAGACCGGAAGGGCTGCGCGGGGATACCGGGACCCGCAGTGTAAAAGCGGGTTCCCTGGGCATCCGGCAGGCGTGAACCCATGTTGCGCATGGGAGCGGGACCCTCGGACAGATCCCGGATCATGAGTATTTTATGGCACAAAGCCATGGAGGTAAAACATGAGTAAAATACTGATCATTGAAGACGAAGAAGCAATCGCTGATCTGGAAAAGGATTATCTGGAACTGAGCGGATTTGAAGTGGAGATCGAGACACGCGGAGACCGCGGCCTCAATGCCGCACTGCAGAAGGATTTTGACCTGATCGTGCTGGATTTGATGCTGCCCGGAATCGACGGATTTGACGTCTGCCGCAAGGTCCGCGAGAAAAAAGACATTCCGATCCTGATGGTCTCTGCCAAAAAGGATGATATTGATAAAATCCGGGGCCTGGGCCTTGGGGCGGACGACTATATGACCAAGCCTTTCAGCCCCAGTGAGCTGGTTGCCAGGGTCAAAGCCCACATGGCACGCTATCAGAGGCTGGTCGGAGCCGGCCAGAAGACCAACGACGTAGTCGAGATCCGGGGGCTGAAGATCGACAAGACGGCACGCCGTGTATTTGTGGACGGGACGGAGAAGAATTTTACCACCAAGGAATTTGACCTGCTCACCTTCCTGGCAGAGAACCCCAACCACGTCTTCAGCAAGGACGAGCTCTTCCGCAGGATCTGGAACATGGACAGTGTCGGTGATATCGCGACCGTGACGGTCCATATCAAAAAGATCCGCGAAAAAATTGAATTCGACACGTCCCATCCCCAGTACATCGAGACAATCTGGGGTGTTGGCTACAGGTTCCGGGCATGAAAAAAGCCTCGAAAAAAACTCCTGCTGATATTTCGGAAAAAACTTCGAAAAGAACGCCGGGAAAAAGCGCGGAGGAAAGCCGGGCAGGTCAGCCGGGAGGGAAAGGACTTCAGCGTCTGGACAAGCTGCTGGGACAGGAGGGCCTGGGCACCCGCAGTGAGCTCAAAAAAGCGATCCGCAGCGGCCGGGTTTTAGTGAACGGCGCTGTGGAAAAGGATCCCGGAAGGCAGATCTCATCTGAGGACGAGGTCTGTTTTGACGGCAGAAAGGTAAGAGGGGACAGGTATGTCTATTACATGCTCAATAAACCCGCAGGAGTAATCACAGCCACAGAGGACGGACAGATGCGGACAGTCCTGGATCTTTTGAGAGAGTCCGTATCGCGGAAAGGCCTTTTCCCTGTAGGCAGGCTGGACCGGGATACAGAGGGCCTTCTGCTGATCACAGATGACGGACAGCTTGCCCACAGGCTTCTGTCCCCTGCAAAGCACGTCGACAAAACATATTATGCGGTAGTCACCGGCACAGTGACGGAAGAAGACGTCCGTCTTTTTGCGGAAGGACTCAGGGTAGATGACGGATTCACGGCCATGCCCGCGGTCCTTCAAATCATGGAAAGCGGAACCTGCGGAAATGCCCCTGAGAAGATTTCCACACCGGAAACGGAAGACGGCGGGCAATATACACAGACCTGTGTGACGATACGGGAAGGAAAATTCCATCAGATCAAGCGTATGTTCGCCGCGGTGGGAAAGGAAGTCCTGTATTTAAAAAGACTCTCCATGGGGACATTGAAACTGGATCCATCCCTGGAACCCGGACAGTTCCGTGAACTGACGGAAGAGGAGGCTGCTGCCCTGAGAGAGCACTGATTGATTGTTTAATCGGAGGAAAACCTTAATGAAAGGTGTCTTCGTTCAAACGGCGAAACTAATACGAAAAAGAACATGTATACTGCCGGCTGTAGTACTTGCCGCCATGCGTGGGCATTCGCGGACATGCTTGAATAAACTACGCGCTGCTCCGCTCTTGCGAGCTCTCGCATCGCTTCACATATTCGCACACCGCCCCGCAGCGGCCGCTCCGGCGGTCTTGCGATCGCTTGCCCGCTGTTTATTCATTCTTACGGTCATAATCTCGCATTCACAAACATGTATGAATAAACTACGCATTGCTCCGCGCTCTGGCGCTCCCGCAATGCTCCACACATTCGCACCCCGCCCCGCGGCGGCCGCTTCGGCGTCCTTGCGTTGCTCTGTGCTCATGTGTGGGCGCTCGCAAATGTCCGCAAGACCGGATATGCGGGCATATCCGTCTTTGCGTCCGCTTGCTCGCTGTTTATTCATACTTGCGGCTGCCTGTCTGCTTACTTCCTGCGGTCCTGAGCCGGGAGAACAGGATTATGAAAATTCTCTGTTTGGAGAAGGCAGACCTTCTGCCGGCATGACGGCAGAAAACAGTACGGGGCAGGAAAGCCTCAAGGACCGGCCGGCGAAGGAGGGAAGCGGGAAGGATAAATCTACCGGATCAGGTTCATCTTCTTCCGGGGCAGAATCGGGAGGCTCCCGCGGCGCGGCAGAACAGGAACAGACAGACTCAGTGGTCGGGCAGGAAAAGCTGAAAGAGATGGATGCGGACGAGCTGGCTGCCCTGGAGGACTATCTCAATGAGAGAAGCAGTTACGGCTTTCTGCATTCCACCTATGAGGAACCTGCCGATATTGATCTCAATCAGGTCTTTTATACCGGTGCGGGATTTAAACAGAAAAAGCTTGAGAAGAAAGAAAAAGAGCTTCTCTTCGACAGAATTTCAATAAAAGATACCAATCTGCCTGTCGTTAAGGTGACGGAAGAACAGATTGATGACCTGCTGACCCGCAAGGCCGGAATCACGTACGAAGAGTCGAACCGCAAACTGGACACAGCAGGAACATGGGCTCATATCGGAAGATATAAGGCCTGGTATTCGGTACACAGCGACAGCAATCAGATGTATATAAAGTGCTCTGATGCATGGACCGGTGGAGACAAGTGCATTGTCCACTATGAGCTGACAGATGATCTGCCGGCATATATGGCACCTTCAGAGGAAAAAGAGGGCGCAGAAGATCCGGAAAAGAATTCCGGAGACGCTTCGGAAAAGGCGGACGCAGAAGATCCGGAAAAGAATTCCGTAGATGCTTCGGGAAAGGCGGACGGAGAAGATCCGGAAAAGAATTCCGTAGATGCTTCGGGAAAGGCGGACGGAGAAGATCCGGAAAAGAATTCCGGAGATGCTTCGGGAAAGGCGCACGGGGAAGATTCGGAAAAGAATTCCGGAGACGCTTCGGAAAAGGCGGACGGAGAAGATCCGGAAAAGAATTCCGGAGATGCTTCGGAAAAAGCGGACGGGAAAGAACAGAAAAAAGAAGCAGGGGAAGAAAAAGCCTCGTCCGCTAAAACAACCAAAGAGAAAACCCCGGAATCGGAAGAAAGCTCAGAGGATTCTGAAGAGAAAACCGGGGCCGGGACGAAAAAAAGCGCTCATTACAGGCCGGTCTATGAGGCCATGCTCAAAAAGACGGAAGATGGCTGGCAGTTCTGTTCCAATATTCTCTGGGTTCAGAAAGATCTGATCGAGGCCCAGTCCTACAGGGCAGAACTGGCCCCTTTAGGGGAAGTATTTTTTGCCCCTGTTTATCCTGATACAAGCACCGACCCCAAGGCAGACGTCAGTTTTACCCTGGTTCAGGACGTGGGTCTGCTGGCGGTCCTTGAAGATATGGAAGAGGATAATATCAGGTCCGACCGTATTTTCAAAGGCGTGGAAGCGGTCGATTTTACCGATTACAATAAGGATGGCTTTATGGACATCCTCACGGTCTGCACTTATACCAAAGTCGGAGAGGACGGCAGAAGGGGAGGAGAACTGACAGAGGCCAGGGTCTACGAAGGCCGGAAGGACGGCGCCCCTGAACTGAAAAAGAAAAAGACCCGGCAGGTCAATAATGATGTGGAGACGCTCAACATCTCCAACATTACTGCCTATCTGACCGGAAAGACAGACGGTAAGGACAAAAAATATAAGTCCTGGAAGGAAGCCTACGCGGATCATATCAGGAATCTGGACGAGGAGGAATACGACGGATTCGCGTTGATTCACATGAATGATGACCGCGTTCCGGAGCTGGTACAGGTCGGGGCGACCTCGGCAAAGGGCACTACGGTGGTGGTCTACAAAGGCGGAACGCTGAATGAGACCTGGCTCAACCGCCGGAACTTCCTCTACCTGGAATACGAGAACCTGCTGCTCAGTGCCTCAGGCGTGGAAAACCTGCATTATGATTCCATCTACAGCATCACAGGAGGCAAGCTCCGGCTCTCCGTCCAGGGCTATTATGGAAACGACTCTTTCGCCCGCGTGCAATATGATGAGAAAGGAAGAGAGGTCTACTATTATATCTGGGACGGGGGAAGAGTATCCGAAAGCGGATACCGGGACGGTATTTCCTTTATATTTGATACTTCCAGAGCGAAAAGCTCCGGCGAGGAGCAGCTGCTGTCAGCAGAAGAACTCCTGGAAAAACTGGAATAGGGAAGCTGCACTGCCAGCCGGGAGGACATACAGGAAAATACATATGTGTAAAGGCGCTCATATTTAAAACGAGTCCTGAAACGTAAAAGCATTTATACGCAATGCATTTATACGCAAAACACTTATGCGTAAAAACATTTATGCATAAAAACACCTATGTGTAAAAATACATATGCGTAAAAATACTTATGTGAAAAAACATTTATGTGAAAAAACATTTATGTGAAAAAACACTTTCATAAAAAGGGAAAAGCGTTTTTCGTGAGAATAATGAAGGGAGACTCAATTGTCATGAAAATCATAGATATCCTGAACAGTAAAGAAGTCACTTTATCCTTTGAGGTCTTTCCGCCCAAGACAGACGCCGGAATAGCTGCGGTTGAACAGGCTACGGAACAGATTGCGGCCCTGAGACCGGATTTCATGAGTGTGACCTATGGGGCAGGCGGCGGAACGAGCAGACATACGACCCGGATCGCGGCGGACCTTCAGCAGAAATACGGTACGAACGTGCTGGCTCACCTCACTTGTGTGTCTTCGACCAAAGAGACAGTCCGGGGAATGATTCAGACTTATAAGGAGAACGGAATTGAAAACATTATGGCTCTCCGCGGAGACATTCCTGCGGAAGGACGTACTGTTTTTGATTATGACCATGCTTCCCAGCTGATCTATGATATTAAGTCGGTTGATGACAATTTCTGCATCGGAGGAGCCTGCTACCCCGAGGGACACGTGGAATGCGAGCGCCAGTCCGACGATATCCTTCATCTCAAAGAAAAGGTGGATGCGGGATGCGATTTCCTGACTACCCAGATGTTTTTTGACAATTCAACCATGTACAGCTTTCTCTACAGGATCCGCGAGGCGGGCATTGAAGTTCCGGTCGTGGCGGGGATCATGCCGATCACCAATCCCGTCCAGGTCAAACGAAGCGTTGCCCTCTCAGGAGCGACCATCCCTCATCGTTTCCGTGCCATGGTGGACCGGTTCGGCGATGACCCTCAGGGTATGAAGCAGGCAGGTGTAGTCTATGCCGCAGAGCAGATCATCGACCTGATCGCGAACGGAGTGGGGCACGTCCATGTGTATACTATGAACAAACCCGAGATCGCGACTATGATCCAGAGCAGCCTTTCGGCCCTCTGGGGATAAAACCGCGGCCGACAATTACGGGCGAAAAGCATGGACGAAAACCATGAATGATGTGAACAGAAGAGAAATCTACCGGTATCTGGGCTATCGGGGCAGAACTCCGGATTCCGCCGTCACAGAGGCAGTAGAGGACTGCCTGGAGGAACTGCGGCGGACCGTCACCCCCAGATCGGTTTTTCGCCGGTATGAGATTGAAAGAATAGAAGAACCCTCCGTGTGCGGACAGAACCCGGCAGCAGGGGGATCGGAAAGGGGTCTGGAAACAGGATTGCTTCCGGAGCAGGGCATTGGCATTCATCCGCAGCCGCAGCCTCAGCTTCTGCAGATTGCCGGCATGAAAATCCGCAGCACCAGTCTCTCCGTCAATCTGTGGGGATGTGACAGCGTATATCTGATGGCTGCTACTCTGGGAATAGGACCGGATCGTCTGATCGCCAGGGCAAGTGTCAACCGGATGAGCCGGGCTGTGATTTATCAGGCGGCAGCGGCTGCCATGATCGAGGCCTGGAGTGATGAAGTCAACAGCAGGATCATTCAGGAGGCGGCAAAAGAGGGTCTCTTCTGCAGGCCCCGCTTTTCTCCCGGCTATGGAGATTTTTCCCTGTCTTATCAGAGCGACTTCGCCCGGATTCTGCGCATACAGAAGGAAATCGGCGTCTCGCTCACAGAGAGCATGCTCATGATGCCCTCCAAATCCGTGACAGCTGTCATCGGTCTGTCCCGCAGGGATGAGAAATGCGTACTCCATGGCTGCGAAGTGTGTTCAAAAGCCGCCTCATGTGCTTTTTCAAGGTTGTAATTCAAGACTCGCCCGCGAGTTTTGCGCGCCGAAGAATAAAACAGCGTGAGCACAAGTCGTGGGCAGTATTGCGGGAACACGGAAGGCACCGGGCCTTGTGTGAGCGCGGGATGTATGGAATATCACGGAAACACGGGCGGTGCGCAGCAATGCGTGCCTTAATCATATATGTCTGAGAACAGGAGGTTATCGTCACAGGTATGACAGACGCATCAGTATTTGACGGAAAAAATAAGAGGCAGGTCAGGCGCCCTCTTCTGGAGCGTCTGGGAAAAGAGTGGCTCTTTTTTGACGGCGGAACAGGAACGATCCTGCAGGGAAAAGGTCTCAAAGGCGGAGAACTCCCTGAGAGGTGGAACATCTCCCGTCCGGAGGACATCATTGACCTGCACTGCGGATATCTTAGAGCAGGCTGTGATATTTTCAATACAAATACTTTTGGAGCGAACGCGCTGAAGTTTCCTGGTCCCGGGACTGGCGGGAAGGAGGACGGCAAAGAAGGAAAAGACGGAAAAGACGGGGAACACGGAGAGCTCCGGGAGATCGTGGAGGCGGCAGTGCGCCTGGCAGCGGAAGCCCGCAGAAGGACCGGCCGTGAGGACGCCTATATAGCCCTGGACATCGGACCGACCGGAAGGCTGCTGGAGCCTCTGGGAGATCTGCCTTTTGAAAGAGCCGTGGAGCTCTTCGGGGAAGTCGTGCGCATAGGAGCGGCGGCCGGTGCAGACCTGGTCCTGATCGAGACCATGAGCGACAGCTATGAATCCAAGGCGGCAGTGCTGGCGGCAAAGGAGAACTGCAGCCTCCCTGTCCTGATCACCAATGTCTATGACGGCAGCGGGAAGCTGCTGACCGGAGGCACCGTGGATTCCACGGTCGCTATGCTGGAGGGTCTGGGCGTCGACGGCCTGGGTGTCAACTGCGGCATGGGACCGGAGCAGATGATCCCCATCGTGCAGCGCATGACAGAGGTGGCATCAGTGCCGATTCTGGTCAATCCAAACGCCGGACTTCCCCGCACGGAAAACGGTGCCACAGTCTATGACGTCGACCCTGAGACATTTGCCTCCTGGATGGAAAAAATCGCAGCCATGGGTGTGCAGGCGGTCGGGGGCTGCTGCGGCACTACCCCTGAACACATCCGCAGGACTGTGGAGCGTGTAAAAGGGACGCCGGATCCGGAGGCCGGGGACAGAGAGTCAACTAACGGCATCCCCTTTGTGCCCAACACCCCCAAGCACCGCACCGTCGTCTCTTCTTTTTCACGGGCTGTTGAGATTGGCAGAAAGCCGGTCATCATAGGGGAGAGAATCAACCCCACCGGTAAGAAGAAATTCAAGGCGGCCCTGCGGGAGAAGAACATTGAATATATCCTGACGGAGGGCCTCAACCAGGAGGACAGCGGCGCCCACATCCTGGACGTCAATGTCGGACTTCCGGAGATCGATGAGCCGGAGATGATGGAGACGGTCGTCACCCGTCTGCAGAGCATCATCGCCCTGCCCCTGCAGATCGATACATCAGACCCTGTGGCCATGGAGCGGGGGATGCGTCTCTACAACGGAAAGCCCATGGTCAATTCCGTAAACGGCAAGCAGGAGAGCATGGAAACCGTTTTTCCGCTGGTTAAAAAATACGGGGGAGTGGTTGTCGGACTGGTGCTGGACGAGGACGGGATTCCGGATACCGCTGATGGCCGTATCGCCATCGCCAAAAAGATCTATGAGGCGGCAGACCGCTACGGCGTGCCCCGCGAGGACGTCGTGATCGACGGCCTCGCCATGACTATTTCCTCCGATACCAGAGGAGCCCTTGTCACGCTGGAGACCCTGCGCCGCGTGCGCGACGAGCTGCATGGGCACACGATCCTGGGAGTCTCCAACATCTCATTCGGTCTTCCTCAGAGATCTGTGATCAACGCGCATTTTCTGACTATGGCCATGCAGATGGGCCTGTCCTGCGCGATCATGAATCCCGGAAACGAGGACATGATGTGTGCCTATCGCGCTTTTCTCGCACTCTCTGACATGGATCCCCAGTGCATGGGCTATATTGAGGCCTATGCCAATGCGCAGCGGACCACAGTGACAGCAGCTCCGGCAGCAGGAACTGCGGCACAGACCGGCGCAGGCACAGATGCTCCCGGCACTGCAATGACTGCTATGTCAAAAGAAGGCGGAGCCAGGCCCGGTACAGCCCCGGGAAGGGGAGAAGGAAGCTCCATGACTCTGGGCGAGAGCATTGGCCGCGGCATGACGAAGAGCTCCGCGGATGCTGCCCGCGCACTTCTGAATGACGGCATTCCGGCGTTGGAAATCATCAACCGCGAGTTGATTCCCGCTTTGGATGTAGTCGGAAAGGGCTTTGAAAAAGGAACGGTTTTTCTTCCCCAGCTGCTCATGAGCGCAGAGGCGGCAAAGGCTGCTTTTGAAGTGATCAAGGAGTCCATGCAGGACGAAAAGCGCGAGAGCAAGGGAAGGATCATTCTGGCGACGGTAAAGGGCGATATCCATGACATAGGGAAAAATATTGTCAAAGTCATGCTGGAAAACTATGGCTTTGAGATTCTCGACCTGGGCAAAGACGTTGCCCCTGAGACTATCGTGGAGACCGCACAGCGGGAGGACATCCGGCTGGTCGGCCTCAGCGCCCTCATGACAACGACGGTCGTCAGCATGGAGGAGACCATCCGCCAGCTCCGTGAAAAAAAGGAAGACACAAAGGTCGTGGTCGGCGGCGCGGTCATGACACAGGAATATGCGGATGCCATCGGCGCGGACTGCTATGCGCCGGACGCCATGGCGACAGTGCATTTTGCGGAGGAAGTGTTCGCGTGAAGCGCTGAGAGAATGAGGGCAATTTTAAAAGCTCAGAAAGCTCAGAAAGCTCAGAAAGCTTAAAAAGCTCAGAAAGCTCAGAAAGCTCAGAAAGCTTAAAAAGCTCAGAAAGCTCAGAAAGCTTAAAAAAGCTCAAAAAAGCTCAAAAGCCCAGAAAGCTCAAAAGCTCAGAAAGCTCAAAAGCTCAGAAAGCTCAAAAAGCTCAAAGCGCAAAAAGCCCAAAGAGTCCCGCTGAATCATTGCGGGAGACAGGGCTGCGGTCGGGAAAGCAGGGACTGACAATGATTGAGATGCAGGGACTTACAAAGAAGTTCGGGGATTTTACGGCAGTAGATCACATTGATCTGGAGATACGCGACGGGGAATTCTTCGGGCTTCTGGGGCCCAACGGAGCAGGCAAAACCACGACCATCAGCATGCTTTCGACAGTCCTTCTGCCTACGGAGGGCAGGATCCTGCTGGACGGGAAAGCATTGGACCGGCGAGCCAGAGGGGAAAAGCGCAGGATCAGCGTCATCACCCAGGAATATTCCATGCGTCAGGATATGACCATGGAAGAGGTGATGGAATACCAGGGCAGGCTCTATTTTATGAAGCGCAGTCAGATTCGTCAGAAAACGGAAGAACTGCTGAAGTTTACGGGCCTTCTGGAATACCGGCGCCGTACAGTGCGGCATCTTTCCGGCGGAATGAAGCGCAAACTGATGATCTGCCGCGCCCTGATGACGGATCCGGATATTCTGCTTCTGGATGAGCCGACTGCGGGCATGGATGCCCTGTCCCGCCGGCAGACCTGGGCCCTGCTGCGGAAGCTTCAGAGCTCAGGCATGACCGTCCTGCTGACCACCCA
>Ga0310695_10006776_pt1 | contig 18703 bp, 18 predicted proteins | sample RumenRJG_04DNA_FD_203882 | JGI IMG/M metagenome (GOLD analysis project Ga0310695, IMG submission 203882) | Bovine rumen microbial communities from Lethbridge, Alberta, Canada - RJG_04 (v2) (version 2) | ecosystem: Host-associated > Mammals > Digestive system > Stomach > Rumen | place: Canada...
AACGGCATCGTATACGGTGGGATATATCTTATTTCCTTCTGCATCATTATGTGTCTGATATCCGGTATCCTCCACGGTAATGCACATGGTATGTATCATGCTGAAAGGATTATTCTTCCGATTATAGGTGGTAAAGATATAGGCACATTTCCTATCATCAGCCGGATCCTCTTCTGATTTCAGGCGCTCTATCTCCTCACCTTCAAATGCCTTTACCGCAAAACCTCTTTTTTCAAAAAATCTCTTTATCGCTTTGGGATCGGTACCGAATATCCCGTGAAAACAGATCCCCCCCTGCGAATACTCCTTAAGCACCTCCGGAAATGGTTCGGGGCTCCCAAGGGATATCAGTGCATTGTATGAAGCTATCACTTCGCAGGAATTTTCCTTTGCGGTGATCGGTCTTCCTTTGAAAAAAAGTTTTTCCTGAAGTTTCGAGGCGGTTCCATATAAAAACCCCGAAAGGAGCCACTGTTCGTTAAGGAACCCTTCCGGGGATTTTTTCTTATTCTTCTTACTAAAGTCCTTCCATTCGACAATATTCAGACGATACTGCCTCATAGTCTCTTCTTTAGTCAGGCTTCCGCTAAGTGCGGCAAAAACAGCCAGAGTAAGTCCGGATATAATGCTCACTTGCAGCACCCGTCACCATGACAGCAAGACTCTTCATCTTTGCAATTGCAGCCACAGTCGTAAGAAATATTACACTTGCTGTTACCGGATGCAAAACAGTGCTTTGATGCAGTGAGGATCCCAACTACCACGCCTCCTAAGAAAAGTACAGCGCCTCCAAGGATAAGAGTATTCTTCCTGATCTTGAACTCATCCTTTGACTTCCACTTCTTCACATCCTTCTGAACCTTGTCCTGAACAAGATCCAGATAGTCCTTAAGATCATCAAATCTGTCTTCCATTTTTCTACCTCCGAAAATATAAATTCGATAAATTTATTATTCTCCTATAAAGGAGATCCTGTTGGCAAAGCACACTGTTCTGCCTCACTTCTGATCTATCACGGTCCATAATATATCACCCTGTTACTTGAGATATGCGTCTCCAGGGCCTTCTTCTTACGCATCACGCCGTCTCCGATAGCCGCATATTTATCTGCAACAGATACTATCAGGCTCTCTCTGGATGTAGGAACCCTCGTGAGGGTTAACGGCCACATATGACAGCGTATTATCTTCTCTGTATTGTAATTGATATCAGGGACTAAACGCCTTGCCACATCAAGCGATCTCACGGGATGCTCATGATAGCACTCTTTCCTGTTCTTAAAGCAGGTATCCCTGCCGAGTATCCCCAGATCATGACAAAGTGATCCCACAACAACATCCGACACATTAGTCTTTATATGCATCTTATTCAGCAGGTTACACAATCTTATGCTGGTACGTGCTACCCTTATGGTATGGTCACCGACAGTCGTGAAATTATGATGAGTCTGATTCATGGCTGTCCTGAATTCCGGGGACCGCAGTATTGAGCCTCCGTATATCCTGAGCATTGAATTTATCTCATTTTCAGATAATCTTACCGATCTTTTCAAAACTATGAGCCGACCTTTCCCTTTTGCTCCGTCTACAGATCCAACAGATCATATTATACTACAAGAAAACGGATCATGTGTTACGTGTTGTTTTCCTTCTCATCATCAAGATTCATTGTTTCTTTTTCAACCAGTTCAACATTCTATTCTTCATACTTTATTCCTTTGACTCCGGGAAAATCTTTTTTTATTATTTTGCTTATTTCATCAGAATATGAGCCGGCCATAATGATAATATAGCTAATTCCTTTGTCCCTGATCGCCTCTGACCCGTAAATCGGAATATGCGAAACAGGGGTAATACAATTTTGTTTAAATGGAGCGGAATCGATAACCATGGAAACATACTGCCCGATATCAGCCAAAGCAAGCAGCGTAAGTGCCTGATGCCCTGCGCCCCAAACAGCGATCTTCTCACCGTTGTCGTAGGCGCGCTTAACCATATCTCTTAAATTTCCAATCAGTTTATTTTTATGTTCATCAAAAGATGACAAATCTATACTCTTTCTTTTCCGAACTTTAGCAGACAAAATATAATCATGCCATATACTCTCACATGATAATACCTCAAAGCCGTTGTTTTCCAACGTTCTCTTTAACGTATCTTTTGTAAAGTATGTTACATGCTCAAGCATAAATTCCGAAAACATTTTGCTTTTAATAACAAAATCCCCGTTCGGAACCTCAACAAGCCCGCATCCCTCATCCGTAAGATTGTTATAAATACCACCGAGAAACTCCGAAAGATTTGGAATATGCTCAAGGAAATTCATAATATAAAAAGCATCATACGGGCCTTCCGGAATAACAGTGTCAGAAGTTTCCACAAAAGATTCAAATACTTTAAGTCCTTTGTCTGTAGCACTTTTTACAGACTCTGCTTTATGTTCTATACCGTAAACGTTTCCGGCGAACTGCTTCATGATATCGATATATTCACCGCAGCCGCAGCCTATCTCAATTATTTTTTTATCTGCAAGATCAAAAGAATCCACAAAATCCTTAAAATAGGTATTACGGAATTCCCTCATATCTTCACTGACTGCAATGGCACGAATAACATCACGATAATAATCAACAGGTTCCTGCAACACCTGGATCAATCCGCAATACGGGCATTCATAAATCTCCAGATCAATAGCTTTGTCCGTTATGGGGTCACCGATCTTATCGAATCCCTGCACCTTCTCCGGAAGGTTATGATAAGTAAGAACCGGTTTTTCATTTATCAAATTTTTACAGCATCTGCATTCTTTTCTCATAGAAATCAATCCCATAAATTCTTATATATATCCCTTTGGCCTGTAACGAAATCATCCGGACATCTGTCGACCCATTTTAAGAACCCCGACTGTCCTTCCTTAATATCGCCATTATCTATGACATAATCGTCAGGCAGATAACATCTGTACAGCAAAGAAACAAAATGTCCTCTGACGTCCTGTTTTAAGATGATCTGATTGATCATGCACGGATCATCATCATGCGTGATCTTAGCATGTAATTCGCTTTCTCCAACCTTTATCAGTCTTTCATGAAATGTCTCTTTAAATCTGATTATCCCTCCGGGGATATGCCACCCTGTTCCGCACAGATCATCACGCCACGACATAAGGACCTGACCTTTATCGTTCATTACTAACAGGTCTACATTGATCATCGGTGTGATCGTTGTCGCAAATACAAACAGTTCTTCCGGAAGTCCTTTTGTAGGATCTCCCATATGAGATTTTATATTATCAATACTACTGTTTATGTCATCACGGTTATTCATTTCAAAAAATCATTTATCCTCCGGGCGAATATAATATTCTTCATTTGTTTTCACACACCAGTCTCTGATCTCGCATATGCCTTTTTCAAAAGAATAATCAGGTTCAAAACCTGTGTCATTTTTAAGTTTGCTTATATCTGCTCCAAGATGCATCATCTGACCTTTCGAATAAGGTATGTCGCCGAATTTAGGAACAATATCAGGGGCACATACTTTATGAATAACAGATATATATTCACTAAGCGGTCTTGTATTACCGTTGGCAACACAATACATCTCTCCATCCCTGCCTTTTTGCGCAAGTAAAACCAATGCCTTTGCCGCATCAAAAGAATACATAAAATCCCACAACTGTTCACCCTTGGTATATGCAGGATTCTCTCCCTTAAGCAGCTTCAGGATACTTGTGTAGATCAGACTGTTGGTTCCGTCATAAGGGCCGTATATACTGAACAATCTCGCCCATATATGTCTTATACCGTAGTTCCTGCACATGATCCTGGACATATTCTCAACGCAAAGTTTTGCATTCCCATATCCGTTCACAGGTTTGGGCAAAAAATTCTCATCAATATCAGTATCGTAAGGCCCAAATTCAGCCTGTGATCCGGTCATGATAAACTCTGGGCAATCTATCGCCTTGCATAACTCAACAGCATTTATCGCATGAACAATGTTTCTTGATTGAAGAAGCATGTCATCTCTGCTGTTACCCTTGTTTACTATTGTTGAGCCATCCCAGGAAAGGTGAAAGAAAGCATCATAAGCCCCCTTCTCTTTTAGGATATCTCCCATGACAGGATAATCTTCCATATTGCAATTTACGATCTCCAAATTATCGTCATCTGTCGGAAGATATTTAAGCCTGAAAGAATTTTTCCTTACCAAGGCAACTACTTTGATATTTTCACTTAATAAATAACGAACAAGGGCGACACCGGTCACACCGGTACCGCCTGTTACCAGAACTTTTTTCAATTCTTTCTTTGCCTCTTAATATTAAAAATAACGTGTACCATTTTGTTAATTCAAGACTCGTCCGACGAAAAATTGATTTTTTCACGTTCAACAACAACCGGTTTATCCGTTACTCGTCTTAATATTACGGATATATACTCTCCCAATATTCCAATGCAAAACATTTGGATACCGGAAACCATAAATAAACCAATTAGCATTGGAGCCATACCAACATCAAAAGAATCCCAGTGAGTAATCTTGTAAACAAAATAGAATAATGCAACTAATATACAAAGGACAGATACCGCAAATCCAACTACCGTTAAAATATGCAATGGCTTTGTTGATGTATTGACTAATGAAGTAATTGCAAAATGAAAGTAATCATAAAGTCCATATTTAGACTTTCCTCTTTCTCTGGCCCTCTGCGTATATGGAATCAATTTAGTCTTAAAACCATATTCACAAACAAGATTTCTCATTGTATATTCCGGATCCTGTCTTTGCGTGATATATAGTATATCTAAAACCTTTTTGTCAACCAGACCATATCCGGTAACCTGTTCATACTGAGGATGATCAGACAAAACTTTTATAATTTTATAAAAGAAAGATCTGCACAGATACTTTATCGGATCTTCTTTACTTTTTATTTTTTGTCCCCAAACAATATCATATCCCTTCTCCCATTCCCGAATAAATTCCGGGATAAAATCAGGAGGATCCTGAAAATCGCAGGCCAAACCAATATATGCGTCCCCTGAAGCATTATAATAACAATTAATCCCCGATCTTTCCGCCCCGAAATTCGTCTGATTAATTATTACTTTGACTTTTTCATCTTTTTCAGCTATTTCCTTAAGTATGCTCTGAGACGAATCTGTCGATGAATTATCAGAAAAAATGATTTCGTAATCATAATTATCGATCTGTTTCATCTCCTTAGTAACCGCTTCATACATTAAAGAAATATTATCTTCCTCATTGTAGCAGCATATACCAATACTTATTTTTTTCTTTTTTTCTACTTCACTCATATTTCACCGTAGTCGTTTAAGAAATCTTTGTTGCTGTACCTATTTTCATACATAAAACAATTGGCGCCTTCTATCGAATCCTCAATCTTTTTCAGATTAACGATTTGGTGTTGTCTGGGATTCAATACAGCAAAATTGTTGAAAATAATATCATGAGACAATTTGATATTATAATCATTTGCATCACTTAAATCATCATACTTCAACTCAAATTTTCTTTTCAATGCACTTATCAAATAATATTGCTCTGCACAGTATTTGTGATGAAATATTTTATTCCAACGCATATACCTATGAAAAGTAATATCATTTTTGTACTTGTAACCAACCATTTCATCTCTTTCTACAAACGGAGTGTTTATAAACATCTTCTTTAAATCTTCCGTCAGGCCAAAGAAAAACCAATCAGAGACCATAAAAGGAAGATATATGGTATTACCGTCAAATGTTCTACTTACTACATTAAAACTTTCTCCGATTACAATACGATTGGAAAAAAATGAATATTTTTCTTCACGTTTGTTGTAAAAATCAAAAAACCTGGTTATCCCATCACCAATTAAAATACTGTCAGAGCGTAGTTTTAATACATATTTTCGTTCTGCACATTTTAATCCTTCTTTTGTGGTTGCAAGTTGTCTGTTGGTATTATCAGTATATTTATTTCCTTTGTAATCTACCGTATATCCCCCGGGATCATTAACAAATATTATCTTATCATAATCAATTCCACTAACATCCGTTCCTTCCCATGTAGATAGAATTATTTCCGCCCCCGGAAGGAACTGTCTAATGCTTCGAGACGTTCTGATTGTCAACGGTGAAACAGGCCCCTGAACAATAACAGATACATCTTCATTTTTTATTTTCTTAACAGGTACTTCATGCGCAGGATAAACACTGTTAATCATTTCGATTAGTTCTTCATCACTTGCATCAGCATAATTATAATAATCATTCTGCGTACCGGGAGTACGAACAACCATCAAATCCGTATCTTCAACAAAGAGAATCTTTCTAACTTCAGACGGTTCAAAACCGATTATATCTCCCTTTACATAGTATTTCCCATCACACAGCAATTTTCCGTCCGATACGATATAGTATTCCGTATCTTCTTTTCTGTACCAAAAAGCGATTATCTGATTCTTCTTAAAATGCTGTAAAGCAACAGAGGCGTTTCCGGAAATCAAGCTGTCACCAAACAACTCGCCGGTCACGAAACCATATTTATAATTATTTAAATTATCGATAATCAATGTTAAACCCTCACACAAATACCCTTGCTCAAATATTAATTATAAAAAACTTTTCTCGAAACATCATTCCCTTTAAATAAATCCAGGTCTTCCGGTGTTCCTAATCCATACATTTTATTTCCGATGTCATAATAATTAATTATCTTCCCATCAGAAATCATTTCATTGTAAACCGGCGCAACATAAAATTCGTTGTTCACTCTTATATTCTTTTCAATCATTTGATTTGCATATTTCACAAAATCGCTTCCATGTCTGAAATTATAAATTCCAACAGTGGCCTCATCGGAAATAACTTCCTTTTCACGTACTAATGTAACATGACCTTTTTCATTGTATTTTATGAAGCTCCATTTAGGATCATTTGCCGGCATGGTCATAATAAGACCATCTCCCTTCATCGCCTCATAATATCTATCTATATCTATATCGACATACTGATCGCTATTCGCAATCACCATAGGATCGTCGTTATCGATATATCGTGTTGCCAATAATACCGTACACGCCGCTCCTTCTGTAATATGGTCTATCGAAATCACTTCGGCATTTTCAGATATTTCCTTTAACTTTTTATCAATACTGTACTTTTCAATATGTTCCTGCTGACATATAAAAATAAACCTATGATCACATACAGGCTTTATATTCTTAACAACATACTCAATCATATAGTGCCCATAAATATCAATTAAAGGTTTAGGCATAACATATCCGGCATTAGAAAAGCGACTTCCCCTCCCAGCCATCGGAACAACAATATTAAGCATACTCAATCCTCCACAACATATTTATCATCATTTGCTCCGGGGATTTTAACAACCACATTTACAGAATCCTCCAAAGCCTCAAAACCTGTAATATCCCCGGGTTCAGCCAATACGATATCACCTTCCGTAAATTCCTTGTCAAACATCTTTACACGACCTTTAACAATCACCGTATATTCTTTTGCTATCCTATGATAATGTTTCTGTTCACAATCTCCTTTTTTATACTGCTTTACACCTATTTCACAATCATTGGTTTTATAAAGAGACGGTTCAAAATTTCCGATAAACCACCCTTTGGTCATTTCATCAAGCTTATAACATTTCATTTGCTTCCCTCATATTCACTAATCTTTGCAGGCGAATAAAACGATTTATACTGTTCCTTATTAATTCTATAATAGCCAACTTTTAATCCATCTAAAATAATCTCATTGAGTGAAGACGAAATATAATATCGACCTTCCAGTGAATTCCTTTTTAACAAAACCCGTTTGGCAGCTTCAACAAAATTGCTCCCCTTTGAATAATAATAGAAGCCTGCAATAGCATCATGTGATAAAGGTCTTTTCTCCGCAACTTCACATACAAACTCGCCATCAGTTTTAATGTAACTCCATCGAGGATGAATATCCTGAAAAGTTATCACTCCTGCATCACAGTTTTTTTCTTTAAAAAACTTTAGCACTTCGTTATAATCCACATCTATAATCTGATCCATATTTGCTATTATCAACGGATTATCGTTGTCAATGTAATTTATTGCCATCAAGCTGGTACACAAAGCACCTTCTGTTTCATTTTTCAGCTTGATGCAATTGCAATCACATAATATCTTGGCAGAATCATCCAAATGAAACTTCTTACACTCATCATCCAAAAAAACAAATGTAAGTTTCTTTTCTTCCAAACAACCATAATCATTGACCAGCAGCTCAAGCATGGTCTTCCCATTGATTTCAACCAATGGTTTTGGGAAATAATAATCTTTAAAAAAAATATTTTTTCCCATTGCAGGTATTAAAATATTAATCATTTGTCAGACCCTTCTTAATTGCATTCATTATATTTTCATAATTCACATCATAAATTGATGCCACTTCCAAAACGCGTGCGCCACTACGTTTCCCCGCCATTATTCCGTTCGGATTATCTTCAACAACAATGCATTCATCAGGCGATAATCCAAGTTTTCCCATGGCGTTCAAATAAATCTCAGGATCAGGTTTTGATTTCACAACATCCTCGTTTGACATTATCAAATCAATATAATCTGCCAAGCCTGACTTTTTCATCATAAGTTCTATCGTATTTCTGACGGAATTAGAGCATACTGCAATCTTATATCCCTCATTGCGCAGTTTCGATAATGCATACTCATGATGAAATAGCGGATGACAATTTTGATAAATTAACTCCTCAGTATATATCTGTTTTAACTGATTTATCGTTTTATGTAATTTTTCAGGCAAATAGAATTGTTCACTAAGCATTTCCAGTTTTACTTTTGTAGGAAGCCCATCAAAAGTATGAAGATGGTCATAGCGACTAATCTCTATGCCAAATGTCTTAAGAGCCTTATTTAATGCCTCATAATGCCAATCTTTTGCATCAATCAGAACCCCATCCATATCAAACAAAACGGCTTTAATATTGTTAACCATGGAAGAATTCCTCCGCCTCTTCCGGCTTATCTGTACACAGTTGAATATACACTGATTTTCCGATTTCATCTCTAATCTTTCCCCATGCTTCGATATAAGAAAAACCATGAAGCTCAGGTGAAACAATTGATACTTTTTTCTTTAAAGAAATGACTTTTTTAATATATTCAAGGTCCAGAAAATCATCATAAAAACGATCAACCCAAACACCAATTGCATCGTCAATCATTACCGTTTCTTTTTCAACATCACTTTTCCTTGAATAATAGTTCAAATTCATCTTTCTGTTCACAACCATCTCAGGGACCGACATGTCAAAGAGAAAATAGTTTTTTATGCCATATTTCAAAAGTAATTCATTTAACAAATCCTGAATTCCATCCGCTTTAACATTTAAAGCCAATGTTGAATCACATTTTTTACCAGCATAATACGCAAACAGTTCCTCTAAATCAGCAGATTTCTCATCTGCGATATTATGACTAATAACCAATTTCCCTTTGTAATCTCGAATATCAGTTTCTATCCCGTAGCCCTTATCGAATGCTGCTTTTAATACATCAAGAGAATTCTTTTCATTTACTTTTTTCCACAACCCTCTGTGTGCCAGTATCTCCATATTATTCACCTTGCTCTATTATTTATTTCCACCAGGGGGTAACTGTCTTGTCTTCATCGGTAAATACCTGCTCCATAGGTACAGGAACCGGCTTACCGTAAATCTTGTCTGCTACATACTTCTTAACCCAGGGAAGCTCTGCTGCCATGAAGCATGTATCATAATGCTCACCGAAATACTTAATGCTCATTCCGCGCTCAATGATATCTTTAAAAGGCATCTCGAAAATATTTCCGATAGAGCAATGGAAATAAGGGCAAGGCTGTACATCACCATACTGTGTAACCGAAACGAATCCCTTCACACCGATACATCCCATCTCGAGTCCGTATCCGGGAGTAAGATGTGTGCAAAGCTTATACTTCTTTTCAAGCTCTCTCTCATATGCCAGATCCTTGGCATCGATCATGCTTTCGTAATGTCCTTCATAAGCGCCTATGGGCTTTGCAAATGTGATAAATACATTGAGTCCCATATTATTGAAGTACTCAACAAACTGTTTGAACTCATCGGAGTAAAGTCTCTGCTTTGTTACAACAGTCTGGATGTAAAGAGGAAGTCCTATTCTCTGGCACTCTTTTATACCATCCATCGCATGCTGCCATGCGCCGGGCTTTCTTCTGAACTCATCATGCTCCTCTGCATTAAGACTGTCTATACTGAGCTGAATACGGTCAATACCGATCTTCTTCATATGCTCAGCCTTTTCTGCAAGGAGATATCCGTTGGAATCACTGTTAATAAAGAATTTCTCAGGATCGATAGCAGCAACAATGTCATCAAGATCCGGGAATGTTGTAGGCTCTCCGCCTGATATAACGAATCTTGCAAGTCCCATCTCGTCAGCCTGCTTTGCAAGATTTGCAACATCTGCAGGTGTAAGGCTCTTCTTGCCTGCTGCATTTCTCTGATATGATTCTATGGAGCAGTGTTCGCACTTCATGTTACACATATAATTGTACTGAAGCTGAATGATCGCTATGCTCTCGCCTCTGTCATATTTTTCTTTAAACTTTGAAACCTTCTCAAATACGTAAGGCTTCTTCTCTTTAAGATAATTTCTGCTTGCCTGTTCTTTTGCATTTAGATCGCTCATATTTCCCTCCGTTTTTATTTCATAAGTAATTCTTTTAGTTCTTTTATATCTTTGACTGCACCCACAGGATTATATTCCACCATATCTTCAGTTTTTTTGAAATCAAACCCGTAGGTAACACCCATAAAATCCACTCCGACTTCCAATGCCGCTTTGGCATCATATGCGCTGTCTCCGATCATCACTGCTTCGGATCTGTCGATATCCGGAAAATAACCGACACACATATTGATAAGATCGGTCTTTACATATTTCCCTGCAGGATCGGTTCCGAAAACGCAACTCAGATATTTATCAAAGCCGAATTTTTGCATCAACGAATCAGTAAAATCCTGCCGCTTATTGGTTGCTACAGCCATCTTAACGCCGGCATCCGAAAGCTTTTGAAGCACTTCTTCTATCCCGGGATACGGTTCGGCTTTAAGAACATCACCCTCTTTATAATGATCTCTGAACACCGCTGCCGCTTCTTTCAGTTCATCTCCGGTCAACCCGTAAACCCGATCAAGAGAATCCTGAATCCTCGGTCCGACAAATGACTCCAATACATCTTCCGGGATCTTAGGTAATCCCAATGATTCTATCATGTACCGGGTAGATGCCAGCAAACCGGGAGACGTATCCAGCAATGTACCGTCGACATCCCATATTACCAGTTTGTATTTCGGCATGATCACTTTACTCCGTTAATATCATTGAGCATTTCCTTGGTGAAATGAACCTTTGTTTTTCTCGGAGTAACAAAAGTATCAGCCAGATCGTAAAACGAATCATTCACATAGTGAGTGGTCGATATCTCTTCAAATATGCATCCGTTTTCGGAAGAAAAGCTGTGCTTTTTATTTCTCTCTACGGTTACGACATCCCCTTTATGAAGAAGTACCGTCTCCCCATCAAGATCAAGTTTCAGATCACCGTGGAGAACAACAAATGTCTCTTCTTTCTTTGCATGGTAATGGCAGGGATGATCCTGACCCGGAAGCATAACAAGGATCTTTTTACAATATTCTCTGTTTACACAATCGATCATTGCCACACCCGTCTCACGATATTTCTCGATACCATAGTGATGAGACAGCTCGCAGCAGCTTCCCGCAGGTACTACAACATTCGCAGCCTTTAACAATGCATTGATATCTTTAACTATACCAAGTGTATCAACGGAAGTATTCTTGATCGATACTTTTTCTTTCATGATCGCACCGTTGAGTGATACATCTTCGGAAAGCACGATCTTATTATATTTTGACAGATCACTTGCAACCACCTGTCCTGCCTGACAGGGGAATGCCAGGAAATAATCATCTGCGGAAAGGACCTGACCTGCCTTAAGTTCATGCTTAGCAAAAACGCCTCGCTTAAGAGCTGCAAGATCAGCCTGTTCCTTCTCGGTTGACTCATATCTTCTGCCTACCACACCGCATATTGCAAATGCATCTCTTGCGGCCTGAAGCCAGCCTTCAACCTGCTCCGGATTAGCCGAATAACCGTTAAGCGTTATCTCATCGGTAGGAACGCCAACGTGTTTTTCAAATATCATTGCGCCCTTAGCAACCGCGATCTTAACAGGTTCCATATTATCCGGTGATTCATGAGTGGAGAAACCGATCTGAATATCGGGAAACTCCGATTTATAATAATCTATCTGATTGAGCTGAAGCTGTTCATTCTTTGTCGGATACTCAGCCACACAATGCATGAGAGAAAGCTCAATACCTCTGTTCCTGAAGAAACTTACCACAGAGTTGACATCTCCCATGGAACTTCCTGCGCCGCTGGCTATAACAGGCATTTTCTTTGAAGCTATACGTTCAAGAAGGGGCCAGTCATTAAAGGAGCAGCTTGCGATCTTAATATAATCATATCCCTGTTCTGCGATCCTGTCGGCGGAAACCTCGTCAAAAGGAGTGCATACAGCAAGGAAGTTATTATCCTTTACTTCCTTCATCAGTTCACCAAACTGTGTCATATCAAGTCTGGTGTCCTTAAATCTTTTAACATTTTTTATATCTGTTCTGTCTTTAAAATCAGGATGGATAAAGGTGTCCAGATCTCTGTACTGAAATTTGAAAGCATAATCAAACTCAGGAAATTTATCACAGACTTTGCGTATCTCCCTGATGATCCTCTTTCCGTGTTCAACGCTTCCCTGGTGGTTATTAGCCATCTCGAAGATAAAAAGCGGTCTCTCCAAGCTCATTTCACTCCCTCCTAAAATCCTTTATAAATTTCATTCATCTCTTCTTCCGAAAGGAAAGGGAACGGATTTTCAAGGGCCGCCGAAACTCTCTTTCCGTTAGAATCAAGAGATGATATGCACTTGGGTATCTCATCAAATGTTATGGACCCGATGAATTCACATATTACTGGTCCGTCAGATTCCATGACCTTCTTAACGGTTTCATCAATCTCTTCATTTTTAACGATCCTGTAATAAGGTATACCGTATGCTGCAGAAACCTTTGAAAGATCCGGCATTGTAACGCCGCTTTCCTCATCGCATCCCACATGGAAGCCGTCAAAGTTTCTGTTCTGCATTGTAGAAATAGCCGCATATCCCGCATTGTGGAAGATAAACATCTTCGCATTTATTTTATTATGCACAACGGTCTGGAGCTCCTGAATATTAAGCTGAAGACTGCCGTCGCCTTCGATCATGATCACGCGGCCTTTATCCGCTGCATAATATGCGCCGACCGTACACGGAAGCGCATACCCCATAGAACCGAATCCCATACAGGAAACGATCCTCTGACCCTTTTTGTGTTTGAACGCCATGTGTCCCGCGGTATTGCAACGGCTTGTGGATGAAGGAACGATCACGTCGCTTTCTTTGCAGTATTCCGAAAGTGTCATGGTAAGACGATACAGATCCACCATATCTGTCTGTTGTTCCTGCTTTTCCTCAAGAAGAGGGAAACGTTCTTTCATATTACGGCAGAACGCAAGCCACTCATCATATGCAGGAAACGTCTCGTTTTCCGCACATTTTTCAAAGCTGTCAATAAAAGCTTTTATATCCATATTAACTGCCGTGACATCCGTCATGGCAAGCTTCTCTATCTCGTTAATATCAATATCGACGATATATTTCTTAGCTCTGAAAGCAAAGTGTTCCTCACTGAAAGCGGTGATCATATTATCAAGGCGGCTGCCGAGAACGATGAGCAGGTCACAGCCCTGTGTAATAAGATTTGAATAACGGCACGCCTGAAGTCCCGGACTTCCAAAGAAATAAGGATCATCAAAATCCATCAGATCCAGTGTTCTCCATGTGCACAGAACCGGGCATCCTATCTTTTCCCTGAATCTATAAAACGTCTCATAACTTCCGGAAGCCTTAAGTCCGTTACCCGCAATGATAAGAGGACGTTTTGCGCCATGCAGATCTTTTATCAGCTTTCCGATCACGCTATCCGTGTCAGAACTGTTTTTTCCTCTTTGAATGACTATATCCGTATCCTTTATCTCCGCTTCATCAAATTTACGAAGAGTCTCCGGATCTATCTCTGTATTCTGTACATCAAGAGGTATGTCTACCCATACAGGTCCCTTTCGTCCATGAGTGGAAATATAAATTGCCTTATCAAGTTCGTAAACAATATCCTCTGCTTTCATAACAGTTACGGCATATTTTGTTACCGGTTTTGCCATGGAAACAATATCATTTTCCTGAGCGCCAAACTGTCTTACTTGACGAAGCGACGCAAAGTCGGCTGTTTTAACCTGTCCGGATAAAAAAAGAACGGGAGTGGAATCAACAAAAGACGCACCTGCAGCAGTAAGCGCATTTGTTCCTCCCGGTCCCGTTGTTACAAGACATACCCCCAATCCATCACCTGCGATCGCATAACTTTCGGCTGCTATCGCCGCAGCCTGTTCGTGGTGGCAACATATATATTCGATATTACTTCTTCCGAGTGCGTCAACAAGATACATTATGCCGCCACCGGAAAGCATAAATATCTGCTTTACACGCTCCTCTTCAAGCCTCTTCATCACATAATCCGCTACACGCATTTTTTCACCTCAAAATAGTTCAGTCATATAAAGCTATTTTACCACAAAATGGGTTTACATAAAGTGTTTTCGTATCACTTCATCCATTGTTCGTTCCCGATTTATTATACCATAAACACGAGGTGTTAGACCTCTTACCCGACCTATTTCCTCGTGATCACGGAAAAATATAACTGCATGTTTTTAAAGCAATATACAGGATCCGGCTATTTCGTTTATAATGATTTCCTGTACATGATTTTTTGCGCTGCCGGTTACAACTGACCGCAAAGCGTTCAGCCAGGAGGTAGATAATGAAACTAATTTTCATCCGTCACGGTGACCCCGATTACGAAAATGATACCCTTACGGAAACCGGCCGAAGAGAAGCCGAACTTTTAGTCCCCCGTGTTGAAAAGCTCGGTGCAAAAGAATTCTATGTATCCCCTCTCGGCAGGGCTCAGGCTACAGCAGCTCCGTCACTGAAAAAACTCGGCAAAGAAGCTGTCACTTTAGATTGGCTCAGAGAATTTGACACCAAAGTCGTACGCCCCGACAAAGAAAAGGGACATCCCGGTATGGCATGGGACTGGCTTCCTGCCGACTGGATGAACAATGAGGCCTTCTATGACAGGGATCACTGGACAGACCATCCCCTGTTTATGGAAAATAACCTTCGTGCGAACTATGAACATGTTGTAAAAAGCTTTGACACATTTTTAGCCGATCACGGATATGAACGTAACGGAAAGTTGTTTAATGCAACACGCCCGAATAACGATACCATCGTATTTTTCACCCATTTCGGATGCAAGACCCTGCTTTTATCATATCTGTTAAACATCTCTCCAATGATACTCTGGCACGGGCTTTGCGCTCTCCCCTCATCCGTAACCACCGTTGTATCAGAAGAGCGACGTAAAGGTATCGCACATTTCAGATGTATCGGTTACGGAGACGTATCCCATCTCTATGCAGGCGGTGCAGAGCCTTCATTCTCCGCCAGATTCTGCGAATGCTACAGCAATAAAAACGAGAGGCATGACTGATGTCACGCCTCTCGTTTTTCAGATCTTCACATTCTTTGTAAGTCGTACATCAGCCGATGATGATGCGGCATAAATCTTCATCTCGCCCTTCATCATTACCCAGTCACCAACACTCTCATCATAATGAGAGAACGCTTTTACGGGAAGAACAACGCTTACCGTCTTCTCCTCGCCGGGCTTAAGCTCGATCTTTTCAAATCCGTTAAGTTCCTTTACAGGATTATCTTTGGAAGGATTAGCTTCACCTGTATAGAACTGAACCGTCTCCTTGCCGCAGGTATCGCCGGTATTCTTTACCTTTACGCTTACCACGAAGAGCCCGTCACTCATCTTTCTCTTATCAACCGGCTTGCCCTTCACATCCTTTATCGACAGACCTCTGTAAGTGAATTTTGTATATGAAAGTCCGTGACCGAAGGGGAACTGCACCGGAACGTTAAACTTCTCATAATAACGATATCCTACAAATACACCCTCATTAAATGTCTGGGTAATATTTGCATTGATCCTGCTGCTTTCTTCCTTTGTAAGCTTTCTTCCGGGATATTCTCCGAAATGAGCCACGGGAGTATTCTCGAATCCCATAGGAAGAGTCTCCGGAAGCTTTCCGGAAGGATTAACTTTTCCGCTTATCACTTCACCAAGTGCGCTTCCGCCCTCCATACCGTTATATGCCATAAGGACTATTGCTTTTGCTCTGTCTGACCATGCTGTCATATCAACAGGGCTTCCTGCGAACATGACGATGACCATATTGGGATTAACATCAAGAAGATCATTTATCAGCTCATCCTGACCGAAAGGAAGCTTCATGTCTCTCCTGTCCTTATCTTCCACATCATATTCGTGATTGAGACCGCCGACAAATATGACCTCATCATATTCCGCTGCAAGAGCAAGAGCTTCTGCCTTCAGCTTCTTTATCAGCTTCTTCTCGTCAGCAGAATAGGTTCTGGAATAACGGGGATCCTTGGCTTTACTCATCTTGATATACTCTTCCCAAGGCATCTGCTCATCCGGAGCATACTTCTTCTCCTCCGGAACATAATAGCCTCTGGCATAATCAACAACCGTATTTCCGCCATAGCTCTTTGTTATACCAAGAAGCGGTGTAACCTCGAACAATGCTTTGACTTCTGCGCTTCCGCCTGCATCCGAATGCTTCCTGTCCGCATTATCACCGATAACCAGTATCTTCTTAGCCTTCTCGGGAAGAATGGGAAGTCTCTTGTCCTCATTCTTGAGAAGTATCACTGACTCCCTTGCGGTATCCAGTGCACGCATCGCATGTGCGGGATTGGAATAAGTTCCTCTGTTCCTCCCGGGAACGGGAACGGCTCTTGCGCTTTCCTTTCCTCCTGCGGTCTTTTTGATCTCTACATCGATCTTTCTGATGTTGATAAGGAATCTGATGATATTGCGTACCTTTTCATCGATAAGGCTCTCATCGATCTCCCCTGCCTTAACAGCCTTAAGAAGCGGCTTCGCCATATAGTAGTCATCGAACTCGGGGATGACTGCCATCTCTACATCCAGCCCGCTTTCCGCAGCGGCCTTCGTATCATGAATTGCGCCCCAGTCAGAAACTACGAGGCCGTTATATTTCCACTCTTTACGAAGTACATCCGTAAGGAGCCACTTGTTCTGGCTTGCATGTGAACCGCGGACAAGATTATAAGCCCCCATAAGAGCTCTGGTCTTAGCCTTCTTAACAGCGGCTTCAAATCCCGGGAAATAAATCTCCCTGAGGGCTCTGTCGCTGACTTCAACATTTACCATGAAACGCTCATACTCCTGAGCATTGCATGCGAAATGCTTTACACATGCCGAAACATCCGTCTCCTGAATACCCTCGATGAGAGGAACCACAAGTTCTGAGATCAGATAAGGATCTTCGCTCATATACTCAAAGTTACGTCCGCATAAAGGGTTTCTCTTGATATTGATACCCGGAGCGAGGATCATATCTTTTCCTCTGCCTCTGGCTTCCTCACCAAGCATCCTGCCGCTTCCCCACGCAAGCGACCTGTTCCAAGTGGATGCAATGGAAGTATTGCAGGGACCGCATCCGACCTCATCGGCGGTAGTTCCCTTTTCCTTCATCCTGGCGGGTTCAAAATCTTTTCTGACACCGTTAGGTCCGTCGGAATAAACTATGGGAGGTATTCCCAGCCTCTCCACTCCGGCACTCTTAAAGAACTCGGATCCGTGTATCATTCCGATCTTTTCTTCAAGTGTGATCTCGGAAAGCAGTGCTTCAACTTTTCTTTCACGTTCTTTTTTATTCATTTGGGTATCTCCCCCTTTTTTACTGCATTTCAACAGTTTATATCTGTACTCTCATCCCCCGTCCGGCAAGTATCCGAACAGATTTTAACAGTTATTCTGATTTTACTTTACGTTTATCTTATCCGCAATGATCTGCAGCTGCCTTTTATTTCATCGTGATCAGCTCGTAATTCCTCGTTCCGAGCCCGATCTTTTCACCATGCTCAAGAGTCTCTTTCCAGCTGATATTCGGGTTGTTATCCAGCCAGTGATCATAATGATGCTCATGATGAGGATCGGCAAGATTATCACCAAGCTGAGAATTCCTGATAGGTTCTGCCTTCTGACACAGATCTGCGCATGCCATATCAAGCGCTACAGGATCGAAGGATGCAAGCATTCCCACATCCGGAAGGATAGGTGCATCATTTTCTCCGTGGCAGTCACAATTTGGTGAAATGTCCGTGATGAGACTTATATGGAATGTCGGTCTGTTATCGCAGATAGCCTGTGTATACTCAGCGATCTTGCAGCCCAGAATAGAATTAGCATTGCCGTTACTGTTGAAAATAGCATCAAATGCACATGCTCCTATGCATCGTCCGCATCCCTTGCAGATATCGGGATCGATATATGCCTTACCGGAATCATAGAAA
>Ga0310695_10006778_pt1 | contig 18702 bp, 15 predicted proteins | sample RumenRJG_04DNA_FD_203882 | JGI IMG/M metagenome (GOLD analysis project Ga0310695, IMG submission 203882) | Bovine rumen microbial communities from Lethbridge, Alberta, Canada - RJG_04 (v2) (version 2) | ecosystem: Host-associated > Mammals > Digestive system > Stomach > Rumen | place: Canada...
GCTGCCGACGGCGCTGCAAAAGGTTCCACCACGGTGACGTTCGCCGACAACGCCACCATCACGGTGAACCTCTACGGGCGCGAAGGCCTCTTCGCCCTGGCGCGCTCGGCGGATCCGTTCGTGGCGACGTGGAATCAGGAGCCTGAGAATCTCGCAACCCTCAAGTTCGTGCCTGACGCCAAGTCGAAGAAGATGGGCTTCAAGCTCGTCCCCGACACGAAGATGGTGCCCGGCGAAGAGGGACAAGTCGAAAAGAAGGGCCTCAGGCTTGTCTATCTCGGAGGCTCGGTGCTCTTCATCCGCTAACGAGAGTTCGAAGTTTGAAGTTCAAAGTTCAAAGTTCGAAGTTTGGCTAGAGGACAAAGGATAGGGCTGGATGATGCTTCGCGCACTTCAGCCCCATCCTCGTCTTTTGTCCTCGAAACCTCGAAACCTCGAAACTTCGCAACCCCGAAACCTCGTCTAAAATGTGCTATAATATTCTGCAGTTGGTTCAACAAGGAGCTGAGAATGCGAAAGCTGAAGATGGCAATGGTCGGTGGTGGCATAGGCGCTTTCATCGGCAAGATTCACCGCGAAGCTGTGAGGATGGACGGCGGCGTGGAGGTGGTGGCGGGAATGTTCAACCGCGATCCCTTGCAGAATGCCGAGATCGGCGAGCGCATCGGCGTTGCGCCTGAGCGTCTCTACCCGACGTGGCAGGCGCTTGTGGAGGGCGAGGCGGCGCGGGCCGACCGTGCCGACTTCATCGCCGTCTGCACGCCGAATCATCTCCACTACGCCATCGCTAAGGCTGCGCTAGAAGCTGGCTTCCACGTGATGTGCGAGAAGCCGATGACGCTCACGGTGGAGGAGGCGAATGAGATCGCCGCTCTCGTGAAGCGCACGAAGCGCGTGTTCGGTCTAATGCACACGTACACGGGCTATCCGATGGTGAAGCTCGCGCGCGATCTGGTGCGGCGCGGCGATCTGGGGAAGATCTGCAAAGTGACGGTGGAGTACTGCCAGGGGTCGTTCCGCAAGATGGACTTCTCGGTGCCGCTCGACAAGCGCAACAAGTGGAAGATGGATCCCAAGTGTTCCGGAAAGAGCTGCTGCATGGGCGACATCGGAATCCATGCCGCCAATCTGGTGGAGTTCGTGACGGGGCTCGAGATACGCCAGGTGCTGGCCGACCTGTCGTCCTTCGTAGCGCCGAAGGGTTTGGACGACGACGGAAACGTGCTGCTGCGCCTTGCCGGCGGGGCGAAGGGCGTATTGACTGCGTCGAAGATCGCGACCGGCGAGGAGAACGGGCTGAGGCTCAGGGTGTATGGCGACAAGAAGGGGCTCGTGTGGATGCAGGAGGATCCGAACGTCCTTCGGGTAAGGGCGCAGCGCGAGCCGGAGCAGACGTGGAAGCGGGCGAATCCGTACGTGGCGGAGGTGAGCGAGGCGTCGATGCGTGCGTCGCGTCCGCCTGCCGGCCATCCAGAGGGATACATCGAGGGCTTCGCGAACCACTACCTAAACTTCTGCGACGCGATACGCGCGGTGGACGCGGGGAAGCGTCCCACCCCGGCGATGCTCGACTTCCCGAACGCGCGCGACGGCGTTCGTGGACTGAAGTTCATCGACGCGGTGGTCGCGTCGTCGAAGGCGGGCGGCGTGTGGACCCGTCTGTGAGGTGCTGCGATGGAAGTGAAGATCGAGCCTTCGTGGCGCGAGGTGCTGCAGGGCGAGTTTGACAGTCCCTACTTCGCCGAGCTCGTGCGCTTCGTGCGCGCGGCGTATGCGCATGGCACGGTGTATCCGCCGGGGCGGCTCATATTCGAGGCTTTCAACCGCACGCCGCTCGACAAGGTGCGCGTGGTGGTGCTGGGCCAGGATCCCTACCACGAACCCGGTCAGGCGCAGGGGCTTGCGTTCTACGTGCCGCCGGGCGTGCGCACGCCGCCGTCGCTCTTCAACATCGCGAAGGAGCTCGCCTCAGAGTATCCCGAGTTGTCACCGCCTGGCGCGCCGCTGCGCATACCGAATCTTCTGTCGTGGGCCGACCAGGGAGTGCTGCTTCTCAACGCCACGCTCACCGTGGAGGCGGGCCGCGCCGGAAGCCATCAGCGGCGCGGGTGGGAGCGGTTCACCGACGCGGCGGTGTCGATTCTCGCCGCGCGTCGCGAGCATCTTGTGTTCATGCTCTGGGGTTCGTACGCGCAGCAGAAGGGCGCGGTGATCGACCGCAGGCGCCACTGTGTTCTTGAGTCGCCTCATCCTTCGCCGCTTTCGGCCTCTCGCGGATTCTTCGGCTGCAATCACTTCCGCATGGCCAATGAATATCTCGTTGCACATGGCGCTGCGCCCATCGAGTGGTAGCGAAGAAACTCGGCCTCCCGCACTCCGCACTAGGCACTAGGCACTAGATTTGCTATAATAGCGCGCATGAGATTCTTTTGGGCAGTGATGATTGCGGCTGCATTTCAGGTGCGTCCGATGCCGCAGCAGGATGGTCCGCTCGAGCCGTCCATCCAGAACGAGGTCGACCATGCGGTCGATCGCGCCGAGGCGTGGCTTGCGCGCCAGACGAATCTTGTGTCGACGGCGCGCGTGGCCACAACCAACACAGTTGACGTGGCCCGTCTCTTCGCCACAAACGGACTCACCCGCGAGAAGATCGCGCTCAAGCTCATATCATCCCAGAAGGGCGAAGGCTGGTGGATTGTATCCACTAACGCCGCGCCCACGCGCGCCGCCGTTGAAATGCTGAAAGGACTCTGATGCATCCTGATCTCATATCGCTTGGCTTCCTGCACATCAAGACATACGGTGCATTCATGGCGCTCGGCTTTCTCGCCGCCTGGCAGGTGCTTGCGTGGCTCTGCAGGCGCACCGGACGCAATCCCGAGCCGTGCACAAATCTCATCATGCTGATGATGATCAGCGGCGTCGTTGGCGCGCGCATCGCGTACGTCGTCGAGCACTGGTCGCAGGAGTTCGCCGGCCATCTCGACATGATCATTCGCGTGGACAAGGGCGGCCTCATGTTCTACGGCGGCTTGATCCTCGCCATTGTGGTGTTCCTCGTGTGGTGCCGGGTGAAGCGCGAGAAGATGTTGCAGATGGCTGATCTTTTCGCTGTGGTGATCCCGCTTGGCCACGCCTTCGGGCGTGTTGGATGCTTCTTCTACGGATGCTGCTTCGGACGTCTCTCTGACGCGGCGTGCGCCGTCTCATTCCCGCGCGGATCGCCTGTGTGGCATGAGCAGCTGAAAGCTGGTCTCATCGCCGCCGATGCGCGCGCGGCGCGGCCCGTGCTGCCCACGCAGCTTTTCGAAGCGGTTGCGGTGTTCATTCTTTTTGTGGCGCTTCTGGCATTGTATCGCCGCTTCTGGAAGGAGCGTCCAGGCTTTTTGACTGGCTGCTATATGGTGAGTTATGCGTGTATTCGCTACGGAATTGAAGTTTTGCGTGGCGACCCTCGTGCCAACGTGGGTGAGTTCACCATCAGTCAGGCGATTTCCCTTGGACTGATTCTTTTAGGTTCCGCATTTATCCTTGTTGCGTTTCGTCGCGGAAAATTGTAATATATATAAATCACAAGAGGAAGGAAGGCTTTGCAAATGAACCTTACATACCCTATTAAGAAGGCGGCTGTGATTGCAACCGCTTCGGTTTTCGCTGTCTGCTCGTATGCGCAGGATGACGCTGCGGACGAGAAGCCCGCCGAGGAAAATTCCGGCGCTGCCGTGGTGAAGGCGGCGGATAAATTCTTCTATCCGCTCATCCGCTGCCGCGAGGTACGCGGAACGGTGCAGGTGCTCAAGCCGCGCACCGCGGACTGGGTGGACGCCGAGGAAGGTCGCTATTATCCGCTTGGCTCCATCGTGCGCGTCACGGGCGATGGCAAAGTGCCTGCGCAGACCGTGTTCGAGTTCGGTGACAAGTCGTCGCTCGTCGCGGGCGATGGCGTGGAGTTCTCGACAAAGGAGATAAAGATCGGCGATCTCAAGCGCACGCTCGTTCTCCGGAAGGGACGCGTGGACCTCAAGCTGCCGCTCCAGCTCAAGGAGGGTTTCTTCAGCGTGGAGGCCCCCAACTTCAAATGCGAGAGCCTTGCCGGCGAGAGCCGTTTCGACTATTCCTCCGCTGATGACGGCGACGAGGTTGTTGTGCGCTGCGTCACCGGTTCGATGGCGCTTTCCGGCAGTCACTTCAAGTTCCCGCGTCTCGTTGCGGCGAACCAGCTGCGCATCACCACGACGGGCAAGGGTCTCTTCTCGCTGATCAAGGGCGAGAGCGGCGACTGCAAGGCGCAGCTCGACCAGGGCCTTGTCGCGGAGCGCAACTTCGACACAGGCGATCTGGTGGAGAAGGCGAAGACGCTCGACTTCACGCTCTCGCCGCAGTGCGTGATCAAGATCTTCCGCGCGAAGTCAAAGGTAGGCGGACGTACGGTGGTGTCGATGATGACTTTCGGCTCCACGGGTGACATGAAGAACCGCATCGCGTTCGCGGAGGGGCGCTCCAATGTGAATTCCGGCGAACTCGTCGTCTCCACCAAGGTGGCAGAGGCCGACAAGGCCGCCAAGAGCAACAGTGCTGACGAGGAGACCGAGACGGTCGAGGTGAAGCCCGCCGAGGAGAAGAAGTCGGAGGCTCCAAAGAAGGAAGAGAAGAAGGAAGAAGACGATTTCATCTGATGCGGCAGAAAGGTCCCACTGCGGAACGCACGGGCCGCCTCAAGGAAAACACATAAAAGAAACAAGAAAGACAGGAAAGCAAAGTGGTCATTCATCATTTCAACCGCCTCATCAAGAACAAGTGGGTTTGGGGCGTATTCGCAGTTGCGATTTCGGTGTTCTTCGCGTTTGACTTCCTCTTTAGAGGCGACAGCGATGGCGGTAGATCGTCGTCAGGGGCGGCAGGCAAGCTTGGCGGCAAGGACGTGCCTGGAACGTTCTTCAACCAGCTGGTGAACGACGTGCGCGGTTTTGGACGTGGCCGCGACAACACCACGCCCGCCGCCGAGGTGAACCGCAAGGCATGGCAGAACGCCGCCGCGCTCGCGGTGGCGAAGAGCGCCAACCTAGAGGCCACCGACGAGGATGTGCGCGCAGCCATCCGCCGCGAACGGGCCTTCCAGAACGAGGGTGGCGCGTTTGACAACGACCGCTACAAGATGCTGCTTGGCGAGGCCGGAATGTCGCCCGAGATGTTCGAGGATCAGCTCAAGCGCCGCATCACGCTCAACAAGCTCCAGCAGGTGGTGCTTGGCAGCGCCGCGTGGGCCAGCCCCGCGGAGCTCGAGACCGCGATCAACGACGTCACCGACAAGTTCACCGTGCGCGTCGCCGCGTTTACCGACAAGGACGCCAGCAAGGTCACGATCGACGACAAGGGCATTGAGGCCTACTACAAGGACAATACTAACTCCATTGCCCTCCCCGACTGCGTGACGGTGAAGTTCGCCCGCTTCGACGCCGCATCTTCCAACCGCCTCGCGCAGTTCACCATCGCCGCCGAGGAGGTGAGCAACCACTGGGACGTGGTGCAGGACGAGAGCCGCTTCAAGGTGACCACGAAGAAGGGCACCAACACCGTCACCGAGGTGATGTCTCTCGAGAAGGCATGGCCGATGGTGGAACGCGACCTCAAGCTCGCCGCCTCCCTCGAGGCATATCGCACGAACCTTCTCTTCCGCGTGTATCCTCAAGACGACAAGGCGCTTGATCCCAAGGTCGACCGCCTTGAGAAGATCGCCGCCGAGGAGAAGGTGAAGGTGGAGACCTCCAAGCCCTTCGCCCTCGACGGACGCGGCTTCGTGAAGGGCTTCATGGTGCGTGCAAATCAGATCGCTCCCGGCTGCGACGGATTCTCCGCCGCGGTGGCCGAGCTTGATCCCGACTCCGCCGAACTCAGGTACGGCGTTGTGGCCGGAAAGGACAGCGTGTACCTCGTCGAGCGCGTAAGCTTCATAAAGGCGCACGTGCCCACTTTCGCCGAGGCGAAGGAGCACATCCGCGCCGATGCTCTTGCCGACGCGAAGAAGAAGGCTTTCAAGGCGAACGTCGAGAAGACGCGCGCCCTCGTGGCGGCCGAGCTCGCCAAGGGCAAGCCGTTCGACGAGAAGATGTTCGCGGGCGCCACGGTCTCCACGCAGATCGTCTTCTCGGTGGCCACCACCCAGTACAACTCGTTCGCCGACTCCTCGTATGTCTCGCGCGGCGCGATGAAGCTCGCCAAGGGTCAACTTTCAGACTTCATCACAACCGCGAGCCCAACCCGCGGCCTTGTGGTGTACGTGGTAGACCGCACGCCCGGCGACGCGTCGCAGGTGCAGATGGTGCGCGCGCAGCTGCGCGACGAGCTCTCCCGCGGCGCCATGATGACGCTGCCTGCGGCATGGCAGGAGTGGAACCTGAACCGCATGGGATTCGAGCCCGCCGACTTCGCGTCCGTCAAGGCCAGCGATGAAGCTGCCGGTTCTGAGGATTGATCCCTCGGCCAAGATGCCGAGCTACGCCCATCCCGGCGATGCCGGGATGGACGTTCATTCTGTCGAGACGCTCGTTCTGCCGCCCGGCGGGCGCGCGTGCGTGCATACGGGGCTTGCGTTTCAGCTGCCGCCCGATGCGGAGGCGCAGGTGCGTCCGCGCTCCGGTCTTGCGTTGAAGCACGGCGTGACCGTTCTCAACGCGCCGGGAACCATCGACGCGGGCTACAGGGGCGAGGTGTGCGTGATACTCGCCAACTTCGGCCAGGAACCGTTCACCGTTGAGAAGGGCATGAGGATCGCGCAGATTGTCGTGGCGTCGGTTGCGCGCGCCGAAGTTGTGGAGGTGGAGGCGCTTGACGCCACCGAAAGGGGCGCGGGCGGGTTCGGTTCCACCGGGCTGTCGTGAAGGGAATGGAGATTTGCAAGGAAAGGCCAGGGCGAGATGATTCTTGATGTTGTGAAGTATGGATCGAAGGTGCTGCGCGAGGCGTCGGTTCCTGTGCCATCGGTCACCCCGGCGCTGCGAAATCTTGCGGCTGACATGCTTGAGACGATGTACAAGGCGAAGGGCGTGGGCCTTGCCGCACAGCAGGTGGGCCGCACGGAGTCGATGTGCGTGATCGACGTGCCCGCCAGCTGCGAGGAGGACGAAGAGACGAAGGCGTTCAACGCCTCGGTCGCCATGCCGCTTGTGATGTTCAACCCTGTGATCGTGGCGAAGGAGGGCTCGCAGGACGGCAAGGAGGGCTGCCTGAGCTTCCCCAACATGGGCGCGAATGTTGTGCGCGCGGCGCAGGTGACGTGCCAGTACACGGACATCAAGGGCATGCCGCAGATGGTGACGGCGCGCGGATTCCTCGCGCGCGCCATCCAGCACGAGACGGATCATCTGGCAGGTGTGCTCTATGTTGACCTCGTAAGCGCGGTGGAGAAGCTAAAGCTCTCTGACAAGCTTCAGAAGCTTGCGAAGAAGAACGGCGGCGCGCTGTAGTTGTGATGAGCGAAACGAAAGGATCGACGAGGATGAGATCAGGAAGCAAGACATGGTTGGCGATGGTCGTTGTTCTGCCGATTGCTGCAATGGCGTTTCGTCCGCCGGCCGTGCCGCTCGTGTCGGTTGATCCTTTCTTCAGCGTATGGAGTCCGGCAGATAGACTCACGGACGCGGAGACCGCGCACTGGACGGGGGCGAAGCAGCCGATCTCGATCACGCTGACCGCCGACGGAAAGACGTGGAGGCTGTGCGGACTCGAGCCGAAGAGAGTGCCCGCGCTTCCGCAGACGGGCGTGGAGGTGCGTCCCCTTCAGACGGTGTACACCTTCGCCTCAGGCGCGCTCAAGGCGACGCTCGTGTTCTCAACCGCGAAGCTCGTCGAGGATCTCGACGTCTTCTCGCGTCCAGTCGCATACGTGACGGCCCGCGTGGAGGGCGCGAAGGAGTGGCGGCTCAACGCTTCCATCTCGCCTGCGCTCGCGACGAACGACGACAAGGCGCCAATGGTCACAAACCGCTGCATGGTGGCGAAGCTGCCGGCGATGTCGATCGGACGCGCCGAGCAGAAGCCGCTCGCCAAGGGCGGCGACCGCGTGCGCTGCGACTGGGGCTGGGCGTGGCTGGTGGGCCCGAGCGCGCCGAAGGACGGCGAGGCGCACTTCCTTCTCGCGTACGACGACGTGAAGTCGATGCGGTTCTTCGGCGAGGACCTCCCCGCGTGGTGGCGCCGCAACGGGCTTGCTTTCACTTCGATGCTCGCGAAAGCCGTGGTGGAGCGCAAGGACGTGCTGTCGCGTCTCGACGCTTTCGATGTTGAGTTCATGCAGGATCTGGAGCGCGCTGGCGGCGAGAAGTACGCGAAGATCGCGAGCCTTGCCTACCGCCAGTCATTCGCCGCGTGCAAGCTTGTGGCGGACAAGAACAACCAGCCCATCTATCTTTCGAAGGAGCAGGGGTCGGGCGGACTCGTCGGCACGGTTGACGTTCTCTATCCCCAGGCGCCGCATCTTCTTCTCATGAGCCCCACTCTCTTCCGCGCCACGCTTGCGCCAGTCATGGTGTACGCAAGCCATTCCCGCTGGCCGTGGTCCTTCGCGCCTCATGATCTTGGCCTCTATCCGCTCGCTGAAGGGCAGATCTACGGCGGCGGTGAGAAGGGTAAGAAGGAGAGCGTGCTGATGCCCGTGGAGGAGTGCGGCAACATGATAATCTCGCTTGCCGCGCTCGCGCACGTGGAGGGCAATGTTAGCTTCGCCGCCGGATGGTGGCCGCTCGTCACGAAATGGGCCGAGTATCTCGAGAAGTTCGGCTTCGATCCCGGCAGCCAGCTCTGCACGGACGACTTCGCGGGGCATCTTGCGCACAACGCGAACCTCGCCGTGAAGTCGATAGTGGCCCTTGCGTGCTACGCGCGTCTCGCGGAGGGCGTGGGCGATGCGGCGGCCGCGCAGAAATACGCGCGTCTCGCGCGCGGCATGGTGCCGAAGTGGATGGAGGCAGCGAAGGGCGGGCGTGCGGGCGGATACCGCCTTGCATACGACGTGGCGGATTCGTGGTCCATGAAGTACAACCTCGCGTGGGACCGCGTGCTGGGCCTTGGGCTCTTCCCGCCTGATGTGGCGGAGGCCGAGATGAAGGCGTATCGCGCGCTCCTCCAGCCGTTCGGCCTGCCGCTCGACAGCCGCAAGCTCTGGACTAAGGCCGACTGGCTTGTGTGGTGTGCCACTCTCACCGGCCGCCGTTCCGACTTTGACGCCCTCATCGGCGGCCTATACCGCTTCATCGACGAGTCGCCCAGCCGCGTCGCCTTCTCCGACTGGTATTGGACCGACAGCGGCAAGTTCCAGCACTTCATCGGCCGCAGCGTGATCGGCGGCGTGTTCATGCCAATGCTCTGCGATGCGGAGCTGTGGCGCAAGTACGCCGCGCGCGATCCCGCGAAGACTCGTCTCTACGCGCCGTTTGCATCCGGCGAAAGCGAGCCGTTCAATCTCGCATCGTTCAACATCCGCTGCCCGGCGGACAGTGGCGACAACGCATGGTCAAACCGCCTGCCCCGCGTGGTGAAGGTGATCAAAGACCACGCCTTCGACATCATGGGCGTGCAGGAGGCAACGCCCGGCCAGCGCAACGATCTCGACGCGGCGCTCAGCGGTTGGGCGCGCGTAGGTCTTGGCCGCGAGCCGGACGACAAGGGCGAGGCGATGTGCATCTACTACAGGAAGGACCGCTTCGAGTGCCTTGGCACCGACACGTTCTGGCTCTCCGAGACGCCGCGCGAGCCCGGATCCAAGTCGTGGGATACCGCCTGCACCCGCACCTGCACATGGGGGCTTTTCCGCGACGTCAAGACCGGGCGCCGCTTCCGCTACTTCAACACTCATCTCGACCATATCAGCCCTCATGCTCGCGTGATGGGCATGAAGGCGCTGCTCGCCGAGATGGAGCGCATCGCGCAGGGAGAGACGGTGTTCCTGACGGGCGACCTCAACGACAGCTTCGAGAGGATTCCGGCCGAGGAGCAGAAGAAGCTGCTGAAGGGATGTGGCCCGCAGATTTCAAGCGAGGTCACTTTCGAGCATCCGATATTCGCGGCGTCGCAGACGCTGTACGACACGCTCTTCCGCACGGAGAAGCCGCACGAGGGGCCTCTGCGCACGTTCCACGGCTATCAGCCCGAGAATAAGGTGAGAATTGACTACGTTTTTGCCAGCGGCAACGTGCGCGTGCTGCGCCATGTGACGTGCGCCGACAGGCCAGAAGGCAAGTTCCCGAGCGACCATGACGCGGTGATGGTGCGCCTCGAGATACGCTAGAGAGTTTGGGGAGAAAAAGAAAGGAAAAAGAAGATGAAGAAAATCATTGGATTCTCCGCGCTGGCGCTCTGCGCCGCGTGCTATGCGGCCGAATGCTGCGATTCGCAGCTCCAGCCGATGAAGTGGGCCGACGACGCGTTTGCGTCCGGCGTGTGGACAAAGGACGCGCAGGGCGTGCTCACGGCCAGCAAGGACGCCGCCATCTGGAGCGCCAACGAGTACGAGAACTTCACGCTCTCGTTCGAGTACAAGCTTGATCCCGCCGCCAACTCCGGCGTGATCATCTACTGCCCAAGCGACAAGTGCGCCGGAGCGAAGTGGATTCCGAACTCCGTTGAGATCCAGCTGCTGGACGACAACCACGAGAAGTGGAAGAAGGATCCGGGCTATCTCAAGAACTCGAGCCTCTACGGCCATCTCGCGCCTCTCGCCACGCCGGCCAAGCCCGCAGGCGAGTGGAACACGATGACCGTTACGGCGAAGGGCAAGAAGATCGTTGTCACTGTCAACGGCGTGAAGACGATCGACGCGGACCTCTCCAAGTGGACTGACGCGAAGAAGAACCCCGACGGCACGAAGATCCCGCCGTGGCTGAGCCGTCCGTGGGCCGAACTCACCACCAAGGGCCGCATCGGATTCCAGGGCATGCACGGCGGCGCCAAGCCGTACTTCCGCAACGTGAAGATTGGCCCGGCCAAGTGAGAGTAGTGCCTAGTGCTTAGTGCCTAGCGCTGATACGAAATAGGAGAATTTCCTGTGTGCTTTGCGCGCGCAGGAAATTCTATTTTTGTTGTTTTCGGTCATGTGTTTGCACATTTGTATATTTTAGATGGCATTGCAAAAAGAGTGCAAAAAAATCTTGAGATTGTGTAGATTTCAGAGGTCGGCCACCTACTCATAAGTGGACAAAGCCAACCAACCGTCCGTTGCCGCTTCAGGACCTCCCCATACCCTGAAGCGGTATTTATTTTCCCATCTTTGGCGTAACGGTATTGGTTGCTGGCTGTTGCTGTTGAAACACTGCTATGGAAGTGCAGGGCAATTTGTGGTATAATCTATGCCTTCCCAAAGAAGGCAAGAAAAAGAGAATATGATGGACAAACGTTACGACGCCAAGGCCGCAGAGGCCAAATGGTACCCTATCTGGGAGAAGAACGGCTATTTCCACGACGAGCCGGGGCACGGTTCGCCGTACTCCGTTGTCATCCCGCCCCCAAACGTGACCGGCATTCTGCACATGGGCCACGCGCTGAACCAGACGATTCAGGACGTTCTTGTAAGGTGGCGCAGAATGTGCGGCTTCAACACGCTGTGGCTGCCTGGCACCGACCATGCGGGCATCGCCACGCAGAACGTGGTGGAGAAGGCCCTCAAGAAGGAGGGAAAGCGCCGTCAGGATCTCGGGCGCGAGGCGTTCGTTGCGCGCGTGTGGGAGTGGAAGAAGCAGTACGGCGGCACGATCGTGCACCAGCAGCGTATGCTGGGCAATTCCACCGACTGGCAGCGCGAGCGCTTCACGTTCGACGAGGGATGCTCGAAGGCGGTGGCGAAGGTCTTCTGCCAGTTGTACAACGAGGGACTGATCTACAAGGGCAACTACATCGTGAACTGGTGTCCGCGCTGCGGCACGGCGCTTGCGAACGACGAGGTGGAGCATGAGGCGAACCACGGCCATCTGTGGTACGTGCGCTACCCGGTGGTGGGCAGCGAGAAGGGCGTGAGGGGCGAGCCGTACAAGGACTATGTGATGGTGGCGACCACGCGCCCCGAGACGCTGCCGGGCGACACAGCCGTGGCGGTGAATCCGTCCGACGAGCGCTATGCCCACCTGGTGGGCAAGACGGTTATCCTGCCTCTCACGGGCCGCGAGATTCCCGTGATTTCCGACGTGTACGTGGAGAAGGCGTTCGGCACGGGCATCGTGAAGATCACGCCCGCGCACGACCCCAACGACTTCCTCGTGGGCAAGCGCCACGGCCTCGAGGAGATCAACATCATGACCGACGACGCGCACATGAACGAGCTCGCCGGCGAGAAGTACTGCGGCATGGACCGCTTCGAATGCCGCAAGGCGCTCGTGGATGATCTCGAGGCAGGTGGATTCCTCGACCACGTTGAAGACTACGACAACCAGGTGGGCCACTGCTACCGCTGCCACGAGGTGGTGGAGAGCCGCCTTTCCAAGCAGTGGTTCGTAAAGATGAAGCCGCTCGCCGAGCCCGCCATCGCCGCGGTTAAGAGCGGCGAGGTGCGCTTCGTGCCGGAGCGCTGGAGCAAGATCTACTTCAACTGGATGGAGAACATCCAGGACTGGTGCATCTCGCGTCAGCTCTGGTGGGGACACCGAATTCCTGCGTACTACGTCCGCGGGAATTCGAGTGAAGAGGGAGCAGGGAATAGTGAACAGGTTTTTGTTGCCGAGACTGCCGAGGCCGCGCTGGAGATGGCGAAGGCCAAGACCGGCAATGTGAACCTGACGCTCGCGGACCTCGAGCAGGATCCGGACGTGCTCGACACCTGGTTCTCGTCGTGGCTGTGGCCGTTCTCCACGCTCGGCTGGCCCGAGAAGACGGCCGACCTCGACTACTACTATCCCACCACCGACCTTGTGACGGCGCAGGACATCATCTTCTTCTGGGTGGCGCGCATGATGATGGCGGGAATCCACTTCATGGGGAAGCCGCCCTTCAAGAACATCGTCATCCACGGAATCGTGCGCGATGCGCAGGGCCGCAAGATGTCGAAGAGCCTCGGCAACTCGCTCGACCCGCTCGAGCTCATTGACGCGTATTCGGCCGACGCCCTGCGCTTCTCGCTTGCGCTCATCACCTCGCTTGACTGCGACACGAAGGTCGACAAGTCCAAGTTTGAGATCGGACGTAACTTCTGCACGAAGATCTGGAACGCCGCCCGCTTCCTCGAGATGAATCGCGAAGCGACGCCGCAGGCGGAGTTCGGGGCCGCCGGCGGTCCAGTCCAGTTGTCCAGCGACGAGCGCCATATGCTCATGGCGTGCGAGAAGGCGTGCGAGAAGGTTAACGACCTGCTCGCGAAGTACCGCATCCAAGACGGCGCGCTTGCGGTGTATGACTTCTTCTGGACTCAGATCTGCGACTGGTACGTGGAGTACGCCAAGGACGCCCCCGACAAGCCCACCGCCTTCGCCATACTGCGCGACGTCTTCTGGAAGGCGTTAAGACTGCTCCATCCCTATATGCCGTTCGTCACCGAGGAGGTGGCGCACCAGCTGGGATTCCTCAAGGACGGCGAGACGATTCTCCGCGCCGAGTTCCCGAAGGGCTACACCGCGGAGGAGAAGGCCGCGTGGGGCCTCGACGAGGAGGTGTACGAGTACGTGGAGGCGAAGCGCGAGATGATCACTGCGCTGCGCGCCCTCCGCGCCGAGTACAAGGTGAACCCCGCAGCGTGGGTGAAGGTGACTATCGCGGCAAAGGACGCAGCCACGGCCGAGCGCCTCTCATCCGAGGTCGCGAGCCTCAAGGCCGCGTTCCGCGCCGAGAGCGTGGAGGTTCTGCCTGGCGCAAGCGAACTTGCGATGCCTGGCTCCCTCGGGCGCATCGGCACCGTCTACCTCTCGCTCGAGGGCCTTGTGGACAAGGCGGCCGAGGCGAAGCGCGTGGCGGCCGAGCTCGCCAAGACGCAGGGCTTCATCAAGTCGATCGACGCCAAGCTCGGCAACGAGAACTTCATGGCCCACGCCCCCGCGGCCATCGTGGAGGGGCAGAAGACGAAGCGCGCCGAGCTCGTGGCGAAGATCGCCCAGCTTGAGAAGCTCGCCAAACTTTTCGCGTAACGCATTTCCGACAGCAACAACTCCACAAAAAGAAAAGGAAAACCAGATGAACACCAACAGAAGAGACTTCCTAAAGGGCACGTTCTGGATGGGGGCTGCGGCCCTTGCCGGCGGAGCCTTGTGCGATGTGCCAGCCGCCGGCGGTGCGATGGCGACGTTTGCGGCTCCTGCTCTGCGCAAGGTGCGCGTGGGATGCGTGGGACTGGGCGCGCGCGGATCGGGCGCCGTGCACCGCATCTCGCAGATTCCCGGCGTTGAGGTTGCCGCGATCTGCGACATCCGTCCCGAGGCCGTTGCCGCCCAGCAGAAGTGGCTCTCCAAGAACAAGAAGCCCGCCGCCAAGGAGTTCATCGGCGCCGAGGCCTGGAAGGCTCTCTGCCAGTGGGACGGCATCGACGTGGTGTACAACACAACCCCCTGGAACCTCCACGCCCCCATCGGCCTCGAGGCGATGCGCTGCGGAAAGCACGTCTTCATCGAAGTGCCCGCGGCCATGTACATCGACGAGTGCTGGGCGCTCGTGGAGACCTCCGAGAAGACGAAGCGCCACTGCATGCAGCTTGAGAACTGCTGCTACGGCGAGATCGAGATGCTCGCGTTCAACATCTGCCACCTCGGCCTTCTCGGCGAGCTGAAGCACGGCGAGGGCGCGTACATCCACGACCTCCGCTCGTACAACCTAACCGGCTACTACAACAACTGGCGCCTTCGCTGGAACATCCCCCACAAGGGCAACCAGTATCCCACGCACGGCCTTGGACCCATCTGCCAGTACATGGACATCAACCGCGGCGACCGCTTCGACTACCTCGTCTCGCTCGAGAGCCAGCCCACCGGCTTCGCCACCCTCGCCCGCGAGACGATCAAGAACGCGGACGACTGGCGCCGCAAGGCCGACGTCCAGATGGGCGACATGAACACCACGCTCATCAAGACCGTCAAGGGCCGCTCCATCATGGTGCAGCACGACGTGGCCTCTCCGCGTCCCTACAGCCGCATCAACCTCATCAGCGGCACGAAGGGGATGCTCTGCGACTATCCCTACCGCCTCGCGGTGGAAGACAAGCCCGGTGCGGGTGCCCATGGCTTCAACGACAAGCTCGCAGCCGAATGGCGCGAGAAGTACAAGCACCCGCTCTGGAAGCGCGCCGGCGAGATCGCCAAGAAGGTCGGCGGCCATGGCGGCATGGACTTCCTGATGGACCTCCGCTGGGCGTTCTGCCTGCAGAACGGCCTGCCGCTCGACATGAACGTCTACGACCTCGCCAGCTGGTGCTCGCTCTGCGAGCTCACCGAGAAGTCCGTGCGCAACCGCTCCAACTCGGTCGATGTGCCCGACTTCACGCGCGGCGGGTGGAAGACCACGAAGCCGCTCGGCCTTGTGGACGTCGATCTTTCCAAGATGGGTCTCGACGCCGCCGGCGTCAAGGCGGACAAGTCGGCCCTCAACGTCTAAATGCTCGCAATCGTCGACTACAAGGCCGGCAATCTCACCAGCGTGAGAAATGCCTTCTCCGCGCTTGGCGCGGAGGCCTTGGTCACGCGCTCTCCCGCTGCGATCGCGGCGGCGGAGCGCGTGGTGTTTCCTGGCGTGGGAGCGGCCGCGAGCGCGATGGCAAATCTCCGCGAGCTTGGGCTTTTGGAGGCAGTGCGCGCGTCGGCGCTCTCAGGCCGTCCATTCCTTGGAATCTGCCTTGGGATGCAGATACTCTTTGAGCATTCGGAGGAAGACGGCGGAGTCGATACGCTTGGCGTGCTCTCCGGCCGCGTAAGACGTTTCCCACATGCGCCTGGATGCAAGATCCCTGAAATCGGATGGAATCAGGTTGAGGGGATGGAAGACGCGGGCGTGCCTGCCGGCGGCGAGTTCTACTTTGTGCATTCGTACTACGCCGAGAAGTGTCCCGATACATGGGGCGTGACGGAATACGCGGGCATCGAGTTCACCGCTTCGGTGAGGCGTGGCAATCTCGTGGCCACGCAGTTCCATCCCGAGAAGTCTGGCCGCATAGGTCTCGACTTCCTTTCATGGTTCCTTTCGCTCTAGCAAAGGCACCCTCTATGCTTACAAAACGAGTGATACCATGCCTCGACGTGCGCGCGGGACGCGTGACGAAAGGTGTGAAGTTCAAGAACAACGTCGACCTCGGCGATCCCGTGGAGATGGCGGTGGCGTACTCGACCGGCGGGGCGGACGAACTTGTGTTCTACGACATCACGGCATCTGCCGAGGGGCGGCCGATCGACATCGGCATGGTGGAGGCCGTGGCGCGCGCTGTGCGAATCCCGTTCGCGGTGGGCGGTGGAATCGCGACGGTGGACGACATGGAGAGGGTGATACTCGCGGGCGCCGAGAAGATATCCGTGAACTCTCTTGCGGTGCGCCATCCCTCGATAATCGCCGAAGGCGCCGCCGCGTTCGGCAGGCAGTGCGTTGTGCTGGGAATGGATCCAGTTCGAAGCGCGCGCTGTCCAAGTGGATACGAAATCACCACGCGCGGCTTCCGCGACTTCACGGGCATGGACGCCGTGGAGTGGGCTAAGCGCGCGGCGGATCTCGGCGCGGGCGAGATAGTGGTGAATTCGGTGGACGCCGACGGAATGCGCACCGGTTTCGAACTCGAGATAACGCGCCTCATCGCAGCGGCCGTGGATGTGCCCGTTGTGGCCTCAGGCGGCGCAGGACGTCCTGAACATCTTGTTGAGGTCTTCCAGAAGGCCAGTGCCGACGCCGCGATCGTTGCCGGCATGATTCACTCCGGCGATTTCACCATCGCCGAGATAAAGAACGCCATGCACTCCGCAGGCATTCCCACGCGCATGAGCTATTAGTTTTTTAACGCAGAGTCGCGGAGTTGCAGAGAATCCCATAAAAACAGAAAGAGAATGATTCGAGTAGTTTAGAGAGCCTACAAGTGCCTGCTGTGCTTGTTTCTGATTTTCATATGTGCAGTCTGCATAAGGGTATGGATTTTTTATCATCAAGAACCTAGATTGCGCAGCGTTGACATCAGCGATGCGAGTTCTGTGAATCAGCTGAGAAATATCCTGGGTTGCGAATGGAAGGGCTTTAAGTTTGAGAAATGCGTAGTGGAGAACGACTTCTATGTTGTGGGGCGACTGGGGGTTGATGTTTCCAGCGAATACTGGAATAAGGTCTTGGAGGAGATGAGAAGGTGGGATGATGCCGAGATGGATGGTCTTGACGCCGTGAGATTCTCAAACTCGGCAACAGAAGCTCTTGTGGCTGTGGGCTATGACGGAAAGGGTATTCTTCTTGCCAAGGAGAAAACAAGAGAGGCGGCGTCGCCTGAATATGCGGTACTGCGGGAATATGTCGTGGTACGAGCTGGCGAGAGCGTAAAACTCTACGTAGTCGCAAATGCGCCGTCACGAGAAGCATTGGCAGTGCTCAAATACGTTGAGTAGACTGATGTTTACGGTCGTGGTGCACCCCCGACATCGGTGGGCAGATGACGATACCGTTCGCCAGAAACGGCCATCTACCATCCCCACGAACGTCTCAGCCAGCCAGCTTCAACTGACAAGCAAAGATGTTATTGCCTTCAACTACGATTTTTAGGTAAAACCGAATTTCCCTTCGTTATGCCGAACTTTGCCTCCGCCCCTCGTTCCGAGCTATTTCAGTTCGAACTGTGTTCTCGTCGCATCCATCCCCCACATACTCGGGCGACAGCACCCGCTCCAGCTGCGCCGCCAGGCTCGCCACCGTACCCTCGCACCTCCCCAGCAGCACCCCTGCCCGCTCCCTCGCTCCCGCCATCGCCTTCTCTTGCTCACCCTCCTCCGCACAAGATCCCTCCGACCTCCCACGGGATTGTTCCGAACAGTGTTCTCTCGAATCTCCTTCCTTGTCCCCGCCCCTTCGGATCCCAGTGCCATCCCCCGTCCGCATCCCCTCCCCATCGGTCTTCCCAGGCAGCTGCGGTGGCAGGACGGCGCTGGCCGGGACGGGATCCGCCACTCCCACCGCCTGGCGGAACCTCCTCGCCAGCGCCTTGTACTTCATCACCGTCTTGTAGCGCTCGTAGAGGTCGGGCGCGTTCTCGCGCAGCCACTGGCGTATGCCGCCGTGCCGCCCGACGATCCTCCCCTCCGTCTCGCTCCAGACTACGGAGTTGTCGACGTAGCACTCGAGGTCCTCGAGCATCGAGCCGAAACGTATCATGTCGGCGGCCGAGCAGCGGGCACGCGCGAACGCGGCGCGCAGCTCCTCCGGCGTGGGGCAGGGGCTCGTCGTACGCCTTCTGCGTATGCGCCGCCTCTCCGCCGCTAGCGCCAGGCGCCTGGCGCGCTCGGCCCCGTAGTACGTCGGGCGGCGGAGCCGCCTCACATGCGCGTCCACCGCGCGCGCGAGCCACCACGCGACTGCCGCCGCGCCCATGACGGCCGCGAGGAACACGAGGTTCTGGAGCCACTCGCCGTAGGGATGCAGGCGCGGGTCGGTGAACTCGAGCGCCGTGCGCGGCATGTGGCCGACGGTGCGCCCGCGGCTGAGCGCCTCGCGCCAGAACCTGCGGCGGTACTCGAGGGAGTCGAACCCCATCACGTCCTCGTGGAACCAGCGGAAGAAGCCCGCCCGTCC
>Ga0310695_10006779_pt1 | contig 18702 bp, 17 predicted proteins | sample RumenRJG_04DNA_FD_203882 | JGI IMG/M metagenome (GOLD analysis project Ga0310695, IMG submission 203882) | Bovine rumen microbial communities from Lethbridge, Alberta, Canada - RJG_04 (v2) (version 2) | ecosystem: Host-associated > Mammals > Digestive system > Stomach > Rumen | place: Canada...
TGGAGTAATACAAAACATTTGTTTCCAAATGCTGATATTTTAAATTGGAAAATAAACGATAATACATATTGGACATTTGGCAAACGCGAACGTAGGAGTGAATACGAGGATAGACTTAATAAGTTTTTTGAACTATCAATAGAAAAATTAGACAAATGCGTTGTGTATAATTATGTAAATTTACTAACCGCAACAAAAGAGGAGAAAAACGCACTATTTAACAAAATTACAAATGGAAGTAGAAAGTCGGTTCTAAAGTATTATGATATGCTCTATATCACAGAAGAAGACTATAACGTTGTATATGGAATATCGCTAAGAGACATCGATTATGAGGGTAAAAACAGAAATCGTATTATTGATTTAGTAAAGAAAAACAACAGTATAGTGTATATTGAGGAAGACGAGTGTAGCGTTTGCAATGATATAATATCCAAAATGAAAAACAAAGTGTATCTTTCCACTAGAATATTTGTATAATTAAACTATTTATAATAAACTGTCAAAACATGAAAAAGCAAATAAAAAAGATTGTTGATAGGAGCTATGTAAATAGAGAACCTAAAAGAATCATAAAAGCTGGCAAAGACATAAAGAAGAAGAAAGCCACTAGGAAATAATAGTATAATTCATAACTACTATGGAAAAGAAAGAAATTATGGAATTAGAAGAAAAGCTTCAAGCCGTTAATCCAACAAGTGTTAAAGTACTTAAAAAGGATAGAGGCCTTATAGAGAGAACTGAATCTTCAAAAATAATTCTAGCTGAGGACAATAGGCAGGTATTAATGGACTAACATGAAAACACGCGAAGAATATTTAAGAAAATTTAAAAGGCTTGTAAATGAATACGTGTCCCCTTATGACGATTCAGTAGAAGAGGACGCGATGCAGGCTGACCCAATGGCTGGTGGCGCCGCACCTGCGGACCCCGCCGCCACTGGAGCTGCTGTCGACCCAATGGCTGGTGGTGCTGCGCCTGCGGACCCTGCTGCTGGGGCTGCTGCTGACCAAATGGCTGGTGGTGCTGCGCCTGCGGACACTGCCGATGCGGGAATCGAAGAACCAGAAGATGGAGACGATGGCCAGGACGATGATGATATGTTATCAGATGATGAGTTTAGTGAGGAAGCAGATGAGCTTAAAAAGTCACAAAAACATGTTTCGAAGAAAATTGATAATATGTCAAAAAAGTTTGAACGTTTAATGGGCAAATTAGATTCTTTTGAGCGAAGAATAGAAGATAGTGACAGAAAGATATCAGACCTAAAGGCTGATATCGCGATGAGAAACCCAACGCCAGAACAAAAGATGTCGATTCGTTCAGTACAATCCGTTCCTTACGGAGACACTCCAACTCAGTATTGGGAAAAGAAAGAACAAACGTCAAATTATAGCCCAGAAGATGATAATGATGGGGCAGATATGCCAGAATATCAAATAAAGCAAAGTGATGTCGATAATATGAGAGACTGGACAAATATTTCAAAGTCATTTGATGATGAAAGACGTGATTTGCATAGCATTCTAGGATATTAAACTTAATAGGGGTTTGACAATCGTTAAACCCTTATTGTTTTCTAATATACATTTTTGTATATTATTATATGAACTTTTAACAATAATAAAACTTTACAAAATTTTTGATTAATGGAAACGACTAATCAAGTTCCAAACTTACCGAACATTACTCCATTAGTAATGGAAAACGAGAAAAACTTATCCGAAACAAAGGAAAGAGAAAACGAAAAAAGAAAGAAAAAGGATGACGTCGATAAGAAGGACGATTACAAAAAGAATTACCTTAATATCACTCTAGAGAAGGGCCAAAAGGAGAAATCTCTTACAATTAGGCTTCTGCCTATGGACCTTGACCCTAATAGTTCTACTTATGGTACTCCATTCGTACACGTTCATGTTCACAATGTAAAGGTGCCCAAAGAGATTAAAGAAAGCGGGTATGGAAACTACATCTGTTTGAGTAAAACTGATGGTATTGACCATGACAAATTCGGGTATAAATGTCCGTTCTGTGAAATAAACAAAGCGGCATACAACGAAGGTAAGAACGAAAAAGACCCTATTAAACAGAAAGAGCTATACACTCTGTCTACTTCAAATAAGGCTAGAGAGGCCGTCATAGTAAGGTGCATTGATAGAGAACATGAAGATGAGGGTGTTAAGTTCTGGAAGTTCAATCTTAGGGACGACAAGACAGACCCTTACAATCAGATTATGGACCTTTGGAATCTTAGAACGGAAGAGGGAAAACGTGCTGGGGTTAACTTAAACATTCTTGACATTTATAATGGTGTTGACCTTACAGTTAAAATCACAGAAGGAAACTCTGCTCCGACAATTACAGATGGAAGGATTCAGTGCCCAATTTCAAGGGATTCTCAGCAATTACACGATTGGCTGTACGATAAGAAGACATGGCAAGAAGTATTCACTGCTAAACCTTACGAGTATCTTAAGCTTATTTCTGCAATGAAAATACCTTGGAAGGATAAAGAGAGCGGCCTTTGGGTTGACAAGGAGGAATATATGAACTCAAGTAAAGAAATCAAGCGTAACCAAGAAAATCAAATAAGTGAGGCTGAAGCTAAACTTTTATCTCAAGGGCAAGACCTTGTTGATTCTCTAACGATTGATGATTCTGAAATACCGATGTAACAATAATTGCTGCGCTGCGAAGCTGCGGCGCAGCATACTTTTTCTAATTATATGATTTGTAATCACGGAAAAATTATTTTCAGGTATGGAACGATGTGTTACTTTTGTTATAATTAAATATTTATTTATGTAAATGTTTAATATATGACGAAGGAAGAATTTATAGAAAAAGCAAAAGAAAAATACTCGTGTAAATATGATTACAGTTTCGTTGACGAGTATAAGAATAGAGATTCTAAGGTAAAAATTATATGCCCGACACATGGTCCTTTCTATAAGAATGTAAGGATGCACTTAAATGGATATGAATGCCCAGAGTGTAGTTCAGCTAAAAACTATGCATTAACAACTGATAAATTTATAGAAAAAGCCACACAAACTCATGGCCATAAATATGATTATTCCAAAGTTAATTATGAAAGTAGTTTAAAGAAAGTGTGTATTACTTGTCCTATTCATGGAGATTTTTGGCAAATTCCGTCAAATCACCTTCGAGGCGCCGAATGCCCAAAGTGTTCTAAACGCTTTATGGATACAAATTACTTTATTGAGTGTTCGAATAAAATACATAGTAATAAATATGATTACTCAAAAGTAGATTATTCCGATAGCTTTACGGATGTTACAATAATATGCCCAAAACATGGCGAATTTAAACAAAAACCGAGGGAACATTTATCTGGCTGCGGATGCCCAAAATGCGGCCTGAAACGCATGTGGGATACTAGGGGGAGGCTGACAAAAGAGGATTTTATCGAAAAAGCAAAACTAGTTCATGGCGATAAATATGATTATTCTAACATAGAATATGTTAACGAAAGGACTCCAGTGCGCATTATTTGCCATAAAAAAAGTAAGACTGGAGTTGAACACGGGGAATTTTGGCAAAAGCCGATTACACATTTAATGGGACATGGGTGTAGAAAATGTAGGAATTCACACCTAGAAAACAAAATAAGACTTTTTCTTATTAGCAATAACATAGAATTCGAGCAAGAAAAAACATTTGATTGGCTAATTGGAAATAAAAATTCACACTTATATTTAGATTTTTATCTACCAAAACATAACATTGCTATAGAATGCCAGGGAGTACAACATTTTATAGTTATTAAAAACAATTTTAATAAATTTAATGAAGTTGTTAAAAATGATAAAATTAAAGAACTGAAGTGTTTAGAACATGGCGTAAAAATTATTTATTTTAGTGATAAAGTAATTAGTGAAAAATACGCAAAAAGAGATGATATTTTGTTCGACGAAAATAAACTTTTATTTGAAATAAAAAAATGTTAAGATTTTATTATGGGTGCATGGGCGCAGGAAAGAGCCTTCATGTTCTTGCTACAGCATACAACTTTCAAGAGCATGGTATACCTTTTATCATTCTAAAAAGTAAAATAGACACGAGAGATGGCGAAAACGTTATTCATTCTCGGGCTTTAGGGGATAGAGAATGCGTTTCTATCTCGCAAGAAGACAATATCTATAACATGATTGCCGCTTATCAAAACATTGGCGACGACCAACTACGGTGGATAATCGTCGATGAGGCGCAGTTCTTAACGGAGCAACAAGTAGAACAATTAGCCGCAATTGCGGATGTTATGAATATCAACATAATGTGTTACGGACTTAGAACAGACTTTAAAACAAGGCTATTTTCTGGTTCGAAAAGACTGTTTGAACTTGCCGATTCTATTGAAGAAATAAAATCTACATGCTATTGCGGCAGTAAGACAATATTCAACGCAAGAATTAACGCACAAAAAGAAATTATAACAGATGGAGCTCAAGTAGAAGTGGGAGGAGATGAAAGATATACTTCTTTATGCCGAAAATGCTACTTTGAAAAGACTGGGCATCCTTTATATGTTAACGAATAAAACTTTAAACTAAATTTTATATGGCACAACCACTAAAAAAGAAAGAGGTTAAGCAAAAGCCAACACTTGCGTCTTTTAAAGAAAAGATGGGCCTAACAAGTATGAAAGCAAGTAGCGCTGATAAAGAGCTAGAATGGCTACTCATGCCGCAGGCATTTAAAGATGTACTAAAGCTTCCAGGAATCCCGCAAGGGTATATAACAACTATTATGGGCCATCAGGGGACTGGAAAGTCGACGCTAATTAATCACGCAATCGTTGCAGCACAGAAACAAGGCTTAATACCAGTCATCTACGATACTGAAAATAACTTCGATTTTACATACGCGCGAAGTATGGGAATGGAGGCCGAACCAATATATGGCGATATAGTTGACGAGGAAACTGGAGAAGTACGTCAAGGGATTGTAGAATATGAAGGGAATTTTATATATTTCAACAATAAGCGACTTGCCGAGAGATATGGTATCCACGACCACCTAAAGGGTGTTGACTTGGCAAAGCCGAGAAAGGACGCAGTGCTTGAAGATATCGCCTATAGTATCAGAGAATTACTTGAGGCGCAAGATAATGGCGATATATGCGCTGGATTCTTGTTTATTTGGGATTCAGTAGGTTCAATAATATCACAAAAGAGTTTAAATTCAAAGGTCGGAAACCACATGTTTGACGCAGCTTCAATTAGCGAGGCGTTTACAGACCTATTGAATAATAAGATTCCTAGTTCAAGAAAAGCGTCGGAACCTTACACAAATACAATGATTGTTGTCAATAAGGTTTGGATGGATAGTATGACAAATCCAGTTGGCCCTCCTAGTATTAAACAAAAGGGTGGAAATACATTCGGATATGCTCAGCGTTTGTGCATTCTAATGGGTGGACAACTTGGCCCGTCAGTAAAGATTCTTACTGCTGTGTCAAAGGGGCTTACATATCAATACGCAACCCAAACAAAGATTAGAGTTCTTAAGAATCAATTGCCAGCTCCATTTACTTTGTCATATAGTGGAGAAATAGTTGCAACGCCTACTGGTTTTATATCAGCAGATAAAGATACTTTAGACCAATATAGGAAGGAACATGCGAATGAATTTTTAAAGAAACTAAATGAAATTGCAGAGTCATCAGAGGCGGTTCTTAACACTGATGATATTACATTCTCAGAAGAGGAACAACTCTAATGTTTAAAGAAAAAAATAAAAGCAGTATAATCTGCTTTTATTTTTGCGAAATATTGACTATTTATTATAAATAATAGGACATAGCATGCAAAATGATTTATTAAATAGAATTGCTATTGCGCAGGATAAACATCCAGAGTACGAATATTACCCAAAAAGCTACGATAGTAAAGATAGAAAGATTAACATAGAATGCCCAAAACATGGGGTATTTAGACAGCGGTTGTATTATTCTATGCGAGGAAGTTTATGCCCAGAATGTGTTAACGAAACAAAGGGTAAACATAGGCTATTAGATACCGATGAATTTATTAGAAGGGCAAAAGAAATTCATGGAGATAAATATGATTACTCAAAAGTAATATATGTTAATAGTCAAACTCCTGTTTGTATTATCTGCCCAGAACATGGGGAATTTTGGCAGATTCCAGACTCTCATATTAATCAAAACAGTGGGTGTATAAAATGTAGCGGACTTGCTAGAAAAAATAATGAAGAATTTATAGAAAACGCAAAACAAATACACGGTGATAAGTATGACTATTCTAGGGTAGAATACAAGAACAATAGGTTTAAGGTATGCATAATATGTCCTGAACATGGCGAATTTTGGCAAACCCCAAAGATTCATTTACGTGGGTTTGGGTGCAAAAAATGCTCAAATAATTACTTGGATAAAGATGTGTTTACCGAAAAAGCGAAAGCAATACATTGTAACAAATATGACTATAACAAAGTTAATTACGTTAATAATCACACAAAAGTCACTATAATATGCCCAGAACATGGAGAGTTTGAGCAAATACCGAACTCACACCTTAATGGCCGCGGATGCCCGTTGTGTAAAACAAGCCATTTAGAACTTGAGATGGATGCATTTTTAAAGAATAATCTAGATAGGTTATATATTTACCAATATCATAATAAGGATATTTTCGGTAAACAAAGCTTAGATTTCTATATACCAAGTTGTAAAATAGCCGTAGAATGCCAAGGAGAACAACATATAATACCAAATTTTTTCAAGAGTAAGGGAGTTGAGTATGCTGAGAAACACCTTGAGTATATAAAAGAACTTGACAAAAAGAAAAAAGAAATATGCGAACAAAACGGAATAGAACTTGCGTATTATGTTGATAAGAGATTAATAAAACACTTTGACAATTATTTAGGTAAAGTATTCACAAATAAAGAAGAATTGCTTGCATATATCAATAGTAAAAAATTAACTATATAGGCGGTCACACTTTGCGTGGTTGTTTTTTGTTTTGTATGCTATTTATTATAAAATTAATTATTTTTTAAAAAATAGAAATTATGGCATTATATGATGGAAGAAATTTAAGATTATACCGTTATAAGGGTAGAAATTTAATAGTTAATGGAACTGTTGTAGCTTTTGAAGTGGCGCACAAGAATAGTCAGATATATAACAGAGTTACATTTGACGTTGGAAGAGGATATGACGACTCTAAACATTTTCATAAGGGTATAACGTATTATTTTACTCCGAGCTCAGCGTGTTACACGATAGAAAATGGGAACGAGAAACATATGATTGAATACGTGTGTGTAACGTATAATTTAGAAGGAAGCGGATTGGCCAGAATTGAGATAAATTTTGAAGGCAACGGAAGCGCTGGTAGAGATTGGGATGTGAGATTTGGTGATTCGGTAAGCTTAAAAAATTTGGGTAAAATTCCTAATCCAGATGCCGTAACTGGTAATGGCGGCAATTCGGGTAATGGGGGGAGTATAGTTAACAATCCAGTAACGCCTCCTACTCAAAAACCTGTTGTTCCACGAATTCCAGGAATGCCAGCAGATTTTGCTAAAAACCAAGAGAATGTTAAGATTGCGCAACGATATCTAGTTGCGAACCACGCTAACATATCAACATCAAAAAGCGTCGATGGAATTGATGGACTGCTTGGCCGAAGAACTAGAATGGCAATATTAGCTTATATGAATAAATATGGCTGTGACTTTAATAAGTTCTGGCAAGATGCGCAAGAATATCAACAGAAAAAACAGAACGTTGATAATATGAAGGCGCAAAATTTGCAGGCGCAAATGCAACAAGTACAAAACCTTAAACTGAATAAACCTGAGATTGGCAATCAACAGCAAGTACAAACTGTTAATGAAGTTAGGGCACAGTTTTTTGATATACTAAATAGGATTAACAACGCAACCATTTTACAATAACGTAAATAATTAATAAATGTAGCCGCAATACCATTGAGTGCTGCGGTTATTTTTTGTATATTATAATATATGGCACAACCAGTTAGAAATATAATAAAGGAATCACATCCAGAGATGAATTTTGATAAGCCAATAAGGACTCTCATCATCGACGGAGGAAATTTACTTCGTATTTCATTTGAAGACGATAAGGTTAATTCAGAGGGTGTACACTATGGTGGTGTATTCCAGTTCCTTCTACAAGTTAAACTAATGATGCGCAAGAAGGCATTTGATTACATCTATTGCGTGTTTGATGATGAGGATTCTGGAATGTTGAGGTTCCAATTATATAACGCATATAAGGCGAACAGGGAAACCAAGAAGTATGCCGAACATGCCTTTCTATCAGCTTATGGTGAGCGTGTAGAGTCAAAGATACGTAAATGGAAGGAGAAGTACGCACACAAGAAATATGAGGCAGCAACGACTAATTTACGCTCTGAGATAGATGCATATAAGGAGAAGCGCATAAGCAAACAGTATTTATTCTCAAAATACAGTGAGGAGTCTGCAAATGAGATAATTAGGATTGCCGAAAAGGAAATCTTGGATGAGAATTTCGCAAGAGAGAGGGACATTTTATTGAAGTACTTCAATGAGTTGTATATAAGGTGGATTTTCGATGATAAAACTGAGGGTGATGACATTATAGCGTACTATGTGGCGCATAAAAAGCCAAATGACCTTGTATATATCATGTCAACGGACGAGGATTTGACACAATTAATATCAGATACAGTGTGTATTTGGAATCCAGTTAAGAAAATCGCATATTCAACTAAAAATTTCAAACAAGAAAAGGGTTATCCTGTTGAGAATGTGGCTATAAAGAAGATATTCTGCGGAGATACAAGCGATAACATAGGTAACATTCGCGGTTTGTCAGAGACTAGGTTGTTTGAATTAATGCCAGAGATGCACGACAGGCCAGTAACAGTTGATGAGGTTATTCAAAGGGCTCAGGAAAAGATAGATGAACGCGTTGCTGAGAAGAAAAAACCGCTTGAATGGCATAAAAACATAGTAAACGGTATATCAAATAAAGAATACGATGGTGATTTCTATGAAATAAACGAGAAAATCATTAATCTAAAGAAACCGCTCCTAACAAAAGTGGCAAAAGACGAGATAGATTCAATGATGTATGAAGTTCAAGACCCCGCAGGTCGTTCATTCCAAAATCTATATGATTATATATTAGAAGATGGTATTGATGAGCTTAAAGACACAAATTCTTTTGCCAGATTTTTTGAGGAATATAAACTTTTTGCGGATAGGGAGGTAAAAAGATATAATGATAGCCTTAAAAAATAGTTTACCATACTATTTATATATGATAAATTATTAACTTATGGAGACATTTGTACTTGATTATATTTCTAAGCTTGAGGGAATCAAGACTAGAATTAAAGAAATACACTGGGAAGAAGGAACGATTTCTGGCCACGAGCTAGCTGGTGATGTTGAAACAATGATATGCGATTTCGAGGACTCTGTAGCAGAAGACCTACAAGGTGCGTTCGATGAGGATATTAAAGTAAAATCACTCAGTCCTAAAGAGTGCGGTGCGAACACGCAGAAAGAACTTATTAACGAGTTGAAATCTGCGACGCTTGAGTTTTATAAGAAACTTGATGGTGATGACTATATCGGGGCAAGAAGTGAAGTTGAGGGATTTCTTCATGATATTAATGTCAAGAAATATCTTGCAAATAAAATAAATAGTAAAATAAATGAAAGTATGGCACATAAAATGAGTGAAAGTAAACTGGTTGATATGCTTGCCGAAAGCTTATATAAAGAATTTTCAGAAGCAGGTGAATCAAGCGGGCTAGAAAAAGAAGCTTTGCGCGTGTGGAAAGAGAATGACCTGGAAAGCGATATTGATTGGGAAGAAAGTGATTGGGTAACAAGTGGCGACGAAACATATGGGCCATGCAATGGATTTGTAGAATATAATGGATGGGAATTTGAGGTTCCAGGAGACCAAGATGGGTATGACCAGTATAACATCAACTATGATGAGCCAATAGAGTTCACGTCTCCAAACGGAGAAACGGGGCGATTCTTTTTAAAGTGATAAAAGAAATAGTTTTAAATAATGCACGGAATAATTGATTTCCGTGCTTTTTTTGTGTAAATTATTAGTGAACCAACAATTGGTTAGTTATTTTTATTGTTTAACTTTAATTTTTATCATTTGATGGCAGAAATTAAAAAGTCCAATGAGGCTAAGGACTATAAAGAGCGCTTCGAATTCAGACTAACAGTCGGCGACAATATTATTTGTCAAAGATATTTCAAAATTAACAACTTTAATCCGACATCATTGCGCTCATTTGAGCTGGCAGAAACAATTAGAAAGTGTGCAGGAAAAATTCACAGTGACTTGGTTGATAAGACGCAGGTCTATTTGAGTATTATCGCTCCACGGTTCTTCTCTAGTATTGATGAGATGGAGACATACTTTTCAAAGCCAGAAAACCATTATGGCATTAATGTAGGCGAAGGAATCGTCGTTCCAGGCTCTGATGCTGATTATTTTTGGGATGGCGAAAAGCCTTGTAAGTCTCAGTTTAGGTTCGATGACGGAGAGCTGTCGCGCCCTCTAACTAAGGAAGACGAGGTTGAGTATAAATTTGCCTTCTATGTAGACGAAAAGGAGGCTTGTTCTACTGTATGGACTGGAATTTATCCAAAATACATCAGAAATTCAATTGATTTGTCAAATAAGCGTGGGCGCTTTGACGATGTAGATAAAAACTACACGATGAGCTTCGAGCAGTACCTTATGTATAAGCTCGTAGAAGGTCGTAAGGATTTGGTTTGGGGCCTTATTAAAGACATTTGCTATGTGTGCAGTATGCCAAATGAGGATAGAACCGAGTATACAATTGACAGTGAATACTACACAAGGGAGAAGAATGGCCCGATTGAATGTACAAAGTTGTACAAGAACATTTTAAGCAAACGATTCATTAGAGATAAGAAGTAATGGCACAACAAATAGACAAAAATAATTTAGGCTACCTAGGGGAGGATTTCCAATATAAGCTAGCAAAATTCTTTGTCGAAGACCATGAATTCTTTGAGGCTCTATATCCGATTATAGACCAAAATTCTTTTACTGATATTGTTCTTAAGAAGTTCGTAACAGAGCTTAAAAACTATTACCAGAAGGAAAATGTAGTACCATCTTATAGTGTAATGTCAATGAAGCTCAATTCGTGCGCGACGAATGAGTTTGAATTGGAAGAGTATAAGGCGTTAATCCAGAAATTACAAAATGACGTAACTTTTGAAGGCATTAATCTTGTAAAAGAGAACGCTTTAAAATTCTTCAAGCAACAAAACTTAGTTAGGGTTGCTAATAAAATTCTTGATATTGCTGGGAAGGGAGATATTGACAGGTACGACGAATGTGAAGAGCTGTGGGATAACGCTAGACTTATAGGCCAGGATAATGACCTGGGCTTTTCACTGTTCGACCTTGAAGACAAGGCCTTGTCGCCAGACTATAAAGTTAAAATACCTACTGGCGTGTCAAAACTTGATGCGGCAATGAAGGGTGGCATTGACAAAAAGAAGCTTGGTGTTATTATTGGGTCTGCTGGATTTGGAAAGAGTACTCTATCTACTGCAATAGCCGCTTACGCCGCGACATATAAATGCCAGTCCAATAATTACAATGGATTCAAAGTACTTCAAATCTATTTTGAGGATGAAGATGTAGATATAACAAAGAAACACTTCTCTAGGATTACTCAAGTAGAGGCGATGAACATTGGTTCGCAGGGCTCTGATGTTGATGAAATAAGGAGGGTACTTGCGACATATCCAGATAGGGATATGCTCGCTAAAAATCTACGATTAAAGTCGTTTAGAACTGGCACAAAAACTGCTAGTGATATTGAATTATTCCTAAAGAGGCTTATAAACTCAGGCTTCAAGCCAGACTTGGTAATACTTGACTACTTTGAGTGTCTTGTCCCAGAAAAGGGCGGTTACCAAAATGATTCCGAGTGGAGCCGAGAGGGTAAAACAATGAGAAAACTTGAAAACATGGCAAAGGATTATGACATTGCTATGTGGGTCCCGACGCAGGGTAATAAGGGAAGTATTACAAGTACAGAACTTGTTACGATGGACCAAGCTGGCGGCTCAATTAAAAAGGTTCAAATTGGGCATGTAATTATTTCGATTGCTCGTTCAATCGAAGACCAGGATAATAACTTAGCCACGCTAGCAGTGCTTAAGAACCGTATGGGAAAATCTGGCCTTGTTTGGAATAAAATCAAATTTAATAATGGAACCAGTACGATATCGTGTGATGAAGTCGTTGAAATCGAGGGGCAATACGCTTATCAAGACGAGGTAGAACGTATCAAAGAGAAGAATAGAATCGAACAAATTCGAAAGCTTCAGGATAAGATAAATTCTAGCGAAGATATTGATTTATAGCGAGTTACTGGCATCTCAAAAAAATAGTATTGGCTTATCAGTGATTTAGATGCTTTAATCCTGGTGGGCCAATATTTATTAATAAAATAATGACGAAAAAAAACGAGATAAAAAGAAACTATGGTTGTAAGAAAAAGTGACGGAAGCTATGAGGATTATGATAGAAAAAAGCTTTCGAATATTGTAAAGAAGACGTTTAAGAGCGCCAATGTGGAGTGTGACGAAGATTGTGTAAAAGAAATTGTAGATAGCCTTTATATATACGACGGAATAATGTGCTCATCTATTAGAAAGCAGCTACAAGAAAGGTTTTTAGAGAGGGATGAGCGTCTTCTAGAGGCTTACATGAGTGATAAGGAGAAGAAGAGTAGGATAAAAGATTTTGTTAACGAGAAAAAGAAGTTTATTGAAAAATATAAAGCCTCAGACAATACGGCTAATGCGACCGTAGATGATAACTCTAATGTTGCATCTAAAAATATCGGCATTTTGAACGCTGAGATTCATAAATCCGACAATATCGAGATTAGCCGCGCGATGGTAATGGATAAACTCAAGGAGTTATATCCAACATTCCGTGCTAAAAATTACATAAAGGACCTAAAGTCACATATTATCTATAAGCACGATGAGAGTTCTTTTGCTGGCGCTATATCACCGTATTGTGTATCGCTTACAATGTACCCGTTCCTTACCAATGGTATTAAGAGACTGGGTGGGCTATCTGCCGCGCCAAAGAATATTGATTCTTTTTGCGGAATGTTTGTAAATTTGATATTTGCAACTGCTGCACAGTTTGCTGGCGCGGTAGCAACTCCAGAATTTTTGCTTTATTTTACTTATTTTGCGGAAAAAGAGTGGGGGCACGACTTCTGGAAGCATCCAGACCTTGTTGTTACGATGAACACATCAAGGGAAAAGACGATAAGAAAACAAATACATCAGTATTTTCAGCAGGTGGTTTATTCTGTCAACCAGCCAGCAGCTGCAAGGGGAATGCAGTCCGCCTTCTGGAACGCGGCTTACTTTGATAAGACGTTCTTCGATGGTATGTTCGGTAATTTCTATTTCCCAGATGGCCATAAGCCAGATTGGGAATCACTAGAATGGGTTCAGAAAGAGTTTATGCAGTGGTTTAATGAGGAGAGGACCAGGTGCTTACTAACGTTCCCTGTTGAAAGTTTTGCTCTTGTTTATAAGGATGGTGAATTCCAAGACCAAGAGAGCGCTAAGTTTGTAGCAGAGGAATATGCTAGGGGCCACAGCTTCTTCACATATATTAGCGACACTGTTGACAGCTTGAGTAGCTGTTGTTTCGCAAAAGACCAGAAAGTTTTATGGAAGTCTTCCACAGATGGTGTGCATTTAACAACGCTAGAAGAACTTCATAGTACAAAATGGGAACCAGAAAAGAAAAACTTAAAAATATTCCATAACGGAAGTTGGGTTTCTGGAAAAAGTATTAAATTACCAAACAGAAAGATGTTCAAAGTTGTTACATATAATAACAAAGAATTCGTCATGTCTGATAATCACATCAATGTAACGCTTAATGGAGAAAAACAAACAAGCGAATTAACGACTAATGATTATCTAATGTTTAATACGATTGCATTACAGGCAATTCCAGAAAAAGACGAAAGGCTGACATATGAGCAAGGATTTGTTATTGGGGCATTTTTAGGAGATGGCTCATTTGGTGCTGAAATAAGAGGCAGTATATATGATATTAATTTTTCTCAGAATGCTTATAAGTATCAAAAAATGATGGAGATGGTTGATAAAGCAAATGCGCAAATTGGAGGCGTAAATAAGAGTCACCTATCAACCGTTTATAATAACGTTTATCCAGTTAGAATATCATCAAAAGAACTTGCTGCGTTTATAATGAGATGGACAAAATGGGAAAGAGGCACTTATGCGCACAATAAAAAGTTAAACCTTGATTGTCTGCTTCAATCATTCGAGTTTAGGAATGGTATATTAGATGGGTGGTATAATACAGATGGCGGAAATTCTAATAGGTGCTATACGACTAGTCGTGAACTTGCAGAGGATATGGAGGTATTAATAACGTCACTTGGTATGCAATCTATTATTAATGTTTCTGATAGAACAGACGAAGATGTTATTATTAGAGGGGAAATATATACTAGAAATTATCCGCTATATTGTGTAAGATGGTACGAGTTGGCAAATCATAGAACAAATAAAGAAAAAGAACATACTTGGATAAAAAGGAATAACTCAATTTATTTCAAGATTAAATCAATTGAGGAAGTTGAATATACAGATGATATTTATTGTATTGAATGTAAAAACGAAGAAGAGCCATATTTTACGTTACCGTGTGGCTTAATAACTCACAACTGCCGTCTAAAAAATAAGCTACAAACGAAGGAATTTAACTTTACAAACGGTAATATGGGCGTTCAAACAGGCTCAAAATCAGTTATAACCCTCAATCTTAATAGAATTATCCAAGATTGGTTTAATTCAAAGAAGGATAAAGATGAAAACTTTAAGTTTGATGGTAGTGACAAACAGTATGATTCTCTAAATGCGCACCTGAATAAGATTTTGGAGCGCGTATACAAATACCACACTGCGTATAATGAGCTGTTATGGGACATGTACGATGCAAACCTACTTGGAGTTTATAAGGCTGGATTTATTGACCTAAACAAGCAATATTTAACTATTGGAATAAACGGACTTAATCAGGCAGCCGAATTCCTTGGGTTAACTTGCCGTGACAATGAAGGGTATTCTAAGTTCTGTCAAGAGGTATTTGGAAATATAAAGGAGCAAAATAATTTACACAAGGTTACTGATGGTAAGCATAAGCTCATATTCAATACCGAATGTGTGCCAGCTGAGAGTCTAGCCATTAAGAACTTTAACTGGGACAAAGAAGACGGATATTTAGTTCCTAGTGACACAAACTTATATGCAAGTTACATTTATAAGCCGAACGATAAACAGATTTCAATGTTAGAAAAGATTCGTCTACATGGCTCAAATTACATTGGAGAATATCTCGATGGTGGTTCGGCCGCTCACCTAAATAGTGACACACATATGAGCGCCGTACAATATGCTTACTTGCTCAAGTATGCGGCAGAGAATGGATGTCAGTACCTTACGTGGAATATTCCTAACTGCGAATGCGAAGATTGTCACTATATTTCAAAAACTCCGTTTAGTGTATGCCCGAAATGCGGTAGCAAGAACATCGCTTTGTGGGATAGAATCATCGGATATCTTACAAAGATTAAGAACTGGAGCGAAGGAAGACAAATTGAGCAAAAAACAAGAGTTTACGAACATTTTAACGAAGAAATAGAATAATTATGGTAAAATTTACAGACACTGAAGTTGTGTTTAGCGAGGTGCCAGATAAAGTTACACTGGCGATTAATATTAGTAATTGCCCAAACAGATGCCCTGGGTGCCACAGCCCTTATTTAAGAGAAGATATCGGTGAGGAACTAACAGAGGCGGTAATTGATAAACTTATCCAGAAAAACGACGGCATTAACTGCGTTGGATTCATGGGAGAAGGCAATGATAAGCCAAGATTGATTGAATTAGCTCTTTACACCAGAAAGAACTACCCGAATCTTGAAACTTGTATCTATTCTGGCAAAGAAGAAGAGAGCGACGATGTATATGCTGTGTTTGACTATGTAAAAACTGGCCCATATATTATAAGTTGTGGACCGTTAAACGTAGAAACAACAAATCAACGAATGTATCACGTTGGAAAAGACGGTTCTAGAGAGGATATAACATATAAATTTTGGAAGAAACTACAATAAAAAATTTGATTTAATTGATGAAATGGCTTATATTACTCATATAAGTCATTTTTTTATGGAAAAAAGTAAAGATAATAAGGTTTTTTTGCTCTGTTACGAGAAGAAAGAGTTTGAACTATTGGATGACGCGGTTGTAACCCCATTACAGGTTGGCGCATCGCGTAGCGGGTTAGATGTTTGCCTGTTGAAGGATAATACGGGGGATAATATTTCAGAAAAGAACTATTTCTACATAGAAAACACTGGAATCTACTGGATTTGGAAGAATATTAGCGGCGCTAAGTATAAAGGACAGATGCAATATCGTAGGAGATTGGAAGGAATAGATGAAAACTTCGATTTTGATAAGATTTTTGACGAATACGAGGTAATCACTATGGAGCCATATAACTATCCAGCGAATAGTAAGCCGAAAGTTCCTGGTGCGATGTTTATTCCAGCGAAAACTGTTGAAGATGGGTATAAATTCTCGAACAGCGGGTTCGATATTATGCGTTTAGAAGCTATAATCAAGCAACTTCACCCAGAATATGCAAAATCTTACGACAAATACATAAAAAGGGGCGAAGATTTGTATTATTCTAACGGATTTATCTTAAAGAGCGAAGATTATGACCGCTATTGTGAGTTTTTATTCTCTGTTTTGGGTGAATTTGAAAAGAATTTTGGTATTGTTGACGAAAAAACATTGTGGTTTCATGTAGGAAGGGATATGGGCGCTGGCTCATTCTCTCGTGAAAAGCTTGGAGACAATCAAATGCAGATACCTCCGCAACAAATGTGGTGGCAAATGGCCGTAGGCGGATTCTTATCCGAGAGAATTTTCACTTTATGGTTGCTACATAATTACAATAAGGACGAAATCTTCACTTTGCCTTATAAAAAGATGGAAAGCAAGATGTGGATTTAAAAAAGTGCGGTTCTGCCGCGCTTTTTTGTTTCTTTATTGTGTAATAAACATTATATTAATAGGAAGGAGAAATACGCTTTCTACTATTTATATTTGAATAACATTTATTATATGGCAAGGATACAGAAATATGGAATAAAATATCCGTTCGAGAACAAGAATAATGATAATGTATACATAGACTTGAACGACAGCACAAAGGATGAACTAAAATCCCAAGTTTTGCATGTATTATTCACACCAAAGGGGCAAAGGCTAAGAGACCCAAATTTCGGGACAGACCTTACAAAGTATTTATTTGAGCAAATGGACTCTGTTACTGATGATAACATAATAAAAAGTATTAGTATGGACTTAAAGGCTTATGTTCCAAGCGTTAATCTAGATAAAATTGTGATTAACAAAGATGAGAATGACGATAAAAATAGAATTTTAATTATACATTACTCTGTATCAAACGGTAATAAGGTTGAGCATACAACCGCTGCGGTAAAAATTTAATGATTTGCTATGGAAAAGGGAATATCATATTTAAACAGGAACTACAATGATTATAGAAATGCGTTGATAGATTACTCAAAGAAGTATTATCCAGATATGGCGGCAGAGTTTGATGATGCCTCTGTTGGGTCATGGATGATTGACCTTAATGCCGAAATAGCTGATAACCTATCATATCATATTGATAGAGTATTCCAGGAGACTAACATAAATAGTGCTTATGAAACTGCTTCTCTATATAGTATTGCGAGAAATCTAGGCGTAAAGATTCCTGGCCCAAAAGGAGCAATGGCGGAGGTTAAGTTTACTTGCGTTTTACCGCTTGCCGATGGAAGTGGACAAGATGGGAATAGACTTCCAGATTGGACATATGCCCCTATTATTAGGAGAGGAACAAAGGTGTCGTCAGGGGCTCAAACGTTTGAATTATTATATGATGTAAATTTCGCAGAGCAATTTAGTGACGAAAACGGGAACAGTGACAGAACTATAATTCCAGTTCGAAACTCTGACGGACTTGTTATTAAATATCGTATCTCGAAGCTAGCTGTTGTTGTTGCTGGAAATACAAAGGTATATAGCAAAACAATTTCAGCTAGTGACATACACCCATTTATGGATATAATTATACCAGTTGAGAATGTTATGAACATTGAGTCGATTCTTGTTAAAGACGGCACACAGTTACAGAGTTATCCTACATATGGTGAATTTTATATGCCGAACGAAACAAGTACCAATCCAAAATATGTTGGAACAACTAGATTTTTTGAGGTAGACTATCTGGCAGAACAATATAGGTTTGGTGAAAAGGTAACAGACCAAGGGAAGAGGCATAAATACGGTTACTTAACAGAAAATGGAGAAAAAGTTGAGACTTATTCTGTATGTAGAGGTGAATGGATTCCTGTTAATCATAAATTTATAACAGAATATACTGATAAGGGGTATCTAAAAATTATATTTGGTGCGGGGATGGATGCAAATTCAGAGATTGATTTAAGTAATGCATCAGAT
>Ga0310695_10006782_pt1 | contig 18694 bp, 10 predicted proteins | sample RumenRJG_04DNA_FD_203882 | JGI IMG/M metagenome (GOLD analysis project Ga0310695, IMG submission 203882) | Bovine rumen microbial communities from Lethbridge, Alberta, Canada - RJG_04 (v2) (version 2) | ecosystem: Host-associated > Mammals > Digestive system > Stomach > Rumen | place: Canada...
AAACAAAACTGAACATTATGTCACGACGTTATTCATCAACAACAGCCGACTATCTTGAATGGTCGGACGCGATGCTGCTCATCCGAAAACTCATGGATGACAACAACCCGAAGATGTCCTTGCTCGTAGCTATAGGCTGCTTTTTCGGATTAAGGATTTCTGATATATTATCACTTCGATGGAATCAGATTCTCGACAAGAATGAGCTGACCATCATCGAGGGCAAGACGAAGAAGCGGAGAACAATTCGAATCAATCCACAGCTCCAGGAGCATATCAAGGAGTGCTATGAAAAGATTCACCCCGTCTCACTCAATAGCCACATCCTGCTCAGCCAGAAGCACAGCGTATTCTCTATCCAGAGGATCAACGTTATCTTGAAGCAATTGAAGAAACGCTACAAATTGAAGATTAACCACTTCTCCTGCCATTCGTTTCGAAAGACTTTCGGTAGGCAGGTATATAACACGAGCGGTGAGAATTCAGAGATGGCGCTCGTCAAACTTATGGAGATATTCAATCACAGCTCGGTGGCTATCACCAAGCGCTACCTTGGCTTGCGCCAAGAAGAAATACTTGAGGTCTATGACACCTTGGGCTTTTAACAAAGCCGTTGACCGGAGGGATTATTGTATCTCTCCGGTTTTTTCTTTTGGGCGGGGGAGGGGGGTATTGTTTGTCTATGATAAAAGAGGTTATTTTTTTTGTTTCTCGAAGTAGTATGACAGTTTACTTTTTTGCTTTTCGAACCACTTAATAATATATAAGTGTTATTAAATAAACATCACCATATGCAGGGCATCAATTATGATTATGTATTAGGAGTTGTTGAAAACAACAATCGTCTTGAGGTCGTACAAGAACCGATAGAACGTTCATCGCATCTTCTTTCTGAGCTATACGTAATGGTAAATGATAGGAGAAAAACTGTTTTAGACATGCAAACACTTTTTGAACAAACAATCAAGGTGCCACGGAGGACTTTTTACTACTGTTTACCATATTATTATATTGCTCGTTATATCAGTGATACTCGTGCCCCTTTAATATCAGAAGAACAATACCAGAAACTGCTAAAATCTCAAATGTCCTCATTAAAAACAGGATCAGAAGAGTATAGGAGTAGATGTGCGAACAAACAGCTGAAACAAAAGTGGTATGAGGATTATTTTAATTATCTTATGTGTTACGATTATTATATGGCATGTAAACGACTGGAGAGTAAGCGTAACTACATAATGTTATCATCAGAATCACTAGGATGGACCGAGTACAATTACCATATTGATAGAAACTTCAAAGTGAACCTATCTACTAATTTTTGCTATGGTAATTCTGCCTACTTTCATTTGACCGTTAAGTATAAAAATATAGTAGTGGCACCCTACTCATATATAGTCAGGTATTACAATGCCAATATGGTACAGTTATGTAGTTGTACAAGGGCATACGATGTTTCTCGGAATAGTTGGAAGCCTGCTTTCGATTTCGTTACGGATTTTGTTAATCTTGGGAAAGAAGATCCAAAAGGCTTCGTAGAGAAATATATAAAAAATGAGGTTTTGGTGATGATTTCCGGTCTACAAAATATAGTGCAAAATCCCACTGAAACAGTTCGAGTAATGATAGATGACAGAAAGAACAATTTTAACAACCCAAACATGTTAAAATTCGTGACTGATATGCCTTGTGAAGATTTAGTTTTCTTCAACATTTATCCAGGGGAGTTCGAGACCATGTTTATAGCAGAGAAAATAACGTGTGCTCTTGACGTCCTAGAATCACTAAATTCATTACTGCCTATTATTCCTGAAGTTGAAGACGCGATTAAAGGTATCAAGAATTTGAATTGTCAAATCATCCCTAAGATTTCAACAATGCTAAGTTCTATTGAACCGGAAATCAAAAAACTTCAGAAAAGGTATGTTTTTTATCAAAGAAAGGTAGAGCGTCTTAGAGAACAAAAAAAGCCATTTGATGAAAAAATTGAAAGAAAATGGAAAAGGGAGAGCAAAAAGGATTCTTCAAAGACGAAGCGTGAAGTGGAACAAGAGTTCTGTAAAAGACATCCTGAATTACTTGAGATAAAGGAAAAGATTATGAAGACCAGATCGAATTGTAGTAAAACAGGCAGTGACCTTAATAGTCGCATTAAAATTAAAAACCGATTAGAAAACTGTTTGAATAAGATCAACGATTTCATTGCTAAGATGGATAAATAACGGTCTCTTATTCAGGTAAGCTTCTACCCGTGAGTTCAAACTGTGTTTCGGCATAATCATCTCCATTTCTTAAATGTCCAAATAACCACACCTCAAAATTATCATCCTCATCAATCCTGATTGCCCTGAAGTTGCGATTGGCGGTTGTACCTTAAAAGGACATTACTCCATTTTCAAACGCTCTTTCCCCTTTGATTCTCATTTCAGCCTGATAATATCGCACCAGCGGCTAGTTGGATTCTGGCTGCGGTAGTCGTGCTTGATGGCGTTGGCAAAAACGTTGGCCTTGCCCTTGCCATCGCGACTGGTGTATTGTTGTGAGCCAAGGACGATGGTTTCAGTGCCATTCACCTTGTTGATGCGGTCTATGACAGCATCGAGGAGCTTCATCTTCTGGAACTGCTCGGCATTGTAGTCAAATAGATCGAGCTGGATGGGGGTCCTTGGGCCGATGTCCATGACGATAACCCCCGCTTTCTTATAATGATAGCCCTCTCGATACATTTGCTGAAGAACGTCAAAAGCCGCCTTCACAATCTCGACGGTGCTGTTGGTAGGCATGGAAAGGCTTGTTTCCATGAAACTGTTGTATTGCGGCAGATCTTCACGGAAAGGATTGGTATAGAGGAAGACACTGACAATGGAGGCTACCGATCCTTGCTGACGCAACTTCTCGGCACAACGGGCAGCGTAGTTTGCGACGTGGGTTCGAAGGCTTTCAAGGTCGGTAATCATACCATTGAACGAACGACTGGTGCAGATGCTTTGCTTGCGGGCCAGTTCCTCGTTGGGCACAATGTCCTCACCATTCAGTTCTCGCCACGTACGTTCGATGACGATATTGCGGAAAGTGGCTTTGACCCAAGTCCGGCTGTGGTTGGCGAAGTCGAAAGCAGTCTCAATGCCCATGGATCTCAGTCGAGCAGCATACCTCCTTCCTATGCCCCACACATCTTCGATAGGAAAAAGCTTGAGTGCCTTGATGCGCTTTTCGTCGCTGTCGATGAGACAACAGTGACGATAGCCTATGTGACGCTTGGCAAAGTGCGAAGCCATCTTGGCCAAGGTCTTGTTGGGAGCGATGCCGATGCTGACAGGCATGCCCACACTCAGCTTGACTCTCTTGTGCAGGTCCTCGCCCCATTGCTTGAGGTTCATCTCCTTCACGTCGTCGAAATAGACAAAACATTCGTCGATACTGTAGCGGAAATATGCAGGTGCTTCCTGCCGAATGATGCCGACCACACGACTCGTCAGCTCACCATACAGTTCGTAGTTGCTGGAAAAGACTGCAATCTTTTTATCGGGGAACTGCTCGGCCAACTGATAATAGGGCACCCCCGCTTTGATGCCCAACTTCTTCGCCTCATTACTGCGAGCGACAACACATCCGTCGTTGTTCGAAAGCACAACGATAGGCGTGTCCTTCAGTTCGGGCCGAAAGACACGTTCGCAAGAAACGTAGCAATTATCGCAGTCGACGATTCCGTACATCTTAACTGATCTATTTTTTATAAAACCTCAATGATGCTTCAGAAACTCATTGAACTAGGCAGGGAGTATTTGGATAGAGGGCATATTTTAGGTTTTGTTTTTATTCTAGATATGATTCATCTAACGAACATTCTTAAAACAGATTATGACGTCTATGCCTTATCTTCTACATAATTAAGTTCAAGAGAATGCAGAAGATCTTTTACTTTATGATATAGGATATCTTCGATTTTTTGAGCCTTGATATATAAATCGTCTTCTGTCTCCGAATATGCGCTGCTAAAATCGGAAATATTATAATTAATTGTACCATTTGAATCGTCAGGATTTGTAAGATCAATATAACTGCAATTTAAGTCTTTTTTGCCGATTGTGTGGATTATAACTATTTCTTTTCTATCGGCTTTCCTAATATAGCATGATCCTGCCTTGAGTTCTGTTTCAGTTTTCATAGGAGCATTAAGGAATAATGACCGCTTTTCGCTAAAGGCACTACCAATCCATTCTAACACTTTTTCAAATATGCCATCATTGAGTAATTGTAAAAAAGAGCGGGAAAAATCATCATACTCCATAGATAACTCATATATTGACACTCCTTCATAATCTCCTACTTCAATTTCTTTATATCTGATTTCTATTTCGTTATCTTTCCATTCTGATTTCTTTATGCTTGTTACCATTAGGATTTTGCATCTATCGGCTGAAACAAAAATATTACCTACTTTGATATTTTTCATACTATTTTCAAATGTGAATATTATACAATTTTGATTACAACATATTTTACGCTCAACATGTTTGCCGTTTTGCGATTTTCCTCTGAGAGGTCTTTTTCAGATACAAGGAAAGCATCAACATTTGCATTCTCCCCATGAGTTTGACATTCTGCTGAAAGGACCGCTTTGTACTTGACACATTGGTAGATGCCACGTAGGATGTCTGCGTCATCAGATATGCGAGATTTCACTTCAATAGCAATTTGTTTGCCATCCTTCAATTGGAAGTATACATCGAGACGATCGCCAGAAAGCAAGATATGCTCGTTCTCTTTTACTTTGATATTATCAATGGAGAATTCCTCAGGATGACTCAAGATGTATTCCTTCAGCGCCTTATGGTAAGGACCTTCAGAATCTCCTCTTGTATATTTGCCTTTACGAATAGATTCTTCGGAACTTCCATTGTACGCCATTAATCCTAAAGCTTTCAATACCCAGGGCCAATCTTTATATGCGTATGCTTTTGCATTTAGTTTTTTTGCTTCCTGTATTTTTCTGTCTTCATCCCAATCATAGTAACCGTCAACCACATCTCCAAGTCCGTCACTTGGGCGTTTACTGTCTTGATTTATGACAAGAGCATTCAGAAGTGGAACATCCTTGTTTGCAGCGAAACTAAGATCTCTAAAAATCTTAGCAATCACACCCAATTGTCTGCCAATACGGGCAGTGCCGTGACCAATAGCCTTCGACAATGTCCCATAATATTGCGGACTGCGTTTTTCCTGTGCCCAAGAAATAAGCACAGGAATCATTTGTTTTGCTAGCTCATAAGAGCGTTCACGCCCTTTGGGTGGATTGTCTATGATATACGAATAAGATTTCTCTTTATTTTTCATATTTATACAATTGTGACTTGTTCATTCAAGAGAAGGGGCAACATCAGTTCCTTACCCCGTGCCATAGGTATTTCTTTTTGTTAGGCGCGGTAAAGTTAGGATAGAAATCCGAAAATTCAAAATTTTTCCGTGTTTTTTCTCATTTTTGGCTCGTTTTTGTTCCATCATATCCTTTTTCTTGCTATCTTCGTCACAAAATCAAACAAATAAAAGCGTATGATAAAGATCAATTTCCGCATTCGGTTCTTTTTGGACAAGAGGATCGGCCAGGTGATGTGCAGGGTCAGATGGAACCACAGTCTATGCGAAGTGGAATTTTCTACTGGGGTTTATGCTCAGGAAGAAAAATGGAACAAGGACTTACAGAAGGCGAAAATTCGCACGGAACATGTTGTCCTAGGAAAGAGGTTCCCGGCGGCAGATATCAATGAAAGGATTGAGGAATATAGGGAGGCCATCGAATCCTGCTTTGCCTATTTCATTCTCAAGAACCAGGTGCCCTCAAAAGACGAAGTGAGGGATATGGTCAATGAGTCTCTGGGGAGAAAAAAGAAGGTAGTTGTAAGGCAATTCAAGATGAGCCTAACATTGAATATGCTTTATGAAAAATTCATTTCCACCCGTGGGCGCCAGAGGAATTGGAATCAGATAGCTATTGAGAAGTACAATCAGGCATTACTGCATCTCACATCTGCTGATCCAAATGTCACGGTAGAATCCATATCATTGGATACCATGTACAAGTTGCGAGACTGGTATATAAGGAAAGGATATAGGAACAGAACCGTTAACCGGCAGATGACTATGCTCAAGAGTTTCCTGAAGTGGGTAAGTCTGCAGAATGGCTATACTATTCCAGCTGATGTCCTCAATTTCCAACCCAATCTCAAGGTCCTGGGCAGAACTGTAACGTTCTTGAATTATGACGAACTAATAGCCTTCTCACAATACAAGTTTTGTAATAAACGCTTGGAGAAGGCAAGAGACCAATGGTGCTTCATGGCTTTTACCAGTCTTCGTTATTCAGATCTGGCTGCCCTTCATGTGACGGACATCAAAGATGGGGAAAAGATTTCTCTGTTCACGGAGAAGACCGATGAGCTTATCACGGTTCCACTGATTGATGATGCAAAAGCCATATTGAAGAAATACAAGAAACGACGCACCAAAGACGGACTTGTCTTTGATGTAATAAGTAATCAGAAGCTCAATGACTATATCAAGGAAGCCGCCAAAGAGGCTGGCCTTGATCGAATCGTTGTTGATACCTACTATGTGGGGACGAAGCGATTCAGGAAAACGCACAGGTTTTACGAGATCATCAGTTGTCATACTGCCCGCAGGACCTTCGTATCTTGCAGTTTAGCCATGGGAATACCACCGGAAGTCGTGATGAAGGCGACTGGTCATCGTGATTACAAGACGATGAAACCCTATATAGCCACCTCAGATGAAACACAGGCCAGAGAGATGAGCAAATGGAACCAACAACAGTATCGTTCACAGATCCTGACGCTACTTGACAAGGCTGATGAAGAGGAGCTGAAGGAGATATTGGCGAGTTGTAGGGGGATAGTGAAATAGTGGGAAAGATTGAATGAGCATCGCCATATAGCGGTGCTTTTTTGTTTTTTTGACTTTGTGCAATCGGTTGAACTGTTAAAAAACCTCTAAATTTTACATTATTTTTGACAAAAAACGAATTATGTCAGAAATAATGTGTATATTTAGCGCCAAAAAAACAACAGATGTGCTGTAATTTTATCACTACTCTCTTTGCTTATGTTCATATCTTCTCTAGTAGTCCCGACGGAAAACTTGGCAAGATTCCCTGTGCTGTAAGTATGTGGTATAGCATTAGTGTTCTACCTGATTTGAATACTATTAATTAAACAGTAAATCTACGAAATGACTAAAAATAACTAACGATAACGATATAATAAGAACTATGGCATTAATAAATGAGTTAATTGCTCGAATTCAGAATCCTGAGCTTCGAAGTCGAATAGAGAAGGAAGTAAAGGATTTGATTAAACAAAAAAAATTTGGACTTGTATTTGAGAACCATGAACCAGAATTGACCCTGCTCTACGACTATCCGATAAGTCGCGGATGTAAGGTTATACGCAAGTCAGATGATGATAAGAAACTCTCAGAAGGTATAATTTGGGTGGTAAAGAAGATTAACAGGGGTACGGCGACCTGTGTACATAGTATAACAAATGAGGAGCAACATATTGTTGTTTCTGAACTTATTTGCGTGGCAAAGAATGGAGAGCCGATCTACCCTTGTCTGAAATATGTTGATTCGATCCAAAAAGCGACTGATAGTGATTTGTGGCACACTCTCATTGAAGCAGATAACTATCATGCTCTTCAACTTCTTGCTTATCTATATCCTGGCAAGGTAGATTGTATATATATCGACCCACCTTATAATACTGGTGATAAGAGCTGGAAGTATAACAATAATTACGTAGATGGAAATGATAGTTACCATCATAGCAAATGGCTTGCTATGATGAAAAGTAGACTAATGCTTGCCAAGAAACTGCTCAATCCTGATAATTCGGTCCTTATTATAACAATTGATGAAAAAGAATACCTGCATCTCGGTTGTTTGTTAGAGGAAATATTTCCTGAAGCTGAAGGCGATAAAGCAAAAAACTACAAGGGTAGAGTTTCTACTCAGATGATAAGTAGTGTCATTAACCCTAGTGGTGTTTCAAGAGGAGGTGAATTTTATAGAACAGACGAATATATTTATATAATTAAATTCGGGAATTGTTCTCCTGCAAAATTAAAACTTACAAAAGAATGGCTCACGGCAAAAAGTTCTGGAAAAGAATCTGTGAGATGGAGGCCTGTGCGTAGACAAGGATCTCATGATACACGAGCTGATGCTCTAAATCAATTTTATCCTATTTTCATTACAAGGGATGGAAGTCATTTTGTGGAGGCCGGAGACTCGTTAGATGTAAATCAGCATCCTTCAGATATTTCAACGTCAAATGATTACATAACGTTATGGCCTATAAAACCTAATGGTGAAGAAGGGTGTTGGCAAATTAGTCAGGATAGTTTAAGAGACCTTAGTAAAGAGGGATTTGTCAAAGTGACATATACAAATAGATGGGGTTATACTATCAAGTATTTGGCAGAAGGAGAGCGAAAAAAAGTTCAAAATGGTAATTTTGAAATTCTTGGCAAAGACGAATATGGAGTTTTGCAACTAGCTGATGCAAAAGAAGACGTTCCATTTATACCTGGAACCCAATGGCGTATACAATCGCATAGTGCCAGAGAGCAAGGCAGTACTTTTTTGAATTCTATTATTGGAGATCGCTTTTCATTTCCAAAATCCATCTATGCCGTTCATGATGTAATTCGTTTTTTTGTAGCAAATAAACCGCAAGCTATAATATTGGATTTCTTTGCAGGATCAGGTACTACCCTACATGCTGTCAATCTATTAAATAAAGAAGATGGCGGGCATCGTCGTTGCATTATGGTGACAAACAATGAGATTAGTGCTGACGAAGAAACTGCTTTTAGAGCAAGCGGTTTGCACAAAGGGGATGAAGATTGGGAAAAATTTGGTATAGCTCGTTATGTTAATTGGCCAAGAACTAAATGCTCAATTGAAGGGCTGGACATTGATGGTCACCCATTAAAAGGCGAATATATTACATCAATAACACAAGAAAAAGAGCTTAAGCGAGCTATAAGACAATTGTCAATTGATATCCCTGATGGTAAGCAAGGCATAAAAGTTAAGAAACAGATAGTGGCTCTTATCAATGATAAGAATATTCCTCAAAACTCAGTTACAGAAGAATGTCCTTATTTAGTAAAAGATGAGGCCGCTACAGCTATCTTGTTTGATATCAATAGTATTGACGATTTCTTTGAGGAAATTTATGAAGATATAGATACAATTTACATTGTAACGACTAATAATAAAGCATTTAATGCTGCTAAAAGAGAACTTGAAGATTTGCCTGGAAAAACCAAGACGATTCCTATTACATTTCCTATGTCTGAAGGTTTTGAGGCTAATGCAGCATTCTATAAACTTACATTCTTGGACAAAGAGGCTGTTTCTTTAGGTACGCAACTTGATAAGTTATTGTCTATACTTTGGATGAAAGCAGGTGCACATGGTGTCTGCCCTACTCATATTGAAGGAGAATATGCAATATTCCCAGAGAATAGAATGGCGATACTTATCGATGAGTATAGTTTTGATGAATTGAAAGAAGAACTCGTACAGCATCCTGAAATTGAAACTGTTTACATCATAGACGATAGCGAGGATAATTATCGCGCACTTGCTTCTCAGTTAAGTGTAAAGAACACCTATCAGCTCTATCGCGATTACCTTGACAACTTTAAGATTAACATAGAAAGAAGATAAGGCTTATGTTAGTAGATTTATTTGATTTTCAGCAGAAAGCGCTTGACGAATTACGTGAGAGACAAAAGAAAGCGCAACGCAGATATATACAGGATGGTGATAAACACATCATACCTTTTACGGCACCAACTGGTGCTGGTAAGACTATAATTATGTCGGCTTTCATAGAAGCGCTCTATTGTGGCGACACTCATCAAGGAGCACAAAATGATGCTATTATATTATGGTTAAGTGATTCCCCGGAATTGAACGAACAGAGTAAGATGAAACTCTGTTCGAAGGCAGATAAACTCATGATGCGCCCAGTTGTAACCATTGACGAGAGGAGTTTCAAGGCTGATAAGCTGCAGCCTGGCACAATTTATTTCGTCAATACTCAGAAATTCGGCGCAAACAGTAATCTCATAAAGTATAGTAACGAAAGGAACTACACAGGATGGGATTTTATGCGTAACACCGTAGAAGAATATGGTGAGAAACTTGTGGTCATCATTGATGAAGCACACAGAGGGGCAAAGACTGATCAGATAGAACAAATGTCTATTATGCAGAAATTTATTCTCGGCTCTACTGCAGACAATATGCCATCAATGCCTTTGGTAATTGGTATGAGTGCAACGCTTGAACGATTCAATGCACTGGCGAATAATTCTGACTCAACTCAGATGCCAAAAGTGGAGGTTACTCCTGATGAAGTGCGTGAATCTGGTTTGCTGAAAGACAAGATAAACATTCACCATCCCAATGACGGTGAGACATTTGCGGAAATGACCTATCTTGCTCAAGCGGCAAAGGAATGGAAAGACAAATGTGTACATTGGGAAGCATACAAAGTGCATGAAAATATAGATGTATGTCCTGCTTTGGTAGTGCAAGTGAAGAATGGCAGAAACGGAGTAGTATCGGAAACCGACCTTGACGAATGTATTCGACAGATTGAATCTAATGCTGAGGTTATGTTGCGGCAAGAAGAGGTCGTACATACCTTCAATAATAGTGATGTAATCAATATGAATGGCCTTGAAGTGAGGTATCTGGACCCATCGCGAATATCCGAGAACAAGGCAGTTAGAGTTATTTTCTTCAAGGATAATCTTTCTACGGGTTGGGATTGTCCACGTGCTGAGACAATGATGTCTTTCAAGGTCGCCACTGGCTATACCAACATTGCACAGTTGCTCGGTCGCATGGTGCGAACCCCTTTGCAGAAACGCATAGAAACAGACGATTCTCTAAATGAAGTGAATCTTTATCTGCCAAACTTTAACTCAGTGACTGTAGAAAGAGTAAAACGTGAACTTGAAGGTAATATACCTACAAAAGTTGAGACGCACCCTACTGAGAAGCAAATATTGGAACTTCTTGGCAATCTACCTTGTGGCATTTCTCGGCGCGAGATTTTTGAGGCTATTAACGATGCAAGGATTGACTCATACGCTATTCCAAAGAAAGGTATTACGGACTATAGAACAGCTCTTTTCAAACTGTGTCACCTTCTTGTTAGAACACGATTGTACCGTAATGCAATAACAGATCTGCTTGCTGATATTGTTGGCAAAATAACCTCATATATTCAACAGATGGAGGACGACGGCCGATACGAACAGGCTATGGATCGGGTCCGTGTGATGAACGATATGATTGTGTCGCTTGACGCATTAGGGTCGATTGTTACTGATGAAAGTGAAGGCAACTCTTTTGCTCTTACAGATACTGACATATACAACTGGAGTGAAAACGTTGAAGCACAGTTTGGTCGCGAAGGCGTTCTAACTGCTTATAGAAAAAAAAGATCAGAAGAATATGATAGCACTGATTTGCGTCTTCACTTTATACTCTACGTCTACGACCAAACTTGTAAAGAGCAACTTGACGCATTCTGTAAGACGAAGTTCCATGAATATGTTGATAGGTATCGTCACGACATAGAGTCCAGAGGAGAGGCGGAGAAACGCGAGTATGAGAAGATAGTCAAAGCTCATGTCTCAACACAACCATTCGTCTTATGTTTGCCTGACTTTATATTTACAAACAAGAATCCCGAAGGTCAAATATATAATGACCATCTGTATTGTGATGGATCGGGGAATGCAGTTTTCAAACTCGACACATGGGAAGTTGATGTGCTTGAGGCAGAACGGCAGAAAGAAGGATTTGTCTGCTGGTTGCGTAATATCCCAAATAAGCAACCATCACTATGCATTCAGTATAAATCGGGCAATGAATTGAAACCTCTCTTTCCCGACTTTATTGTTGTAAGGAAGGTGACTGATAGGTTTGAATTCTATCTCCTTGAACCACATTATACTGGTTATGCTGACTCAGTGCCCAAGCTGAAAGGTATGGCTGCGTATTCTGAGCGTTGTACCTCTATTATGCGAAATGAGATGCTACGTGTTGTAGAGAATCCTTCTGGAAAGAAGATTCAATCGTTAAATGTCGCATCTTCAGCAGTTCGCGGTGAAGTCTATTTGATGAATGACCATGATGATCTAAATAATTTGTTCATTAGATTCAACAATCATTAAAAAAAAGGAATCTATGTGGGCGCACTAGCATTTCATTATATCAAGATTGACAACACTAAATCTAATTAGATGATAATTAAAACTTATGAGTAGCATTCCTAGAAATTTGTTCTCCATATGAGTACCTACATTCCATTTGTTAACAAAACATAAAGAAAATGTATGGACTGAATGGAATAAATCATTTTAATAATTCACATATGAGCAATAAAAAAAGCATAATAACACTTAAAGATTATTTGGCGAAATCCAAAGATTTTATAATACCAGATTACCAAAGAGGATATATCTGGGGAAAGAACCGAAGAGTCAAAAACAAACAGGATCAAGACTCCGTCACATACATGCTAGAAAGTATTCATGAGGGGTACGTTTCCTATGTCCCGATATTTATTCAAGGTGTTACGGTTTTTGAAGAACATAATTCTATAACAATAATTGATGGGCAGCAACGTACAACCTTTTTCTATTTATTATTGTGTTATCTACAATATAAAGAAAAATTTGATATTAAGTATGATGTTCGCAATGAATCAGACAAATTCCTAGAAGAAATAAAAGGAAATTCGAAAAAAGCATTACTGACAAAATGCACTGAGGATGAAAACGAATCTTTTCAAGACATCTATTTTTTTAAGAAGACAATCCGTATAATAGACGAGTGTTTGAACAAATGGGGTATTGATATGGATAAATTGAGAGATTATCTTTTAGATAATATCCAATTCCTCTATATTGACATTTCAAAAGACAAGGAAAAAGTTGTTTTTACAATGATGAATGGCAACAGGGCCAACATGTCTACTGAGGATTTAATTAAGGCCGAATTCCTCCGAATGGTATCGTTGGATTTAGATGATACGGAAATCGTCAGGCGTGAACAAGACTTACTGAGAAGTCGATATGCCCGTGAATGGGATAGATGGCTTCGATGGTGGAATCAAAGTAGAGTCCTGTCATTCTACAAGATAGAAAGAGATAAAAAACCATTGACACTGCTTTTATCAACATTTCACCATTCATATCTCAAGAGAGAACGCGATGATCTCAAGAGAGAACGCGATGATTTCAATTTTGAAAACTTTAGAGCAAGAGTGTTGTTGACCAAAACAGGAGCTCAAAAAGCATTTAAGGAATTGCGACATCTTCAGAAAAAATTTGAGGACGTATTCAATGACGTTAACCCACAATCTCATCGTCACAACTCGATTGGGGGAATTTTAACTGTGTTGCCCAAAAAATATGCTCAAGAATTCATATATGACTATTTCTCGCGCTCGATGAATAGAGAGGAACTTGATGAAGTATTCAAGCTTTCCTTTATGGGCGGCCTCACTTATTTGGAAATAAATGGCATAGTAAATGGGAAACAGGAGGATTCATTAGTAGAAAAATATGAGCAAGCAAAGTTGTCATTTAAGGAAGCGATTAACAGTAGTAACATGTACAACAATACAGATTACAAGGAAGTCGCCTTTCGTCAACTCCTATTGTTGAACATTGAGTACGATTCACAACTTGGTCGAATGTTTAACTTCTCTGCTTATGAGAATAGATCTATTGAACATATATTTCCTAAATCAAGAGTCTTCTATGAGGTTAATGGAAAAAAATACTCTTGTGAAGATAAGAGTCCTGTAAACATAGACAGTAATTGGATTAATGAAGAAGACTTAAAGAAAAAAAACTGCTCACAGCACGGTATCGGAAACTTTGCTTTGTTGTATACTTACAATAATTCAAAATTAGGCAACAAATCTTTTAGCGAGAAGAAAAAGATCCTCTTTGGAACAAAAGATAGCGATGACGTTTTCCAAAGCCGAGAATTGTTACATACTATATCGCTCTTCTCATATGAAAAATGGGGTCTGGATGAGATTGTTGCAAACAAAAATAATGTAATTTACAAATTAGAAAGATTTTATGATATCAGACAATAAATATTTTAAGAGTGGAGTAATATACCGTTTAGGTCGTTTGTTAGATAGCGACGTCAAGATTATTATTCCAGACTTGCAACGTGACTATTGCTGGGGAACAACTATGTCTGACAAAGGCATATCTTTGGCTAAGCAGTTTGCAGAAGACTTGCTCAATCAATATCGTTTAGGAAGAGAAGACTTATCTATAGGTCTGCTTTATGGTTATGAAGTGCCATGTGGTCACTTACAACTTTGCGATGGACAACAACGCATAACTACTCTTTATCTAATGCTTGGATTGCTTAACAGAAAGACCAGGACATTGCAAGACAGACTGTTATCCCAAAGAGAAATTGACGAATTTCAAGAACCATACCTCCAGTATGCGATTCGTGAAACTACGCTTTATTTTATGAGTGACCTTGTGTCCTGTTTTTTTTGCGATGACAAAATAAGCAACGTTGCCGATATTCGAAATCAATCATGGTACTTTGAGGAGTATGAGAATGATCCCAGTATTAAGAGTATGATGCAATCTATGCTTGATATTGAGCAAATAATCAACAATTTGGCTGGTGATCATCCTTATCGTTTTGCTTATTTTCTTTGTAATGAAATCCGATTCATCTATTACGACATGCAATCCAGACGTGAGGGAGAGAAAACGTTTGTCATTATAAACACGAAGGGGGAACCTCTCTCTCCGACAGAGAATCTCAAGCCCATATTCCTAGAGGCTAATAATTTTAATCTAGAGGTCAGCAAAGCATGGGAAGAATGGGAAACTTATTTCTGGACTAAACGCAAGAAGGATAATGGGAACGACACTGCGGATGCTGGTATGAGAGAATTCTTTAGGTGGATTATGTTGATACGTTACATAATAAACAAAGAAGAAGACTCAGAAGCCTATAAGAAACTACGTGAAACCGGCATATATAGTTTTGATACAAATATAGAACTATCTGAGATTCGAGATTATTTTAGAATAATCAAGACCCTTTTTGATCCAAATTACGGCCTGTATTCTGAAGAGTCAAAATTGCTATCTCCACAAGAGTATGACAATAACGGCGTTCCCATTACTAATCAGAATGCTTGGTTCCGCTTATTGCCAGTCGTTTATTATATGCATAAATTCCCAAAAGCAAATAAGAGAGATGTTAAGCGAATATACCAATTCTTCACACATATTTCGAGATTGCAGAATGTAAGAAAGGCAATAAAGACCCTTCTTCCTAGCGCAATCCAAAGCATTGAGCAGATGTCTAGCTCTGACATTTTGACTATAGGTACAACAAATTCTACTATTTTCACTGACGAAGAGAAGAAGAAGTTCGATCTAATCAAGAATTTCCGCGGAAAAAGAGAAGACTTAGAAGATGCCCTATGGAATGCCGAGAACTACCCTATTTGGCAAAGTTCAATCATGCCATTGATTGGTTGGGCGGAGTTCAAATCGGGAACTTTTGATCTAGCGGAATTAAAAAAATATCAAGGAGCTCTTGAACGAGTATTTCTGCTTGATAAAAATTCAGATTTAGATCTTTTCCGAAGATTACTTTGCGCTCAAAATGCACCAGACTACCCATGTCTTATTGATACTTTTGAGCCAAAATCTCTTACATATAAGTCTTTCGGATATAATGATAACCAGTGGAGGGAGGTTATAGAAAAGAACGCTGACAATGTTCGGAAATTATTAGATTCCATCATTGCTTTTCAGGATATCCGTCAAGGAATGCTGACTTTGTTATCAAAACTAAGCACAAATGATCCTATGGTTTACGAGCCTGAGCTTCTAAAGAATTGTAGTAAGAAACTAATTCAAGAAGTAGATGATCAAGAAGAATATGATTTTAATTACAAGTTAGTCCAACAGACTCGAGGTAAGTTTGCATATCGAAAATCCTATATGTGGTTTCTATTTGCAAAATTCAATGCTGGCACTCTTCCGAATAGTTGGCTGTTAAAAGGTTATTGGTGGAGTACTGACGGTGGATGCACATCCTTTGAAAAAAACGATATGACCAATGGTACTATCATAGCAATAGATGTTCAGTTATCCCCCGACGGAGTTCATGTATATCTGTTCTCGAGAGACGAAAGCAAAACGATAACATCATGTGGGCTTCATGCTGTTAACTCGGGAATGGATTTAATAGAAAAAGAAAAGAAAAAAAGATATCTCTACAGACTTAACAGATACGCTAAAGATAATGAAATCATGGATTATATTAAATCTCTAATGTTCTGAAAGAAAATTGCTTACCCACTGTTTTTAGTGGTTATGCCAAAGGTAAGTGAGATATTTTTCTCCTCAATTAGAGCGAAAGACTATATACTAAAAACAAGCTGACAAGACAATGTGGGCCAATCCTTTAGGGACTCAATCTGCTCTATAAAGCCTGCTTTTGCGCTACCCAGGATGAGCCATAACCTAGGGGGGCGAGTTTAATCTTGTGTAGCTAGGCAATTTCGTCAGCACTACAGGGAGCCTTACGACCTGCAACAGGCCATTCCAAAGTATCTGAATCCGAAACCGAATACAAGTTAATGTAGGTCGGTATCTTCTTTCTGGAAACTGTGCTTGAAATACTTGTCTCGTTGATACTTTCTTACGAGGTTATTGTGACCTACTTCTATCTAATGATGAAGTCAGTTGAGACAATGCGTATTTGTCTTTTATTAAAATAATTAGGTAGCTATTTTTGACTATCTATTTTTTTAATAGCACCATTTAATGACTCTTGGAAAATCTCACTCATTGGCTTATGGCTTAAGCTGTATGGAACAACACCACTTTTGGTAATTCTTCTTAGTTTACTGAATATGTCGCACTTCTTTTTGCTGTAATCATAGATTACTCTATGTTCAATTCCTTTTTTGTCCCTTACAATGATTAGGAAGTTCTTATCAATAAACTCTATAGTGGCTTCCTTAATGTGCTTCCTGACTATATCCCTCATTTCTGATTCATTAGTAATATCACCAACGGCAGCCATTAGTTTTAGTTGCTCCAAAAAATTGGGATTCTTTAGCTTTTCTATTGCATCTTCTATATCTTGCAATTCTTTGGCTAATTCCGTTTTCCCTCTTTCAATATTATCTAAGTCATATTTTAGATCTGTCTTTCTTTTCTCATAGTTCGCCTTAGTAATATCACCATCAATGTATAGTTCTTTGCTTCTGTCCATCTTTTGGCGTATTCTCTCTTTGTCTGCTTCGTAATATGCTAACTTTTGAATGATGATGTCCCTCTTCTTAGATTGTTCTTCAATACCTTCATCATTTAACTTCATTAGGTATTCTCTGTGAAGACTACTTGCTATATCCCAAAGAATCATATCTACTACTTTTGTAGAGACATAAGGCGAGTGAGTGCATCTTTCATCTTCGGGGAATCTATAGGCTAATTTCTTCCTGTAGCAAACATAGTGTCCGCTGTTGGTAACATAGTTAGAGCCACAATTAGCACACTTAAGAACCTTTAGGGCTAAATAGCAGTTCTTGGATTCTTTAGTGGTCATGGAATATTTACCTTCCCTGACATCCTTGCACTTCTCCCAAAGTTCTTCACCTACATATACATTATATATATTATTAGTAAGAACCTTCTGAATGATCCACTCACTGAGATCAATTCCTCTACTCGCTAACTCCAAATGCAATGCCCTCATAGAGTATTTGCCTGTGGAATACTCTTCATAGATAATCTTAACTATCTTCATTTCCTCAGGATTCTCTACTATGTGTCTTTGAGAATCATGGGTAAATCCATACTTTAAGGGTTCACCTGTCCATAAGCCTTGATTTCTAAGATAATTCCTTCCTCTTTCTAACTTACCCATTGTTTCTTCTGTATCAGATGGGATAGTAGTGGACAATATACCAAAGACCATAGTATTGCCCATATTATAACTACCATCTTTATTGAGTAGGGTAATCTCAGGTGTTTTAACGTATAACTGAATGTGGTTATCAATGAACCAATTCTTCATTTCATCAAGATACTTGCTAATTCTACCAAGTCTATTAAGATGCCATACAGCACAAGACTTGATAGTAGGTGAAGTTAAGCATATAGATTTGATTTGCTCTAACATCTGTAAGTAAGCCTTACTTGCTTTTCTTGCAGAGGCTCCTTTACTAACTAACCATTCAATTTCATCATCTTTGAATCCTTTAGAGAGTAGGAAGGCCAACATATCAGCCTTCTGACTATCTATTTCCTGTTGCATTGTTGATGTTCTAAGAACACATAAGATTTTCTTTGCCATAAGTAGAAATAATTAAGGGTTGTGTGTCAATATTGACGCAACAAAAGTACAAAGAAAAAATTAAAGTAGGAACATTTGTATAGTAGTTTTCAGATGGAACAGTGGTGGATTTGCCTTCGGTATATTGCTCGATGACTTTCATGCTATTTCTGCAAGGGCTCGCCCAGCGACTCGGCGATGACGCGCTGTGACTCGTGGAGCAGACGATCC
>Ga0310695_10006786_pt1 | contig 18685 bp, 15 predicted proteins | sample RumenRJG_04DNA_FD_203882 | JGI IMG/M metagenome (GOLD analysis project Ga0310695, IMG submission 203882) | Bovine rumen microbial communities from Lethbridge, Alberta, Canada - RJG_04 (v2) (version 2) | ecosystem: Host-associated > Mammals > Digestive system > Stomach > Rumen | place: Canada...
GTACACCGCTGCTGAGCAACAACATCATTGCCCAGTTCAGGCCCCAGTGCAGCGACCGTATCATGATCTGTGCCCACTGGGACAGTCGGCCTTGGGCTGACAATGATCCCGACGAGGCCAACCACACGAAGCCCGTGATGGCAGCCAACGACGGTGCCAGCGGCGTGGGCGTGATGCTCGAACTGGCCCGTCTGCTGAGTACTGCCGACTCTACGCTTCGTCAGGACCTGGGCGTGGACTTCATCTGTTTCGATGCCGAAGACTGGGGCGACGACAATGTTGCCGACTCATGGGCATTGGGAGCGCAGTACTGGGCAGCCCATCCTCATCGCAACGGTTACAAGCCGCGCTACGGCATCCTGCTCGATATGGTAGGCGGTCAGGGCGCCACGTTCTATCAGGAAGGTTTTTCCAGGATGAATGCATCCATGGTGGTCGACCGCGTATGGCAGGCTGCTGAGACAGTGGGCTACGGCAGTCTGTTCCCCAAGCAGGATGGTAACTACATCACCGACGACCACGGCCCTGTGAATGATGTTGCGGGTATCCCGTGCATCGACATCATCGCCTACTACCCGCACTGCCAGCAGAGCACGTTTGGACCTACCTGGCATACCGTTGACGACACCATGGAGCATCTGGACCGTAACACGCTGAAAGCCGTCGGTCAGACGCTTGTACAGGTGATATATAGTGAATAATGAAGCGTTATGGAGAAGTATTTTGCTGATGAACTCCGATATGACGGAGGTATGAAATTTGAGCGCTGCGGACGCTCTGGTGTCTTGTTGCCCAAGGTATCGCTGGGTTTCTGGCATAACTTCGGAGGTGTCGACGACTATGACCGCTGTCGCCGCATTGCCCGCTATGCCTTCGACCACGGTGTCGTTCATTTCGACCTGGCCAACAACTACGGCCCTCCCTACGGCTCTGCCGAAGAGACGATGGGGCGCATGATGGACGATGACTTCCGACCCTATCGTGACGAACTGTTCATCTCGAGCAAGGCCGGCTACGACATGTGGGCTGGCCCTTACGGTAACTGGGGCTCACGCAAATACTTGATAGCCTCGCTCGACCAGAGCCTGAAGCGCATGCATCTGGACTATGTCGATCTGTTCTATAGTCACCGCTACGACCCCAACACGCCTCTTGAGGAGACGCTGCAGGCTCTTGTCGATATTGTGCGCAGCGGTAAGGCTCTTTATGTGGGCATCTCACGCTGGCCATTGGAGGCCACAAAGTTTGCCTACGACTACCTGAAGCAGCGCGACGTACCCCTGCTCATCTATCAGGGCCGACTGAACCTGCTCGACCGGGCACCACAGGAAGAGGGCATCCTCGACTTCTGTGCAGATAATGGTGTGGGCTTCATCTCCTTCTCGCCGCTGGCACAGGGACTGCTCACCGACCGCTACCTAAACGGCATTCCACAGGAGAGCCGTATGGCAAAGGGGAAATTCCTGAAGGAGAGCATGCTCACCGACGATCTGCTGCAGCAGATACGCACCTATAATGAGCAGGCCCAGCAGCGCGGAGAGACACTAGCCGAGATGGCACTGGCCTGGATTCTGGCACAGCGTGGCGTCACATCCGTTCTCGTTGGAGCCAGCAGCACAGAACAGTTACAGAAAAACCTGAAGTGCATCAACGCTACACCTTTTAAAGATTAAATAGTGAAACAGATTCTTCTCATCAACGATATTGCAGGCTATGGCAAAGTGGGAATGGCAGCCATGCTACCCATCTTGAGTTATATGGGCATACCTGCATACAACCTGCCAACGGCACTGGTGTCAAACACACTCGACTATGGTGAGTTCACCCAACTTGACACCACTGACTATATGCGGAAGACATTTCCCATCTGGCAACGACTGGGATTCCATTTCGATGCTATCTGCACCGGTCTGATGTTCAGTGAGGAACAGGCACGGCTGGTGGCTGGCTATTGTCGCGAACAGGCCAATGACGGGTGTATCATCTTTGTTGACCCTGTCTGTGGTGATGGCGGACACCTCTATCATGGTATCGGCGAACCACAGGTACAACTGATGCGCGAGATGGTCAGCGTGGCTCATCTCACCTTCCCCAACTATACGGAGGCCTGCTATCTGACTGGCACACCCTGGCGTGCTGAGGGAGTGAACCGCGAAGAGGCCTGTCGGTTGCTCGATGGCCTGACAGCCATCGGTGCCCACTCGGCCCTCATCACCAGTTGTATCATCGACGGCAAGAATCAGGTGTGCGGCTTCAACCACTATAACGGTGAATACTTCTTCCTGGAGTATGAAGAAATACCAGGCCTCTTTCATGGAACAGGCGACATTTTCTCTGCCGTTCTCATCGGACATCTGCTCAACGGACGCTCGCTGAAGGAGAGCACCCAACAGGCTATGGACGTGGTGCGTCAGATGATCTGGCGAAATCGTGACACAGAGGATCGCTGCCGAGGCATCCTTATCGAGCGTTGCCTCGACTTGCTGTAAAACGAGTGAAAAGTGAAGAGTGAAAAGTGAAGAATTTGTTTCCACCCTTCACTTTTCACTTCATTTGTTTTGTTATTTGCCCAATTTGCACTACCTTTGCAGCCGCAATTCAAGGGGTGCCCGATATTTCGGGCTGAGATGATACCCTCAAACCTGATCTGGGTCATACCGGCGTAGGGATGAAATGGTACTGTTTTGTTTATTGAAAGCCCCCTTATTTTATTAATAACCAAAAAAATTAAGGGAATGAAAAAGATTCTTTTAGGAATGACAGCGATCTTATGTGCAACAACGACGCTTGCACAGACGGCCGACTCGCTGAAGAATGTAGAGTTACAAGACGTGCAGGTCATGTCTATCCGTGCCGACAAGAAAACACCTGTGGCCTTCTCCAACCTCGACAAGCAGGCGCTGCAACAGGTCAACTACGGTAAGGACGTGCCTTACCTGCTGTCGATGACCCCCAGTGTGACGATGTCGAGCGATGCAGGAACGGGCATAGGTTATACCGGCATTCATGTGCGTGGTACCGACCCCACCCGCATCAACGTGACTGCCAATGGCGTGCCCCTGAACGACGGTGAGAGTTCGCAACTCTACTGGGTCAACATCGGCGACTTCGCATCCAGCGTGCAATCGATGCAGATTCAGCGCGGCGTGGGAACATCAACCAACGGTGCGGGTGCCTTTGGAGCCACCGTCAACATGCAGACCGACAACCTCGGAACGAAACCTTTTGCTACTATCGACCTGAGCGGCGGCTCCTACTATACCCACAAAGAGACCTTCCGCTTCGGCACAGGCATCATGGGCGGCCACTGGGCCATACAGGGACGTCTGTCGAACATCGCATCGAAGGGCTACATCGACCGAGCCTCAGCCAACCTGGCATCCTACTTCCTGCAAGGCGGCTACTTCAGCGACAACACGGTGGTGAAACTGGTGACCTTCAACGGACAGGAGAAGACCTACCACGCATGGGACTACGCCTCAAAGGCCGATATGGAGAAATATGGCCGACGCTACAACCCCTGCGGCAAGTACAAGGATGCCAACGGACAGACGGTCTTCTACGACAACCAGACCGACAACTACCATCAGCAGCACTACCAGTTGATTCTGAACCAACGGCTCGGACAGGACTGGAAACTCAACGCTGCCCTCCACTACACCAAGGGCTCGGGCTACTATGAGCAGTATAAGAAAGACCAGAAACTCTATAAGTACTGGGCCAGCACGGTGAAAGACGAACTCAGCGACATCATCCGCCAGAAGCGCATGGACAATGACTTCTATGGTGCCATCGCCTCTGTAAACTATGACAACCACGAACGGCTCTCAGCCAGCATCGGCGGCGGATGGAACAAATATGACGGCGACCACTTTGGCAAACTCGTCTGGGTGCGCACGCCTGGCACACAGACCATCAACCCCAACCAGACCTACTATGACAACAATGCCAAGAAGACCGATGCCAACATCTACGGCAAAGTGAACTATACGCTGCTCGACGGCCTGAACGGCTATGTGGACTTGCAGTACCGTCACGTGGGCTATCGATCGACGGGCACCTCACAGGAGTTTGACGGTGTGGGACAGCAGTTGCCCATCGAGTTCGACAAGACCTACGACTTCTTCAACCCGAAGTTCGGCCTCAGTTATCAGATCAACAACAACCAGCAGGTATATATCTCCTATGCCATCGCCCACAAGGAGCCTACGCGCAACGACTTCGAGGACATGCTGGCCGAGGCAGACCTTGTGGAGCCGCAGGCCGAACGCCTCAACGACCTTGAGGTAGGCTACAAGTACGAGTCGCCCCTCTTCTCGGCTGGTGCCAACTTCTATTATATGGACTATAAGAACCAGTTCGTGCTGACTGGTGCCCAGGACACCAACGGTGAGATGATTGCCCGTAACATCGAGAAGAGTTACCGCATGGGTATCGAACTGTCGGCCTCGCTGCGCCCCGTCAAGGGCTTCCTGTGGGATGTCAACGCCACCTGGAGCAAGAACCGCGCCAAGGACATGCTGCTCAACGTCATCGATCCCAACACATGGGATGCACAGCAGGTGAATGTCGGCGATACCCGTCTGGCTTTCTCACCCGACTGGATCGTGAATAACATATTCCGCTACGAATACAAGGGCTTCGCGGCCAGCCTGATGACCAAATATGTGAGCAAGCAGATGATGACCAACTCCGGCTTCGAGAGTTATATCGACGAAGACAACGGCAACGCACTGGTGAGTGCCGTCATCGATGCCTACTGCGTCAGCGACCTCGACCTGTCATACACCTTCCCCCTGCGTTCCTTGAAGAGCATCACCGTGGGCTGCACCGTCTACAACCTTTTCAACCACGAGTATGAGTCTAACGGCTCCTGCGGCATCAACTTCAAACAGGATGCCAACGGTCGTGTGCAGGCCTTCAGCAACAACGCCCAGTGGTTCTACTCCTGGGCCACCTTCTCTGCTCAGGCACCAATCCATGCCCTCGCCCACGTATCATTTAATTTCTAAACGATGGAATTCCTCATTGCCCACTGGCTCGACATCGTAACCACCATCCTCGGACTGGCCTATATCCTCTTAGAGTATAGGGCCAGCCTGTGGATGTGGGCAGTAGGATTCCTGATGCAGTTGCTGGGCATCGTGCTCTACTATCAGAAGGGACTCTATGCCGACTGCGGCATGGAGTTCTACTATCTCTCGATGACCATCTACGGCTATTGGCGGTGGGTGGCCAAGTCACAGAACTCTAAGTCAGCGGGCTTGCCTATCCGCCACTTCCCTCGACGACTGATATTGCCTTGGGGGCTCCTGATGATGGCCATCTGGGGAACAATCTACTGGCTGCTGGTCACCTTCACCAATTCAACGGTCCCGCTGGCCGACAGTTTCACCACAGCCCTGAGCCTTGTTGGCATCTGGGCACTGGCTCATAAGTACCTTGAACAGTGGTTCATCTGGATTGCCGTCGACATCGTCACCAGCGTCCTCTACTTCTACAAGGACATTCCCTTCAAGGCCTCGCTTTACGCCCTCTATGTCGTCATCGCCATCTTCGGCTATATGAAATGGCGTAAGATGACGCTTCGATAAGTTATTCCAAGGCTTGGAACATCTTGTTCCAGGGCTTGGAACAATTCATTCCAGGGCTTGGAACAACTTATTCCAGGCCCTGGAACAAGTCGTAACTCCTATTCCCAACATTCTATATCCTGTTCGATCTCAGGCAACTGACTGCGATGGAACGTGGGCTCTTTTATGCCACGCCGCTTCTGACTACGATAGTCATCAAGCAGACGGAAGGCATAGCGGCCCAACATCACGATGGCAAAAAGATTGCAGGCCGTGAGGAAAGCCATGAATAAATCGACGATGTTCCACACCAAGTCAAAACTGGCAATCGCACCGAAGATCACCATCACGCCTGCCGAACAGATGCGATAGACGGTCATCACCTTCGTATTGGGCGTGATGAAGCGGATATTGGCCTCGCCATAATAGTAGTTGCCAATGATGCTGGAGAAGGCGAAAAGGAAGATGGCGATGGCCACAAACACGGGTCCCAAGGAGCCCACCTCCGACTGCAATGCCGACTGCGTAAGGGCGATGCCGTTGAGTCCTGGCACGTTGTAAAGGCCGCTGATGAGGATGATGAAGGCCGTACACGAACAAACCAGCAGGGTATCGGTAAAGACGCCAAGAGCCTGGATCAGTCCCTGCTTGACAGGATGCGAGACAGATGCCGTCGCCGCCACGTTGGGGGCACTGCCCTCGCCTGCCTCGTTGGAGAAGAGACCGCGCTTCACACCAACCATAATGGCTACACCAACGCTGCCACCTGCCACCTGCTGGATACCAAACGCATCGAACACGATAGCCTTGAACACCTGCGGAATCAAGCCGATATTCATGACGATAACGACGATGCCCAGTAGCAAATAACCGATAGCCATCACAGGCACCAAGACGGCACAGACATGGGCGATACGCTGGATGCCGCCAAAGACGATAAACAGTCCCACGGCTGCCAGCATACTTCCCATCAATATCGGCGACAAGCCGAAGGCCTCCTGCATGGCGCTGCAAATGGTGTTGGCCTGGACGGAGTTGTTAGAGAGGCCGAACTGCAGGGTGATGAGTATCGCAAAGGCGATGGCCATCCAGCGCTTCTTCAGGCCTCGCTGGATATAATAGGCAGGACCGCCAATGAATGAATCCTTATGCTTCTGCTTGTACAGTTGCGCCAGCGTTGACTCGACAAAGGCCGTTGCAGAGCCCATGAGCGCTATGACCCACATCCAGAACACCGCCCCAGGGCCACCGATGGCGATGGCTGAGGCCACACCTGCCAGATTGCCCGTTCCCACACGGGTTGCCACGCTGACGGCAAAGGCCTGGAACGACGATATGTGTTTGCTTCTGGCTATTGGCTGTTGGCTGTTGGCTGTTAGCTGTTGTTCCACCGTATCAACAGCCGAATCGGTCAGCAAACGCAGCATTTCACCCACCATGCGGAACTGCACAAAGCGGGTCTTCACGGTGAACCACACGCCACATCCCACCAAGGCAAGGATGAGCACATAGCCCCATACCGCATCGTTGATACTGGTAATCAACTCATTCATGACTAGTATCTTTCTACAAAGAAGAACTGATCCCCAAAGGTCTTCCTTGGCAGTTTGCCATTCATATAGTCCGATTGCCTGCCTCTGCAATCAATGACATAAGTATTGAGGATGCGGCCTTCAGGGCTCAGCCACAGTTGAACCTGCACACTACCCCACACATTGGGGTTGACATCGTTGCTGTAGTCCAGCCATACCCTGTAGTAGGGATAGTCGCGTCTGCCCTCTCCCACAAAGACATTATGACTGCTGAGTGTCATTTTTCCGTTAGTCTTGGAGTAACTCCATTTTTCCTCGCCACTCGAAGGTGTATAATAAGAGATGTTTATATAGTCGAGGATACCGTATTTCGTTCTTTCCGTATACTGCCTGACTACGTCCATCACCTTGTTGCTCTCGCCATTGGCAGGTGCATTGCGAGCCTCAGCCGAACGACCGTCCTTATCTATGACGGTATAGGTAACCACCTCTTCGCCATCTTTCTCCGTGATGTTGACAGCCACATCATGCCAGAAGCCCGCATACATTTTCTTATATGCCTGACGCCCTTTCTCTATCTCAGCGATTTTTTTGCTCGCCTCTTCCATGGTTATCTCATTTCGCAGCACTTTCTCCTTGAGACCTTCACGCCATCCCTGGACCTGCTCGTTCAGGTTCTTCTGATACTCACGGTGGCGCATCTGCCACTTATAGACCGTTGAGGCCCAGTCGGCCGTCCAGTCGTTATAGTGTTCGAAGATATAGCCAACGGTGAACTCCTCTATGACCTCGTCGATAGAGGATTCTCCTGTCACGATTTCAGCAAGATTGTCGGCTGTGACGATTTCCGTCTTACCTGCCTCATAGGGATCAGCGGTCAGCGCGTCGTAGCAGGCTTTTATCGGATTATTCATCAATTCCAATGTATGATTCGTCACATCATAAATCAACTGCGCACCACCCTGCGACAGCCACTTGTCCATCTGCTCAAACGAGTTCAGTTTGCCTTGATACATCAGATACTCCTGCTTGAACTTCTTGAAGTCGACATCCTCATCAATATGATAGACAGTACGGGACAACAATTGTCCATCGACCGTATATTTGGCAGATAATTCATTGTTGTCATACTCATACTCAAACTCCATCGTGGCGAGACTGTTGACTATCGATTGTGTGGTGCCGTCAACATTCAGCATAATCGTCGTCATATCGTCATCAACGATAGAAATCGTCTCCAGGTTACCATCGCTGTTCGTATGGTAATTTATGAGTTGATGCCTGTCCTTATTATAGGTGGCGACATCCGTTTGGGCGATTGCCAACTGGGGCAGCACGCATAACAGCAAAAACAGAATTCTTTTCATATCGACACGTCTTAGGTTTGTTCTTCAACGATTCCTCTGCAAAAATAAGAAATATCCCTCAAACCGCCAAATGTTTTTGATATTTCCATCAGTTTTCCACCACTATTTTGCATGTCTATCCCTTGCGGAGCGCCTTCATGGACTGGAGGAGGACACTCAACAGGATGAGGGCAATGCCGAGGTAGAACGAGAAGTTGATCTCGCGACCTTCACCAAAGATGAGGAAAGCCAGGATGATGGTGTAGCAGGGCTCAAGATTGTAAGTGAGGTTGACGGTAAAGGCGGAAAGGCGCTTCAGAGCCTGGATCTGCAGCAAATACATACCAACGGTACAGAACAAGGCATGACAGAGCATGAACCAGAGATTAGTGCCTTCAGGAACGACGACAACAGGCTGCTGGCTGGGGAAGAACCACAGGTAAACAGGAATGATGGCAGAGACAATCAGCAGTCCGCCCGACATCTGATACATCAGCACGGTACGACTACGAACACCAACACTCACCTTCTTGTTGCAGATGGCATAGAGGGCACATACCGCCGATGAAACCACACCGATGGCGATGCCGTAGCGATAGCGGGCATCGAGTGAGAAGATGCAGAGCACGCCAGCCACGGTAATCAGCGAGAAGAGGAACTCAAGGGCAGAAAAGCGCTTCTTGAAAATAATGGGTTCGAAGAGTGCCGTAAAGAAGCCTATCAGCGAGAAACAGATGACGCCGATGGACACGTTAGAGGCCTTGATGCTGCCATAGAACAATATCCAGTGGAACCCCAACAAGGCACCACAGCCGCAGAGTTGCAGGAACTTTCGCCACCCCACCCTCGGCAGACCCGTAAACACCAGCAAAATCGCACTTGTTAACAGCATGCGATACCACACGATATCCACCTCGTTGAGTGTGATCAGTCGTCCAAACAGTCCTGTAAATCCTGCTAACAGCACACTAAGATGTAGTTGCAGAAAGCCACGCCGTGTCTCAGCCTTATCGACAGTATTGATAGGTTCCGTCTGTTTCATGGTGCAAAATTACAACAAATTATCGAAACTATAGAAAAAGAACGGCTCTGTTTTTTGGCATTTTGCCCACTTATTTGTACCTTTGCCATCCGGAAACCATCTTATGACAGACGGATGATAAAAAAACTACAACCTATAGCCCTTTGGCTGGCTACCCTGATAGCGATGGCCACAGTATTGCTTTTCTTTGAAGCCGACCTGCTTTGGAAGATCCAGCAGCACAACATTTTCCTGCATACATCATTGTTTTTCCAGCAGATGATAGCCGTGCCTGGCGGTATGCTCTCCTATCTGGGAGCATGGTTCACCCAGCACTTCTATTATCCGTGGATGGGCGTCATCATGCTCTGTGGCTGGTGGCTGCTACTGATGTGGCTGACGAAACGGGCATTCAACATTCCAGACCGATGGACGGCGCTGACCGTGATCCCTGTGGCTATACTCCTATTGGCCAACATGGACTTAGGCTACTGGGTGTACTTCATGAAACTGCCAGGCTTCTTCTATGTGGCCACCATCGGAACAACGATAACAACAGCCCTGCTCTGGGCATTTCGCAGTCTGCCAGAGAAGATGTGGATGCGGACAGCATTCATAGTGGCTGTGGCACTCGTGGGCTATCCGCTGATGGGGGTCTATGCATTGGCTGCTGTCGTGCTGATGGCTGTGATGGCGTGGCGCCTGCCCAATACGCTCATCTCACGCCTCTCACAGAGCATTGCGGCGCTAGTGAGCATCATTGCCGTGCCAATGCTCTACTACCGCCTCGTCTTCGTCAATACCAACATCATCGACATCTATCAGGTGGGCATTCCTGCCTTCGCCATTGTTGACAGTTATCCTGACTACAATTACCCCTATTATGCGCTGGCCGTCTGCTTCCTGCTAATGGCTGCCACCTATCAGGCAGAGCGCAAAGAGCAGAAGTCAACATGGACCGCTTACATCTTGCCTCTTGCCTCTTACATCATCATTGCCTTTGGCGTTTACCATTTCTGGTACAAGGATGCCAACTTCCACCACGAGCTGAGAATGCAACGCTGCATAGACAAGGCTGACTGGGAAGGCGTCGTCGAAGAAGGCACGAAGCAAGACGAGGAGCCCACCAGGGCCATCGTCATGATGCACAACCTGGCGCTGAGCCGACTGGGACGCCAGTGTGACGAGATGTATAACTTCCGCAAGGGATCGAAAAAGAGCAATTCACCGCTGCCTGTCTTTATGTTTAATGTGGCTGGTCGCACGATACTCTATCAGTATGGTGCCATGAACGAGTGCCATCGTGTGTGCATGGAAGAAGGTGTGGAGTATGGTTGGAACGTAGAGCAGTTGAAGGACCTGGCCCGCTGTGCCATCTTCAACAAGGAAGCGAAGGCAGCAAGGAAATTCCTCGACATACTGCGTCAGACCACTTACTACGGCGATTGGGCTGACCACATGGAGACGCTGCTCAACAATCAGCAACTGTTGGCTAAGGACCAGGAGACAGGCCCCATCACCCGCATGATGCACTATACCGACAGGCTAGATGCCGTTGAGGGCTATGTGGAGAAAGCGCTGATGACTGCTCTGTCCGAGCAGGATGCCGACGATATCTACTTTCAGGAGCAGGCCGTACTGGGAGCCATGTGGACCAGAGACCCCAGTCTCTTCTGGCCCCGCTTTGACCACTATGTGAAGTTGAACGGCGAAGACAACATGCCACCACGCATCTTCCAGGAGGCTGCCTGGCTCTTTGCCAATATGGAGGGTCAGCAGGGACTGGACGAGTGGGTGCTCCAACCTGGCGTCAAGGAGAACTTCAACGCCTTTATGCAACAATTGCAGATATTTAGCAGAACGCAGGACCCCAACATCCGTCAGAGCCTGTACCAGAATTTCGGCAATACCTACTATTTTGAATACTTTTTCTTGAAGAACATTACCTATTATTGATATGAAAAGACTGCTTTTATTGACCGCCATAGCAACGATGTTGGCAGCCTGTGGCCACCAGATTCCTGCCAACTATTGGGAGTCGGACAAACTGCCGAATATCTATCCTGACTATACCAATGTGACGGTGCCCGTCAACATGGCACCGCTGACCTTCCAGATAGACGGCAAGGTAGATGAGGTGGTAGCCAGACTGACTGTTGGCGACCAAGAGATGATCTGTGGCGGCGACAAGATACAGCCCGATGCCGATGACTGGCGGCAACTGGCCGAAGCAGCCCAAGGCAAAGACATCCAGGTGGAGGTTTACGTAAAGGATAACGGCAACTGGACACGCTACAAGCCTTTCAGCATCTATGTCTCGCCAGACAGCATCGATGCCTATATCAGTTACCGACTCATCCCGCCATCCTATGTCACCTACGAAGAACTGACCATCAACCAGCGCTGCCTGGAGAACTACGACGAGAGCATCATCTACGACAACCTGCTCTGTTCGGAAGGCGCGAAAGGCCAATGCATCAACTGCCACAACTATCAGCAGTACAACCCTGAGCGCATGCAGTTCCACGCCCGTCAGAACATGGGAGGAACGGTCATAGCCTACGATGGCAGCATCAAGAAGATAAACATGAGGAACGACTCCATCCTGTCGGCTGGCGTCTACCCCACATGGCATCCCTGGCTTCCGCTTATTGTCTATAGCACCAACCTGACGGGCCAGATATTCCACAGCGTCAATCCCAACAAGATTGAGGTGTTCGACTCTGAGAGCGACCTCATTGCCTACGACGTAGCGAAAAACGAGGTGACGAATATCGAAAAAGACCCTGCCGAGATGGAGTGCTTCCCCTTCTGGGCTCCTGATGGCAAAGCGCTCTACTACTGTAGTGCTCACTTCGAGTATAGCGACACCGTTAGCGACAAGGGCAAGGAATTCATCACGCGCACCCAAGAGGCGAAATACAATCTCTACAAGAAGAGCTTCGACCTAGAAACCATGCAGTTCGGACCACGTGAACTGGTGTTTGCTGCTGATTCCATCGACAAAAGTGCCACGCTGCCACGCATCTCGCCCGATGGACGTTACCTGATGTTCACTGTTGCGAAATACGGCATCTTCCATATCTGGCACCATGATGCCGACCTCTGGCTGCTCGACCTGCAGACTGGCGAGGTTCGCTGCATGGAGGAGATCAACTCAGAGGATACTGAGAGTTACCACTCCTGGTCGAGCAACGGCAAGTGGGTCATCTTCAGCAGTCGCCGCTACGACAGCAACTACACCCGTCCATTCATTGCCCATATCGATGCCGATGGTCGTGGCAGCAAGCCCTTCGAACTGCCTTGTGCCGATCCTGACCATCACCGTCAGTTGCTGAAGAGTTACAACGTCCCTGAGTTCATGCGAGGTCCCGTCACCATCAAGCCCCAGCACTTTGCTGATGTCCTGAAACAAGATGCCGAGCCCGTGAAATACGTCAGCAGGCTCGGCAAATAAGTCCATTCAGCAGATTCTCATGCTTCAGAAGTCAGGTCCTCTATCTGGTCGATGATCTCCTGATACTGACGCTGGGTCTTGAAGTGAGTGATGCATCCAACAATGGCTCCGATGATTCCGCCTACGACACCACCCCAGAAGAGGCCGTCGTATAATCCACCATTATTACTCTGATAGACAACAAACAAAAACCAGCCAATGAAAATGAGGACGCCAGGAACGCCAAAGTATAACCAGTTGGCATCGAACTTCTTGGCGCGAGCCATCCTGCGGCGTACATCCAGCAAATTGTTCGTCATCAGGTTTGCATCGCTTAGGTTCCTGCTATTATAGTAGGTTGCTCCTACGCATATCAGCACAAAAATGCAGGTGTACAGCCAGAAGAGGAAGGGAAGATGGACTAACTTGAAAACTACAAAACTGTAAGGTATCATCAGAAGGCCAGCAATCATCGAAATGGTATATACGCGATTGATGTTGCCAACGGTCTTCTTCATCGACTGACGGATAATGCGGTCGTTCACTATCTCCTGCTGGTCCAGTTTCTTCTTTAGGGTTTCCATCTGCTGGCGCATATTCTCTAATTCAAAATCGTTTGTCATAATGGGTAATTTTTTAATTGTTACACTTTTGAATTTTACATTTTCTTAAGTTGTTCTCTGATTCTAAACAGACGGACGCTGACGTTCTTGGTAGTGATGCCAACAATCTGTCCGATCTCCTCGTACGATAGGTTCTCGAGCCAGAGCAGGACAATCGCGCGGTCGAAGGGTTGCAACTTGGAGATGCGCTTGTGGAGCATGTCCACCTGGCGCGTGTCCTCATCGCGGTCTTCAAAGAGGTTGATGTCCATTGTCAGCCGGACTTCGGATGAGCGTCGCTTCTGACGAATGGTGCGCACCTTCGTCTTCCTGTCGATCGATATACAGGTGTTCAGGGCGACGCGATAGATCCACGTCTTGATGTCACTACGATGCTCGAAGGTCTCGAAACCCTTCCAAAGATTGACTAGTACCTCCTGGAACAGGTCGTTCACCTCGTCGGCATCCTGCGAGAACATGTAGCACACGGTGTAGATGGTGCTCTTGTGTTCCGCTACGGTTTGCGCAAACTGTCTTTCTAATGTCGTCATTGTCTTATCTGTTTTTTGAATCATGCACCCATTAGACGCAGCATGGTTACGATAAACTACACATATCGCTCATATTTTTTTCTTTTTTCTATCAGCAAGGAACATGCCCAAGAGAATGAAGATGGTGCCAAGGAGGAACCACAACGTTATGGGCTCACCCAGAAGGGACCAGGCAAAGATGATGGTGGTGACGGGATTCAGGTACACATAGTTGGTGGCTACGACAGCCCCTAACTTCTTCAACGCCCAGTTCCACGTTAAGAAGCACAGCATGGAGGCTATGCACCCTAAGAACAGCAGGTTCCACAACAGTTGAGGCTGCTGAAGAACCAGATGAAGGTTCAATTCGGGATAAACGATATAATAAGGTATCATCGACAGCAGTCCGTAGAAGAACACCTTACGGGTGATGAATACCGTATCGTAGCGTGCATTGGCAGGAATCATCAGCAGACTGTAGAGTGCCCAACAGAGACAAGCCGCAAAGGCCAGCAAATCGCCTCGCGGTGAGAGATGGAGCACGAAGTGTCCGTTCATGACTACCACGATGACGCCTGCTGCCGCCATAAGCGTGCCGAAGGTCTGCAGGCGGGTCAGCCGTTCTGTCTTGTAGAAAAGGCCGATGATGGCCGAGGCAAAGAGCGGACACAGGCTGACGATGATGCTGGTGTTAGTGGTCGTGGTGTAGTTCATCGATGAGTTCTCCGTCAGGAAATAGAGCGAGCCTCCCGTCACGCCCAATCCAGCCATCAGCAGTTCATCGCGCCAAGAGTCTGCCGTCCAGCGGATACCCTTCATCAGGCAATACGCCAACAGCAGCACATAGGCTATGATAAAGCGCAGGATGAAAATCTGTGCTGCCGTCAGTCCACCAACCAGCAACAGTTTAGTGAACACAAATGTGGAGCCCCAGATGGCAATCACCACGAATGCCACTAGGTGGTATAAATATCTGTTCAAATGAATCTATCCTATTGAAATTTAGAATATCTCTATTTTCAGTTTTTTCTTAGTTAAGGCATTTATTCTCCTATCGATATTATCAGGAATATGTTTCAATAACGGAATAATATCATCGCCATAGGCTCTCTGTGACAGGAACATGAGTAATAAATAGTTTTTATCCCCAATCTTCACGCTCTTGTAATAATGTAAGTCCCACTCCACCGTTGTCAACTGACCACTACTCATATCACTCACCACGAAATCCACGATGTATTCACCATCTTTATTAAGTACTCGATAATTACATATTTTGTCCGATTCTTTTCGCGTTGCAAGTTCATTAGCCTTGGCCTGAGCCGCAATTTCTGGTGTAACACTGCCCTCAAAAAGACTTACCGTGAACATATCGTTATAATGTTCAGGCGCTTCACCTTTAGGAAAGTATTCTTGAAGATAATACCCTTCTTGTGGATTTGAACTCCATCCTAAATAGAACTCCTTTCCATCAACCTCAATAGGATTCCCTGCATTAAAATAACTTGTCATAGTCTGAGCATTTAGTATTGTTGAACAAAAAATAACTATAAAAGAAATAAGTACTTTCTTCATATTGGCAACACTCGTTTATTATGTGTGACATTCTATTTATCTGACGCTCTTCCTCACCTTTCCGTCCGTTGATTTGATAATGACAAGTCCTTTGTGATCTTTTGTCGCTGTCATACCATTTATCAAGTAATACTGATTATCTGTGTCTGATACATAATCTATCGTTGGCACACTATCTATTACAACATCTTTGGCTTGCACCTTGTTGTTCAACACAAAAGCCCATTGCTTTTGGGGGTTATTACCAATAATCACTCCTTCTTCTCCGTTCTCCAGATTGATATTGGTAGGATGCTCTGTTAATTCTATCTGACCATCAGGATTGAACGTGGCATATTTACTTGCGCCAATATTGTAAAGGTAGTCATTGCCATCCTTTTTCAGAATCTGCCAGCAATTATTGAGAGCGTTCTCGTCGACATTATAATAAGCATCCATCATTGCCGTTCTTTCATTTACGGCATCATATACCATGTAGCCGAATGTGTTTCTGTCCATCATGGTATATGCCTGCATGTCCGACAAGTTGCTGGTGTTGGTAACCGTTTCACGAATGTTGATAAACCGCCAGAAATCTCCGTGATAGACCGCTTCCATCCATTTGTCATTTGGAATATACAGCATGGCGTGGTTGTAGGTAGCCTGCGAGAAGGAATTATCAAGAATCTGAGTATATGCATTCTCTACGAACACATTCTGAAGCATACATCCCTCAAAAGCCTTTTCACCGATAGTTGTTACGCTCGCTGGTATTGAGATGGCGTTCAAGTTCTCGCACATGTAGAATGAAAGGTCTCCTATGCTGGTAACGTCAAACGTTTTTTCGTCCACAGTCAACGTAGAAGGAATGTCTATTTGACCAGAAAAATCACTAACATCTTCTATGGTGACACCAGTGACGTCTGCTGTCTGAGGTTTTATCCAAAGTTGATAATGAATGCCGTCTTGCGAAAAAGTCTGGCTCATCAAGGTAAGAGAACCCGTTATAGTAACATCATGCTTGGGCATTCTTTCTGGTATCTCACTCCAGCCAGAGAATGCATATCCATCCTTTTCAGGAGCGGGTTCTGGAGTAATGTATTCTCCTTCTTCCAGCGTATATGATTTATACAAGACGTCATTAAGATAATATGAAAGGTTGTGTTTGGGAAATTCGAGTGCAATAATTTCCTTGAAGTTTTTCCAAGGATCGCTTCTATAGTAATTGTCGAATGCAGATCCTGCAACATATAGAGTAGCATTCTCGAGGAGAGTAGCATCAAAGGCATCACTGGCAGTGGTGGGGACCTTTCTAGCATAACTGGTAACGGAGGTCACTTTCGTACATCTGTAAAATACCAATCTGGCAATAGAGGTCACGTCCTCACCAATGATAATGGAAGTGATATTCGAACACTCCATGAATGCTCCCAATCCAATACTACGAACATGATCTCCAATTGTTACCGAAGTGAGGTTCACGCAACACCGGAACGCATTACCACCTATATATGTGACGTCATCGGGGATGACCAAATCAGTTATCTCTTCACCATTAACAATCAATTTCTTGGCATAATACAATGGATTGGCGGTATAGTTGTTAAAAGTAATCATCGCCCATGAAGAAAGGTCCGGTATATCGACATAAGCCAAAGACGGACATGAACCAAAAGCGCCTTGGCCTACAGTCTTTAGTTGTTGAGGTATCTTGACGTAAGAAAGATGCTCGCAACCTGCAAAAGCCCAGTCTTCGATAGTTTCCACCGTGTTGGGAAGAATTAGTGAATCCAAACCATAACAACTGTTGAAAGCAGAATTGCCAATGCTTGTGATGCCTTCAGGGAGTTTCACATGCCTCAAGTTCTGGCAAGAAGCGAACACATTTGTAGGAATAATCGTTACGTGTTCAGGAATTTCTATAGAATCCAGAACCTGGCAATACATAAAAGCAGACGCTCCTATAGAGGTGATGCTCTTAGGGAAAGTGACAGACGTAATGTCCTTTTGAAAGAAGGCTTTTTCACCTATGCCTGTCACCGTATATTCAGTTTCCTCATAGACAATCTTCTCTGGTATGACAATGTCACCACTATAAGGATGAGTAGGGTTACTGGTTACTTCCGTTAAGCCAGTCTTCAGATTGATATAATAAGCGATGCCGTCAATCTCCACAGTAACTGCATGAATAATCAACGACCATAAAAAGGCAATTGCAAACAAATAGATTCTTCTCATAGTTATAGGTGAATAAGAATATTGTGCAAATTAAGCAAGAATTATTGGTATTAGCAAATAATCACTCCTAAAACATGTTAAAGAAGAATCTCCAGCTGACCATACATCAGTCCGATTTTTAGTGAAAAATAATTAAATAGTATGCTTCAGAGTGGGGGAATGTTGCAAAGTTCAGACGAATTATGTAATTTTGCATTATGTATTTTTACATAATCGTCTTAATTGCCAAGAAATGAAGTTGTCCTCAGTGACAATCATGGTATCAGACGCCCTACAGACTTGCTATTCATGCTTTGGCTGAAGGATTTTTGAAACAGACCCAGATCCGTCCTAAGCACTGGACCTTAAAATATAGCATTTAGCCAATAAATATAAAAAGGTGGGGCGATAAAGCCACTAATTCCCAAAAATGTTGTATTTATTATCAGAAATTTAACGGAAACGTGAATATGAATCTTCATGAAGAAGTCCCAGACTATCTGGGTGAATTCTTGCGTCCCGATGGTAGAGGTCGAGCGCAGCGATATGCTGCCCACAAAACGGGAAAATTGCTCTCTCACGTAAAATATTCCTCCAAAAGGAGTGATTTTCTCAGATTTTATGCTTACCTTTGCCATGTCATTGATGATTTTTGCTCGTCTCTAAATGCAGCACTAAGATAAGTGAATAATCTGACATGACAAAATCCTGAGCCGCTCGGCTTTGTCGCTTCGCGCGTCGAAGAACTTTTTGTTGCTCAGGAACTTATAAAGAATGTTAAACTAAAGTGCTGCGGAATTTAGGTAATATGTTTTATAAATTATCAATTTTAATTATGAATAGTGGATTAAATTGGATACTTGCCGCCATCCTG